>VFSW01005024.1_pt1 | contig 19662 bp, 15 predicted proteins | sample 5358111 | NCBI WGS metagenome assembly VFSW01 (sample SAMN11554181, study PRJNA540505) | mine drainage metagenome | isolation source: sediment from site ElyBrook_90M | place: USA: Ely Copper Mine, Vershire, VT | collected 2017 | reverse complement strand
ACGCACCGCGCGACGTTGGCGCAACTCTCGCGCTGGGGATTCCTCGTGGCGCCCGAGACGCAGTTCGTCAGTGGTGTGCTCGCGATGATTGGGGCCAGCACGTGGTTCGAGGAACATCGCCACGATTTGACCTACGACATTGACGGGACCGTCATCAAGGTCGACGACCTGAACTACCGCGTCGCGTTGGGTGCGACGAGTCGAGCCCCTCGCTGGGCGATCGCACGTAAGTTCCCACCCGAGGAGCGCACGACGCGACTGCGGGCCATTGAGGTCTCCATTGGTCGCACTGGTCGAGCGACACCCTACGCGGTGCTCGAACCGGTGCTGGTGGCCGGGTCGCGCGTGGCGATGGCGACCCTGCACAATGAGGACCAGGTTCGAGAAAAGGACGTGCGCCCCGGTGATCTGGTCATCGTGCGTAAGGCCGGTGACGTCATCCCCGAGGTGGTGGGGGCGGTGCCCGTCGAGGACGAGGCCCGTGGTCCCGCGTGGATCTTTCCGAGAACCTGTCCCGAGTGCGCAGGAGAGTTGCGCCGACGCGGCGAGGAGAGCGACACCTACTGCGTCAACCCCACCTGTCCGGCGCAGCAAATGCAAAAGATCGTCCATTTCGCCTCGCGCGGGGCACTCGACATCGAGGGGCTCGGTGAGCAGCGCGTGGCGCAGCTGCTGGCCCATGGTCTCATCAGTGACGTGGCGGACCTGTTCAGATTGGCGGCGGCCGACCTCTCGGGGCTCGAGGGCTTCGGCGAGCTCTCGGCGCAGTCACTGGTCGCCGCCATCGAGGGCGCGAAGGACGCGCCCCTCAGTCGAATCTTGGTGGGGTTGGGGATCCGTCACGTGGGCCCCGTCGCGGCGCGCGAATTGGCTCGAGAGTTCGTCACCTACGACGCTCTGGCCCAGGCCCATCTCGAGGACCTCGAGGCGGTCGAGGGTATTGGTCCGATCATCGCCCAATCGGTCTACGAGTACGCGCGCGACGACGAATCGCGTCAGCGCATGGCGCGCATGGCGGCCGCGGGGGTGGCGCTGTTCGAACCACGGGACTCCGCTCTCGGCGCGACCCTGCAGGGGCGTGCGGTGGTGGTGACCGGTAGCGTCGAGGGTTACTCTCGAGACGAGGCCACCGCGGCGATCGTGGCGCGGGGGGGTACCTCGCCCGGGTCGGTGTCGGCGAAGACCTATTGTGTGGTGGTGGGTGAGGCTCCCGGGTCCGCCAAGGTCAACAAGGCCCGTGACGTCGGCGTGCCACTAATTTCCGCAGAGTCCTTCGAAGAACTCCTCGCGACGGGAAGTTGGTCGGCTACCCTCGAGTAAGCACTGACGTTAGGGTTGAGGTCGTTCATGATGGAATCGTCTTTCGCCCCCGGGCACGAGTTCGCGGGACGCTACCGACTGACTCAGTTCATCGGTGTGGGTCACACCGTCGAGGTGTATCTGGCCGACGATCTCACGCTGCAACGCCGCGTCGTCGTCAAGGTCCTCCTGGCCCGCCTGGCCGCGCACGAGTCGGTGCGACGCGCCTTTCGCGATCACATTATCCAGTCAGCGACTTTTCGCCACCCCCACGTTGCACGCGTCCTCGACGGTGGCCAGCAATCGGGTGCGAATTTCATGGTGAGTGAGTACCTGAGCGGCGGTTCCCTCGAGGACTTGTTGCGTTCGGGCGTGGTCATGGGTATCGAGGAGACGGCGCGCTTGGGACGCGACGTGGCCTCGGCGCTGGCATATGTCCACGAAAATGCCATGATCCACGGTGAACTCTCCCCGACGAAGATTCTCTTCGACGAGGCGGGTTACGTACGGATTTCCGACGTCGCCCTCACCGGCCTCTCGGGACCGCATCGTCACTTCACGACTCGTGACGACGTGCGCTACTTCTCACCCGAACAGGCTCGTGGCGATGTCGCTACCGCCGCCTCGGACGTCTACGCGCTCGGGTTGATCCTCTTCGAGACCGCCACCGGCTCGACGCCCTTCGAGGGCGCGACCGCGGAGGCGATGCTGCGTGAACGACTCCACGGCCCGCTGCCGACGCGCCCGGAGCTCGGTGGATTAGACATTGTCCTCGCGTTGGCGACGGTGCCCGACGCGTTGGTGCGCCTCACCGCCGAGGAGATGACGATGCGGCTCTCGGGCGTCGTGCTCGACGACGGCCCCTTCGTCAAGTACGACGAACCCGCACCTTCCTTGCTGGGGAGCTTCGCCCTCGCCGAGCCGCGGCAGTCGGTTGGTTTCCAGGCGCCCTCGCCGAACCAGATCGTCTCGTCGCCACGGTCCTCCGCCACTTTCGGTCAGTCGCCGGCGGCGCGCCACGCGGCGCCGCCGCGACGATCGGCTCCGGGATCTTTCGAGGATCTCTCGCCCATCGGCGCACGGCGCCGGCCGGTCTACCTCGCGGCGGCGTTACTCATCTTGGTCCTCGGGATCGGGGGTGGGCTGGCGTGGAAACTCGGGTACCTCTCCACGAAGCACACCGCACCCAACGTCTACGGACTCTCCTTGGCCGAGGCGTCCGCACTGGTCAAGAGTGACGGACTCGTTCTCAACGTCACCTCGCACGTGTCGTCGGCGACGGTGAAAGCCGGTGATATCGCGACGCAGACGCCGGCGGCCGGTAGTAGCGTCGCGGCCGGCTCCTCCCTGTCGGTCACCGTGTCGAATGGACCGCCGAGTGTCCCGGTCACCTTGCCGACGAACCTCGCGGGCATGACGTGTGCGGCGGCCACGACGGCGCTCGCCGCCCTGCACGTCACGGCCACGTGTCCGACGACGTCGTCCATCCCCAGCGCCACCGTGGCGACGGGACTGGTGGCCGGATGGCTCTCGGGAACGACGAAGAATCCCACCGCAGTGTCCAAGGGGTCGAAGTTGATCCTGGAGACGTCCTCGGGTCCGAGTGCCGCGCCCTCCACCTCCACCTCCACGTCGACGACCGTGCCCGGATCGACATCAACGTCGACCTCGACCAGTACCTCGACCTCGACGACGACCACGACGGTGCGCACCAAGACCCTGGCGATGCCCAATCTCGTGGGCATGACCCGTACGCAGGTCATTGCCGCGTTGACGTCGGCGGGCCTGTTCTACACGACGCTCGGTCCCGGTGCCCACACGACGAAGTGGACGCACGTCGTGTCGACGATTCCCGCCGCCGGGTCGACGGTGCCGTATCTGTCGACGGTGACGTTAAATGTCGCTGAGTAGTCGCTGCGAACTCTGTGAAGCGGCCCCACTCACCCCGCGGTACTACGACGACGCCGAGTGTTGGATCGCGGACTGTCTGATCTGTCGAGTGCCGATGGTGGTCTGGCGAGTACACGATGCCACCCCGCCGCCTGAGGTGCACAGGCGGCTCGTCGAGCGACTGACGACCGTGGCCGAGAAGGAGTTCCTCGGACGCGGGTGGTACTTCGACGACCACATGCGCAACATTCCCGACCACTATCACGGCCACGCGCGCCCGGTGGAGAGCGTCGGAGACACTCGCGCCAAAAGGTAGTCTGGAACACTATGACTCACGTTGTGATGCCGGGAGGCGAGGCGTTCTTTTCCCCAGGTGGCCCCCTAGGAGTGCTGGTCCTTCACGGCTTGACCGGTACCACCTCGAGCATGATCGACATCGCACGTCGGTGCGCGGCGGCCGGCTACACCGTGTCACTTCCGCGCCTGCCGGGTCACGGGACCTCGGTCGAGGACATGATGACGACTGGATGGTCGGATTGGTCGGGAGCCGCCCTCGACGCGTACGACGAGTTGGCCGCGACGTGCGAACGAATTGCCGTCATTGGTCTGTCGGTCGGCGGTGGACTCGCCGTGCACGTCGCGGCCCACCGTCGCGACGTCGCCGCACTGGTGTTCATCAATCCCTATATCAAGCACCCCGGACCCGACTGGGACACCCTCGCCCAGAGCATGCTCGACGCCGGCGTTCTCACCTACGATTCAGTCGGTTCGGACCTCAAGAGGGAGGGCGTCGTCGAAACCTCCTACGATCGCACACCGATTGGTCCCGCACTCAGTTGGCTCCAGGCGGTGCCCGAGGTCAACGCGAACCTCTCGAGTATCACCGCGCCCAGTCTGCTCTTCACGAGCACGGTCGATCACGTGGTCGAGGTCGACAACGGTGACGAACTCGTCAACAAGTCCAACGGATCCGTGGAGCGGGTGTGGCTGGAGAATTCCTACCACGTAGCCACCATGGACAACGACCGCGAACTCATCGAGTCGCGCACGATGGCTTTTCTCGCGGAGAACCTGGGACGATGAGCGACGCCCTCACCCGCGACGAGGTCGCCAAAGTGGCGCGACTGGCCCGACTCGTGCTCAGTGATGCAGAACTCGAGGTCTACACCGAGCAACTCGGCCAAATACTTGAGCACGCGCGCGACATGAATACGCTCGATTTGACGGACGTGGTCGCCACTGCGCACCCCTTCGGGGTCACCAACGTGGTGCGCGAGGACGTCGTCACGCCCAGCCTCGACCGCGAGACGGTATTGGCCATGGCCCCACACGTCGTGGATCACCGATTCGCCGTGCCGCGCATCCTGGGCGAGGCCCCGTGAAGAGCGCCACGCAGATCGCCGCCGATGTGCGTTCCGGGGCCTCGAGCGCGAGTGCCGAGCTCGAGCGCACCCTGGCGGTGATAGAGCAACGCAACCCTGAGCTCAACGTGTTCTTGCACGTCGACGTCGAGGGCGCGCGCGCGACGGCCGCGTCGATTGACGCCCGGATTGCTCGTGGTGAGTCCGTCGGGGCCTTAGCGGGTGTGCCGATCGCGCTCAAGGACAATCTGTGCCAGGTGGGGATCCCGACCACGTGCTCCTCGAAGATTCTTGAGGGTTGGCGCCCCCCCTATAGCGCGACGGTCGTCGACAAGGTCATCGCCGCTGGTGCGGTTCCGGTGGGCAAGACCAACCTTGACGAGTTCGCCATGGGTTCGTCCACCGAGAACTCCGCCTTTGGCCCCACTCGCAATCCGCTCGATCCCTCGCGCGTGCCCGGTGGCTCATCGGGGGGCTCCGCCGCCGCCGTCGCCGCCGAGATGACGTCGATCTCCCTGGGTTCGGATACGGGTGGTTCGATCCGCCAACCCGCCGCACTGTGTGGACTGGTGGGCGTGAAGCCCACCTACGGAATGGTGTCGCGCTACGGGTTGATTGCGTTCGCGAGCTCTCTCGACCAGGTCGGTCCCTTCTCCAAGACCGTCGCTGATTCCGCATTGTTGCTCGAGGTGTTGGCCGGACACGATCCCAAGGACTCGACGTCGTTGCCCGAAGGTGCCCCGTCGCTCGTGGCCCACGTCAACGATGGTGTGGCTGGTCGGCGGATCGGTCTGGTTCGCGAACTCTACGACGGGGCTGACGACAGCGTCGTGGCGTCAGTACTGGCGGCCGCGCAGGCGCTGCGCGAGGCGGGTGCGGAGATCGTCGAGATGTCGATCCCGGAGCTCGGACTCACGCTCAGTGCGTACTACCTCATTGCCCCCGCGGAAGCCTCGTCGAACCTGGCGCGTTTCGACGGTGTGCGCTACGGGTTGCGAGTAAAGGCCGACGACGTGACGGCCATGATGGAGGCGACGCGCACCGCGGGCTTCGGCGCCGAAGTCAAGCGACGCATCATGCTCGGCACCTACGCTCTCTCGGCGGGCTACTACGACGCCTATTACGGTCAAGCGCTCAAGGTGCGCACGCTCACCATTGACGCCTTCACCCGTGCGTATCAGGAGGTGGACCTGCTCCTCGGTGCGACGACCCCGAGTGTGGCGTTCGCCTTCGGGGCGAAGACGGCGGACCCGATGACGATGTACCTCAATGACGTCTTCACCATTCCGACCAACTTGGCGGGTGACCCCGCGCTGTCGGTGCCCTTTGGGACCGGCGAGGATAATCTGCCGGTGGGTGTGCAGTTGCTCGGACCCGGTCGCAGTGAGGCGCAGCTCTTCGCCGCCGCCCGCGTCCTCGAGGTAGCGGACGGTCGAGCGTGACGTTGCCCAACGGTTGGCAGATGGTGGTGGGCCTCGAGGTCCACACCGAGCTGCTCACCAAGTCCAAGCTCTTTTGCGGGTGCGCCAATCACTTCGGCGCCGAACCCAATACCAACATCTGCCCCGTGTGCCTCGGTCTGCCGGGTTCGCTGCCGGTGCTGAACCGCGAGGCGGTCGATTTCGCCATGCGAATCGGCATGGCGTTGCACTGCAGCATCGCCCCCTCGACGTTTCACCGCAAGAATTACTTCTACCCGGACCAGTCCAAGGACTATCAGATCTCGCAATACGACTTGCCGATCAACTCGGCGGGCTACCTCGACCTGCCCGACGCCAGCCGTGTCAGCATCGAGCGCGCCCACATGGAGGAGGACACGGGAAAGTCCACTCACCTCGGTGGCACTGGTCGCCTCGCGGGCGCGGACTCCTCGCTCGTCGACTACAACCGCTGCGGCGTGCCGCTGGTGGAGATCGTGTCGGGCCCCGATATCCGTTCGTCGGCCCAGGCGCGCGCCTACGCCGCTGAACTGCGGGGAATCTTGATCGCCACCGGCGCGTCCGACGGTCGCCTCGAAGAAGGCTCCATGCGCTTCGACGCCAACGTCTCGGTTCGTCAGAGCGGTGCCGCCTTCGGCACGCGCTGCGAGATCAAGAATCTGAATTCGCTGCGAAGCCTCCAACGCGCCATTGACTACGAGGCGCTGCGACAGATCCAGTTGATTGAGGCCGGCGGCGTCGTGCGCCAAGAGACGCGCCACTGGGACGAGAACCTCGGCCAGACCTCGACCTTGCGCGTCAAGGAAGACGCCGACGATTATCGGTACTTTCGAGACCCCGATCTCGTCGATCTTGCTCCTGATCAGGCGTGGCAGGACCGCGTTCGCGCCGCGTTGGGGCCCATGCCCGCGGAACGTCGCGCCGGGGTGGTGTCGCTGCTCACCGGCGCGAGCGAAGCTCAACTCGACGCGGTGGAGGTGGTGATCGACCTCGGGCTCGAAGGGTACGTGCACGCCGTCGCCGCAGCGGGCGGCGACCCCGCGCTGGCCGTGGCGCGGGTGGCCAATGAACTGGCCGGCGACGTTGACAACGTCGGGCACCTGACGAGTGACGCCTTCGTGATGACTCTCGCGATGGAACAACGCGGTGAGCTGTCGGCGACCCAGGCCAAGACCGTCTTAGGCGAGTTACTCGCGCACGGTGGCGATCCGCGCTCGATCGCCGCGGCGAAGGGTTTCGAACAGCTCTCCGCCGACACCCTCGGTTCGACGGTGGCCACCCTCATCGAGGCGAATCCCGATGAGTGGAATCGTTACCGTGAGGGCGATGAGAAATTGGCCCAGTTCTTCATTGGTCAGGTAATGAAGTCGACCAAGGGCCAAGCCAACGGCAAGGCCGTCATCGCCGAGTTGCAGGCCCGCCGCTAGTTCGGCTCGCTCACGTGAGAGTGAGCACCAGCGGCGACTCGAATCGTGGTCGGACGCTAGGTCCGCAGGACCACGTTGATCGGCTCGTCGCCACGCTGGAGCCGTTCGATCTGGCCGGTTATCAACTTGATGACGCGCGGGAACATGGCACTGGTCGCCCCGCCCACGTGGGGCGAGAGCAGGACGTTGGTCAGCGCGAAGAGTGGATGGTGGTCGGGCAGGGGTTCGGGTTCGACGACGTCGAGTGCGAAGCGCAGTCGCGCGCTCGACGCCTCCGCGAGGAGAGCGCCAGTGTCGACGACGGGGCCGCGCCCCACGTTCACCAGGAGACTGTGGTCGCTCATGCGCGCGAGGAAACCAGCGTCCACGAGGTGCGTCGTCTCGTCGTTGAGGGGGAGTGACACGACGACGACGTCGGCGTGGGGTAACAACATTGGCAGTTCGCCCCACGCGTGCACCTCGACGTTGCCCGCGTGGCGCGAGCTACGCGCCACGCGCACCAGGTCGACCTCGAAGGGCAGGAGGCGCGCCTCGATGGCGCGGCCCACCCCGCCGTAGCCCAGGAGGAGCACCGTGCGGTCCGCGAGACTCTGGTGGAACGCGAAGGACCAGCGGCCCTGGTCGGCGGCGCGGACGAAATCGCTGAGCCCGCGTTGTGAGGCCAAGATGAGCGCCACGGCGAGCTCGGCGGTGGACGCTTCGTGCACCGAGGCCGCGTTGGCGTAGACGACGCCGGGGGGCAACACCGTGGCGACCCCGTCGTAGCCGATGGACTGACTCTGCACGAGTCGGGTGCTGACGCTCGCCAAGTTGGCCAGTCGGGTCCTCGGGGCGAGGTAGTCGGGCACGACGACGTCGATGTGTCCTCGTGGCGCCGGGCCCGAGAGGTCCCAGATCAGGACCTCGACCGGGGGATCGAGGGAGCGCAACGCGTCGGCGAGGGAGGGTTCGGACACGCTGACGACGAGAGGTGTGGACACGAGTCGAGCCTACCGAGGCGCGCAGCCCACGACGGGGGGCTCCCGGGAGGGGGAGGCGAATCTCCCCTGTCTAAACTTCTGGCCATGACCAGTGACATCGCACCTCAGCGCACCGACGCCGTCCTCCCCGAGTCAAGTTCCCCCGCGAGCGCGCGTGGCCGCTCCCTCGACGAGATCCGTTCCTCGAATCCGGGACGTGACGTCCAGCGAGTCGGTACGGCTCGCTTCCTCGGTCAAGACGTCGGCAAAATCCACGATCCGGTGTGGGCGGTGGTGGGAAACCTCGGCGACAGTCAGTGCTACCTCGGAGTGAACGAGAAGGTGGCGGCGGTCCAGTCCGCCATGGCGCGGCGCATCAGCGCCGAGGACCTCGCCGTTCGCTTGATCGCTCCCACCTTCACCGTGGGGGTGTCCGACGGTCAACTCAACGGGACTCCACAGATGCGTTTCTCGCTCATCGGGCGTGAACTGGTGAACGACGCGGTCTCGGTGCACGTGGCCGCCAACCAGGTGGCTGGTCTGATCGCGGTGGTCGCGTGCGACAAGCCACCGGTCGGCACGGTGGCGGCGTTGCTCGAGCACAACGTTCCCGCGGTGATCTTGTCCGACGGATCGATCAAGCCGGGTCGCGACCCCGAGTCGGGGGCGCGCATCGACTTGGTCGACGCCTTCCAGGCGGCGTCGAGCCCCGACGAGGACGCTCGGGCGCAGATTACGTTGCACGCCTGCCCCGGCCAGGGAAGTTGCGGTGGGATGTTCACCTACAACACGATGCAGAGTTTCATCGGCGTCCTCGGACTCGAGCCGCTGCACATGGTGGCGCCCACCTCGGACGACCCGCGCCGCGTGGAGACCTTTCCCGACCAATTGGTCGACTGCCTCATCACGATGGCAGAACGAGGCATCCGTCCGCGCGACATCGTGACGCCGGCGTCGCTGCGCAATGCCCTCACGGTCGCGATCGCGATGGGGGGCTCGACCAACGTGATGCTGCACAGTGTCGAGATCGCTCGGGCCGCGGGCTGGGACCTGTGGAACGACGTGCTCAGCCAGGATGAGTTCAACGCCCTCTCGCGCCGCTTGCCGGTCATCGTCAACATGCGACCATTCGGGACCTACTCGATGGTCGACGTCGACGCGTCGGGCGGACTCGCGACGGTGGTCAATGAGCTGCTGGCGGCGGGCTACCTCGACGGCACCACGATTGGCTGCACCGGCGAGACTCTCGCCGAACAGGTGCGGCGTCTCGCGCCGCCCCCGGCGGATCACCGCGTGATCTACTCCCCGTCGCAACCCTTCAAGGACACCGGGGGACTGCGACTCCTGCGCGGAAACCTCGCTCCCGAGGGTGGAGCCATATTGAAATTGGCCGGCGTCGAGAGCGGCATCGTGGACGGCGTCTTCACGGGCACGGCGCGCGTGTTCAATAGCGAGCGAGAGCTCATCGCCGCGCTCGACGAGCGTGCCGAGGATTTTCGCGACAACGACATGGTCGTCATCCGCTACGAGGGTCCGCGGGGCGCACCGGGTATGCCCGAGATGCTCGACCCCACGTCCAAGATCACGACGATCTGTCGCCAGCGGGGCATCACCATCGCCCTGATGACCGACGCGCGATTCTCCGGCGGTTCGGTGGGTCTGGTTATTGGTCACGTCGCACCCGAGGCTCTCCTGGGCGGGCCGATCGCTCTGGTGCGCGACGGCGACACCATCACGGTCGACGTGAACGAGGACCGGATCGACTGCGCCCAACTCAATGATGCCGACGTCCTCGCCCTACGGGTGGCGCAGTGGGACGCCGCGGTGTTGGCCCACGGCGGACTGCATCCCGACGCGACACCCGTCGAGCATCGCGTCCTGCGGCGCATGCGCGCCACTGCTCTGCCAGCCCTGCGCGGCGGTGGCATGAGCGACCACTAGGACCGTCGCGACACCGCAGACGAAGGGGAACCGGGGTCCAAAGTTCGCGACCCCGGTGCGGACGTGTTGTGCGTGGTGCGATGCGTGGCTATATTGGGAGCGTGACATTCCGTATATCCATTCTCGAGGTAGTAGTAGGCGCCAGGCGCCGGTAGTCACGCATTGTCGTACACCGGAGGCCTCCCAAAATGGGAGGCCTTTTTTCATATCTAACACCAAAGGAACATTGTGCAACTCACCGGAGCGCAAGCCCTCATCAAGAGCCTGGAAATGGAAGGGGTCGAGGTCATCTTCGGCCTGCCCGGCGGCGCGATTTTGCCCGTCTACGACCCGCTGATCGACTCGAGTATCCGCCACGTACTGGTGCGCCACGAACAAGGTGCCGGTCACATGGCCGAGGGGTACGCGCTGGCCACGGGCCGCCCGGGCGTCGCCATGGTGACGTCGGGCCCCGGCGCGACCAACATCGTCACCCCCATCGGCAACGCGCACATGGACTCGACTCCGCTCGTGGTGATCACCGGGCAAGTCTCCTCGGCCGCCATCGGTACCGACGCCTTCCAGGAGTGTGACATCACCGGCATCACGATGGGCATCACCAAGCACAACTTTCTGGTCAAGAGTGCTCACGAGATCCCTCGTGCGGTGGCGGCGGCTTTTCACATCGCCACCACCGGGCGACCCGGTCCGGTGCTGGTGGACATCCCCAAAGACATCGCTCAGTCGACGATGGAATGGTGGTACCCCGAGAACATCGAGGAACTCGACCTGCCGGGCTATCACCCCGTCGTCGAGCTGGACACTAACGCCGTTGAGCGGGCCATCGCGCTCATCAAGTTGGCGGATCGCCCGGTGCTCTACGTGGGGGGCGGAACGCTTAAGTCCCACGCGTCGGCGCAGTTGCGCGCCTTCGCTGAACGCACGGGGATACCGGTGGTGACCACGCTGATGGCGCGCGGAGCCTTTCCCGATTCGCACCCCCAGCACCTCGGCATGCCGGGGATGCACGGCATGTACTCCGCGGTGACCGCGATACAGAAGTCGGACCTGTTGATCTCGCTGGGCGCGCGATTCGACGACCGCGTGACGGGCAAGATTCCGTCGTTCGCCCCCAACGCCAAGGTCATCCACGTCGACATCGACAAGGCCGAATTCAACAAGGTGCGCGCCGCGACCGTGGCGATCCGCTCGAACGTGGCCGCCGTCCTCGAGGCGTGGGACGCCGCCGAGGCGATGCCCCAGAACCTCGAGGTCTGGTGGAAGGAGATCGACGCCTGGCGTGAAGCGTATCCCCTGGTCTACGACGAGCCGAGCGACGAGGGTCTCCTGCGACCGCAATTCGTCATCGAGTCCATTGCTCAGGCCGCTCAGCCCGGCACCATCGTGGCGTCGGGTGTCGGTCAACACCAGATGTGGGCCTCACAGTTCTGGAAGTTCGAAGAGCCCGGCACCTGGGTGAACTCCGGGGGAGCGGGCACCATGGGTTTCGGCGTTCCCGCGGCCATTGGTGCCAAGGTGGGGCGGCCCGACCGCGTGGTGTGGTGCATCGACGGTGACGGGTGCTTCCAGATGACCGCCCAGGAACTGGTGACGGCACGGGCCGAGGGGATCCCCATCAAGGTGGCGATCCTCAACAACGCCTACCTGGGCATGGTGCGCCAGTGGCAAGAGATGTTCTACGACGAGCGATACTCCGAGGTCTACCTCTCGCCCGACCTGCCTGATTACGTCAAGTGGGCCGAGGCGATGGGGTGCGTGGGGCTGCGTGCGACGAACATCGAGGAGATGCACGCCGCCATCGCCACCGCCAATTCGATTCACGACGTGCCCGTCGTGATCGACTTTCGCACCGACTCCTCGGAGAAGGTCTTCCCGATGGTCGCCGCGGGAGCGAGTAACGACGACATCATGGTCCACCCCCTGCAGAGAGAGTCCAAGTGAACAGCCCCGAACCTTTTCTCGGCGCCACCAGCCACACGCCGGTGCGTCACCACATCCTCTCGGTCCTGGTCGAGAACAAGGCGGGCGTGTTGGCGCGTGTCGCGGGTCTCTTCGCGCGACGTGGCTTCAACATCTATTCCCTGGCGGTCGCTCCGGCCGAGACCAAAGCGCGTTTCTCGCGCATCACCATTGTCGTCGACGCGGAGTCCGCGCCCCTGGAACAGATCGTCGAGCAGCTCGACAAGCTGGTCAACGTGGTCGCCATCTCGGACCTCGCCCCCAAGGACGCGCTGGAGCGTGAACTCCTGCTCGCGACGATCAAGACCAACGTGGATAGCCGGACGTCGCTGCTCGACGTGGTGGGCACTTCGGGTGCGGCCATCGTGGACGTCGACGCGGGTTCGGTGACGCTGATGCTGGCGGGTACTCCGGCGGCCTGCGACGAGCTCGAGCGCGAACTCGAGAATTACACCACGATTGAATTGCATCGAACCGGCCGCGTCGCACTCCCTAGACTTGGCAAAGCGGCTACGGCCACCATCCCCGACTGAACAGAAAGACACCCGACATGACCACGATGTACTACGAAGCCGACGCGCAGCCCGAACTGCTCCAGGGTAAGAAGATCGCGATTCTCGGTTACGGATCGCAGGGCCACGCCCACGCCCTCAACCTGCACGACAGCGGTTACGACGTGCGCGTCGGACTGCGCCCCGAGTCCTCATCGGTCATCAAGGCCGAAGACGCGGGACTGCGCGTGCTCTCCATCGCCGACGCCTGCGCCGAGGCGGACGTGATCATGGTCTTGGTGCCCGACACCGAGCAAAAGCGCACCTACGACGAGTCCATCGCTGCGCACCTGACGGCGGGCAAGTGCCTGCTCTTCGCGCACGGTTTCAACATCCGCTTCGACCTCATCAAGCCCCCGGCCGACGTCGACGTCGCGATGGTGGCGCCCAAGGGTCCCGGTCACCTCGTGCGTCGCACGTACGTCGAAGGCGGGGGAGTGCCGGCGCTGATCGCCGTGCACCAGGACGCCACTGGCCACGCCAAGGGCATCGCCCTCGCCTACGCGCACGGCATCGGTGCCACGCGAGCCGGCGTGCTCGAGACCACCTTCACCGAAGAGACCGAGACGGACCTCTTCGGCGAGCAGGCCGTCCTCTGCGGCGGCGTCTCGGCGCTGGTCAAGGCGGGTTACGAGACCCTGGTCGAAGCCGGATATCAGCCCGAGAGCGCGTACTTCGAATGTTTGCACGAACTCAAGTTGATCGTCGACTTGATGTACGAAGAGGGCATCACGGGTATGAGATTCTCGATCTCGGACACCGCCGAATACGGTGACCTCACTCGAGGACCGCGCATCATCACTGACCAGGTCAAGGCCGAGATGAAGAAGGTGCTCACCGAGATCCAAGACGGCACCTTCGCGGCCGAGTGGGTCAAGGAGAACGAGATCGGACGCCCGCGCTACCGCGAACTGCGTGACGCGGGCAAGAAGCACCCGATCGAGGACATCGGCAAGAAGTTGCGCGCCATGATGCCCTTCGTCTCGGCGGGTAAGCAGAAGGTCTCCGAGTCCTCCGGCGGCGACACCGACTGAGTCAACGCGATTCGGCGTCGGTGACGATGCCGCGCAGCAGTCCCGGGAACACCAGCCCGTGAAACGGGGCGACGCTGTACCAGTAGACACGACCCAACAGTCCCCGTGGCTTGAACCTCGCGAGTTGCGTGAGGCGAGTGCCTCGGGGACTTGTCGTAATACGCCACTCGAGCCACGCTTCGCCGGGCAGTCGCATCTCGGCGTGTAGACGAACGAACTGGTCCTGCACGATCTCGTCGACGCGCCAAAAGTCAACGAAGTCGCCCACGCGCAATTCGCTGGGGTGACGGCGACCTCGGCGCAGGCCCGGACCGCCCCAGATCTGATCGAAGAGCCCTCGCAGTCGCCACAGCCATTCGCCCGAGTACCAGCCTTTTTCCCCGCCGACGGAGCAGACCGCCGCGAAAACGTCGGGGGAACTGGCGCGGGTGTCACGGTGACGTTCGTCGCGCAGTTCGGTGCCGCCGGCCCAGGCGGGGTCCGTCGCGTACGCGCGAAAGGGCTGCAGTTCGGCGTCGCTGAAGGAGGTGGGCACCTCGTGGCGGCTCGTGCGACCCAGGGCCAGGCGGATGGCCTCGCGCAGGGTCCGCTCGGGTGCCCCCAGTAGTTCCACGGTGCGCGTATCGCGGACCACGACCTCGTTCACCAGGCTGTCCACGAGGGGTCGCGCCAGTGAAGCCGGAACGGGGGTGACCAAGCCGACCCAATGACTCGACAGACGTGGCGTCAAGAAGGGGACCGGGATCAGACGGCGCTTGGTGAGGCCGGCCTCTTGAGCGTAGAGGTCCATCATCTGCGCATAACTCACGATGTCGGGTCCGCCGATTTCGAAGACCCCGGCGAAGGGAGTGGGGGAACCAATGACCGTGACGAGGTAGTTGAGCACATCAGAGATGGCAATGGGCTGAGATCTAGTCGTCACCCACTTGGGAGTGACCATGACGGGCAGTACCTCCACGAGGTAGCGCAGCATCTCGAAACTGGCCGATCCCGAGCCGATGATGACCGCCGCGCGCAATTCGCTGACCGGGATCGCTCCCTGGGCCAGGATCCTTCCCACGTCGTGTCGACTAGCCAGGTGTTCACTGAGCGACTTATCGTCGACCCCCATGCCGCCGAGGTAGACAATGCGCCCCACGCCCGCCGCTTCGGCGGCCCGGCGAAAGTGTTCGGCGTCACGCGATTCCTTGGCGGCCCAGTCGTGGCCGTCACCGATACCGTGCACCAGATAGACCGCGACGTCGACACCACTCATCGCTTCGGCGAGGGGGCCCTCAATACTGCCCGCCACGATCTCCACGTCATCGTGCCAGGGGGCGGTCGTCAACTTGGCGGGGTTGCGCACCAGACAACGCACCCGGTGTCCCTCCTCGACCAGGCGCGGGACCAAGCGGCCACCGACGTAGCCCGTCGCCCCGGTCACCAGGACGAGGCTCACTTGATGCGCGAGTCGCTCATATGGCCATCGTACCGGTCAGGGTTTAGAGATTGCCCACGATGTAATTGATGCAGGCGCACAATGAGGCGACGTCGGCGGGGTCGACGCTCGGGAACATCGCGATGCGTAACTGGTTCCGTCCGAGTTTGCGATAGGGCTCAGTGTCAACGACGCCGTTACGGCGCAGGATCTTGGCCACCAGGGCCGCGTCAACTCCCTCGGCGAAGTCAATGGTTCCCACGACGTGGGAGCGCTCAGCCGGGTTGGCCACGAAGGGGCTCGCAAAGTCCGAGGCTTCGGCCCAGGTGTAGAGGATCTCGGCTGACTGGCGAGAGCGCCCCGCGGAGAACTCCAATCCACCATTGTCGTTGAACCACTTGAGCTGTGAGGCCAGCAGGTGGATGGTGGCGAGGGCCGGAGTGTTGTAGGTCTGGTTGAGGCGCGAGTTGTCCAGGGCGATCTTCAGGTCGAAGAAGGCGGGGGTCCAACGCCCCGACGCCGCCAAGGACTCGATGCGCTGCACCGCGGCGGGTGAACACAGCGCCAACCAGAGACCACCGTCGGAAGCGAAGGACTTCTGAGGTGCGAAGTAGTAGCAGTCGAACTGGCTCGGGTCGACGTAGAGGCCACCCGCCCCGGAGGTGGCGTCCACCGCGACCAGTCCCGTGGCTCCCACGGGGCGTTCGATGGGCATCATGACGCCGGTCGAGGTCTCGTTGTGGGTGAGGGCGTAGACGTCGACGCCGTCGGTGGCCACGGCGTGGGGGTGAGTCCCGGTGTCGGACTTGATGATCTCGGGCTCCGAGAGGTGCGGCGCTTCCTTGACCGCGCTGGCGAATTTGGAGGAGAACTCGCCGAAGGAGAGGTGCTGGGAGTGCCGTTCGACGAGGTGGAAGGTTGCGGCGTCCCAGAAGCAGGTGGTGCCGCCATTGCCCAGCAACACCTCGTACCCCTCGGGCAAGTTGAAGAGTGCGGCGAGTCCTTCGCGGACTTCGCCCACCTTGTTACGCACGGTGGCTTGACGGTGCGAGGTGCCGAGGTAGGTTGAGCCCGAATCGAGCAACGCTTGCAATTGCTCGGCGCGGATCTTGGAGGGTCCGGCGCCGAAGCGTCCGTCACGCGGTAGGAGGTCGGCAGGAATCTGGAGGGACTCAGAAGTGGTCATAGACTTAACTCTAGAGAATGAAACGGAGTGGTCGATGAGTTCGAGAGTAAGTGACCTTCTTGGAGGCCTCGCGCCCTCGGCCACACTGGCGGTCGACGCCAAGGCGAAGGCTCTCAAGGCCGCCGGGGAGCCAGTTATTGGCTACGGAGCGGGCGAGCCCGATTTCGCGACGCCCGCGCATATCGTCGAAGCCGCCGCTCAAGCGTGTTACGACCCGAAGAACCACAAGTACACGCCCACCGCGGGTATCCAGGAGTTGCGTGAGGCCATCGTGGCCAAGACCCAGCGCGACACGGGTTTGGTGGTCGCACCGAGTCAAGTTCTCGTCACCAACGGTGGCAAGCACGCGGTGGCGACTACGTTCATGACGCTCATCAACCCGGGTGATGAGGTCCTGATCCCCGCCCCCTACTGGACGACGTACCCCGAAGCGGTGTACTTAGCGGGGGGCGTCGCGGTGCCGGTGATGACGTCTGAGGCGAACGGGTTTCGCCTCACCGTGGAGGATTTGGAGCGTGCGCGCACGCCCCGGACCAAGTTGCTGGTCTTCGTCTCGCCCTCCAACCCCACCGGTGCAGTGGTGCACCCCGACGACGTGGCGGCCATCGGTCGCTGGGCGGCGGAGAACGACGTCTGGGTGATGGCTGACGAGATCTACGAGCACCTCGTGTACGGGGACGCCGTGAACGTGTCACTTCCCGTGGTGGCCCCCGAACTCGGTGACCGCTGGGTCGTCGTGAACGGAGTGGCGAAGACCTACGCGATGACGGGATGGCGCATTGGCTGGATGATCGGCGCGAGCGACGTGATGAACGCCGCCGTGAACTATCAGAGCCAAACCACCTCCAACATCTCGAACATCTCCCAGCGCGCGGCACTCGCTGCCTTGAACGGTGACCTCACGGCGGTGCGCGAGATGCGCGCCGCCTTCGATCGACGCCGCCAGACCATGACCGCGATGCTTAACGCGATTGACGGGGTCACGTGTGCACAACCCGAGGGTGCCTTCTACTGCTTCCCTAACGTAACGGGACTCCTGGGTCGCGAACTGGGTGGGCGGGTGGCCCACAGCTCCTCTGAACTGGCGGCGTTACTGCTCGAAACCATCAAGATCGCGGTCGTCCCGGGCGAGGCCTTTGGCGCACCGGGTTTCTTCCGTTTCAGTTACGCCCTGGGCGACGCTGAACTGGCCGAGGGTCTCGAGCGTCTCGCGACGCTCGTCGCGGCCGGCTGAGAACCATTTAGGCTTTATAAACACCATACGAAAGGACCCCCCCGTGGCCCGTGTCTTAGTTACCGAAGAAATCGCCGCGTCCGGCCTGCAAGAACTGCGCAACGCCGGTCACGAGGTTGATGTGCAGTTAGGACTCTCGCCCGAGGCGCTGATCGAGGCGGTGAAGGGCGCCCACGCCCTCATTATCCGTTCGGCGACCCAAGTCGACGCCGCCACGCTCGCCGCCGCCACCGACATGGTGGTAGTGGGTCGAGCCGGGATCGGACTCGACAACGTCGACGTGACCAAAGCGACCGAACTCGGGGTCATGGTCGTCAACGCACCTGTCTCGAACATCCTCTCCGCCGCCGAGCAGACCATGGCGCTGTTGCTGGCGCAGGCGCGCAATATCCCCCAAGCGCACTCCGCGCTCAAGGAGGGTAAGTGGCAGCGATCGAAATGGGAGGGCGTGGAGCTGCACGGCAAGACCCTGGGCATCATTGGTTTGGGCAAGATCGGGGCGCTCGTGGCCCAGCGCGCGCACGCCTTCGGTATGCGTCTTGTGGCCTACGACCCCTACATCACCGAAGAACGAGCGCGCCACATGGGGATCGAATCACTGTCCCTCGACGAGCTCCTGGCCCAGAGCGACTTCATCACCATTCACTTGCCCAAGAACAAAGAGACGACCAATCTCTTGAACGCCGAATCGCTCAAGAAGACCAAGCAGGGCGTGCGGATCGTCAACGTCGCGCGCGGGGGCATCGTCAACGAGGCCGACCTGGCCGAAGCTATTCGCAGTGGCCACGTCCAGGGCGCGGCCCTCGACGTGTTCGAGAAGGAACCCACCACCGAGTCGCCGCTCTTCGAACTGCCGTCCGTCGTCGTCGTTCCACACTTGGGCGCCTCCACCGCCGAAGCCCAGGACAAAGCTGGTGTGACTATTGCCGAGCAGGTTCAGTTGGCGCTAGCGGGCGACTTCGTGCCGTTCGCGGTCAATGTCGCCGCCGGCGAGGTGTCCAATGTCGTGCGTCCCTTCATGGGACTGGCCGAGTTGCTCGGACGCTTCATCGGGGGTCTCCTCGATGGCGAGCCGGCCGACCTCGAAGTCATCTACCAAGGTGAGATCGCTGGTTCGGGCACCAAGATTTTGACGCTGAGTGCCCTCAAGGGCCTGCTGGTGGCCACTGGTCACGCCAGCGCGTCCTTCGTCAACGCGCCCCAGATGGCCGCCGACCACCACATCACCTTCAGTGAAATGTCCACCCACGAGTCGCCCGAATACGTGAACGTCATCACCGTGCGTTCGGGTCAGCACGCCGTGTCGGGGACCTTGATGACGGTGGGGACGCGCGTCGAGACGCGCATCGTTTCCGTGGATGGCCACTCGGTGGAGATTGCGCCGGCGTCGTCAATGCTGGTGGTGCGCAACAATGACCGCCCGGGCATGATTGGCCTGGTCGGAGTGGCCCTGGGCGAAGCCGGGATCTCGATCACGTCGATGGCGGTGGGGCCGGATCACAACAACGGTACAGCGTTGATGGTCATCTCTACTGCGTTGCCCGCGCCGACCACCTTGGTGGAGAAGGTGCGCGACACTGAGGGCATCCTCGACATCCACCTGATCGCTCTACGCTAGGACCTCATTCTGAGCGTCGGCGGGAGCCGGTGACGTGGGGAAGTCGAATTGCAGTCGCAGGCCCCCGAGGGGGCTGGGGCTCACCTGGAGCGTGCCGTGCAGGGTGGCGACGATATCGGCCATGATGCTCATGCCGAGACCCGTGCCGCCGGATTCACGCGAACGTGCCGGATCGAAACGTTGGAACTGGCGCGCGTCGCGTTCGTAGGCCTCCGGGGGAAGACCCGGACCACCGTCATCCACCAGCAGAGTTGCGTGACCCCGGGGGGGGGGGACCCACCCGGGCCCCGCGGGGGGGGGGGGGGGGGTGGGGGGGGGATTTTGTGGGGGGGGTGTGGGTTTTGGGG
>VFSW01005023.1_pt1 | contig 19670 bp, 20 predicted proteins | sample 5358111 | NCBI WGS metagenome assembly VFSW01 (sample SAMN11554181, study PRJNA540505) | mine drainage metagenome | isolation source: sediment from site ElyBrook_90M | place: USA: Ely Copper Mine, Vershire, VT | collected 2017 | reverse complement strand
TGCTTAAGTAACGAATATTCCGCAATAGCGGCGTCCAGACGATCGAAAAAGGTTTTCATAATTTGAATTAGGTTAAAGTAACGACATGCAAAAATACGAAGATAATTGCAATGTTCAAAGAATTTCGGAAATAAGTCACGACTCTTTATTGCCGATGGTTCCCAGCGCACCCGCGCCGCCTATTACCTCGACAAAGAGACGGAGATCCATTGCGTGCTGGTGGGGATAGAATGAGGGATAGCAGAACTGAGCGCACTCATTTCAGCGTTCAGGAATGGTGAGGTTTGAATGGGACCCAAACAAAGCAGCACCCAATGTCAAGAAGCATGGCGTAAACTTCGTTGTGGCATCTTCAGCATTCGATGATGAAACGGCATGGATTATTGAGGATCCAGACCATTCACTAGTCGAACGCCGAGAAATCCTCATCGGGAGGTCCGAGGCGAAACGAATGCTCTTCATTTCGTTTACACAGAGAACAGAAGCCATTCGAATTATAAGCGCTCGCCGAGCGGGTGAACAGGAACGGATCGATTATGAGCAAAATAAAACACGTAAAAAGGAATGACGAAATGGAAGACGATTTGCGTCCACATTACGACGTGGATTATTCCCGCGCGCGTCCGAACCGGTTTGCCAAAATGAAAAAAGAGCAGACCGCAGTTCTGCTCGATACTGAACTTTCGAAAATCTTTCCCACTCCGGAAGACGTAACACATGCTCTTCGGGCGCTGGTCGATGCGATCCCGCAAAAAGGAAAGCGATTGCGAGCGTAAGTTTAAATCAGACGAGGTGCATGCGGGCTGGCGAGGACAGAATGATCAACCCTGATCTTCTTCCTTCGGTCGTGCAGTCCCAAGCTTTTCTTCGAGCCGGGTAAGATCGCCCGGTTCCAAATTGGTTGTTCCCCATGGGTGATCGGTTCCCGATGAGTAAAACCTTGGGAAAGGGCGTCGTGGTTTATCGTTACGCATAAAGTAATCCCTCGCAGTAATCCCTCGCCATTTTATAGAAGAAGAATTAAAAAAAGGCGATCAGCGCCGCTGCCGCTATGTATTCTCCAATCGTCATGATTGATTCTACCTAAATTCCTCCATCAACTTCTCCAACTCCCCGCTTCCGGGGCAGAGTGTCTCATATGGAAGCTGCGTTAGCGGTTCGTCGATCGAGCCGAGAACCGCGTGCATGTCGGGCTGATTTTCGTCGATGAAGAGGATGCCGGTCGGAACTTTGCCCTCCTGCTGGTGCTGCTGGAGATAGGCAAAGACTTTCGCGCGGTCGCGGGGATCGTAGTTCTCCGGCGTGCGCGTGAAGTGGAGCACCGAACCATCGTGCATGGTGACGGCCGTGTGCCCGTTGCGGTTAATATTCGCGACGAGTTCATCGGCGGGGAAGACGACGTCGGAATCGGTGACGTGGTAATCGTGCTTGCGGGTATAGAGGTAACTTTTTGTCGAGCCTTCGTGATCGTTGAAGGTGACGCAGGGCGAGATCACGTCGATAAGCGCGAGTCCGTTATGCTTGAAGGCCGCCTCGATGATTGGCACTAATTGCTCCTTCTCGCCCGAGAAACTTCGCGCCACAAACGTTACGCCGAGGCTCAATGCGAACATGACAGGATCGATCGGGGAGACGCGGTTCGCCTCGCCTTTTTTGCTTTTCGATCCAATGTCCGCCGAAGCCGAGAACTGGCCCTTTGTGAGCCCATAGACGCCGTTGTTCTCGATGATATAGACGATGTTAAGGTTCCTTCGAATGGCATGGGCCATTTGCCCGATGCCAATAGAAAGCGAATCGCCGTCGCCAGAAATGCCGATGGAAATGAGCGATCGGTTGGCCGCGCCCGCGCCCGTGGCGATAGCGGGCATGCGCCCGTGCGCGGAGTTGAATCCGTGCGCGCCGCTCACGAAATAGGTCGGCGTCTTCGACGAGCAGCCGATGCCAGAAAATTTCGCCAGCTTGTGCGGCTCGATGGATAATTTCCACACTGCTTTCGTGATTGCCGCGGTGACGGAATCATGTCCGCAGCCGGCGCAGAGGGTGCTCATCGCGCCTTCATACGCACGCAGGTTCAAGCCGAGCGCGTTCTTTTCGAGGCTCGGATGGGTAACGATTGGTTTTGCGATTGACGACATAAATTTATTCTCCCGCGACGCTTAGGTCCTTTGTGGCCACTCGCTTTTTATCCCGCTTATGATGAATGCCTTCGACGACCGACCGAGCCGAAAGCGGATAGCCGCCATAGACCGTAATCGGATGCAGGCGCCCTTTATGCACGCGGGTTTCGAGTGCGAGCAACGAGCGCAGTTGTCCGTCGCGGTTTTGTTCGACGACGTAGCAGAACTCTTGCTCCATTAAAAACTCTTCGACTTCGTGCCCAAACGGGAAGCCGCGAATACGCATGTAGTTGGCATCGACGCCATCGGCTTCGAGCATGTCCAGTGCTTCGCGGCAGGCACGGTCGCAGCCGCCGAGCGTGATGATGCCGAACGTTGCGCCCGCCTTCCGCTCGATGATCGCCTCGGGCACGAACTTGGCGGCGGCGTGGTGCTTCTTCAGCAGACGGTCCATCACATCCTGGTATTCCGCCGGCGTTTCGGTGTAGCCGCCGAGCCGGTTATGTCCCGAGCCGCTGGTGAAGAACGTTCCCTTTTCGTTGATGCCCGGCAGCGTTCGCGCGGCGACGTAATTTTCATCCTCCGGCGAATAGCGGTAATAGGTTTTGATGTTGTCAAGCTCCTCGCTCGTTAAAACTTTGCCGCGATTCGGCTTGTAATTATCGTCCCATTTCAAACGATCGACAACCCAATCGTTCATGCCAATATCGAGATCGCTCAGCATGAATACCGGCGTTTGAAATTGCTCGGCCAAGTCGAAGGATTTCACCGCAAAGTCGAAACACTCCGCCGGATCGTTTGGAAAAAGAAGGATGTGCTTCGTATCGCCGTGCGACGCATACGCACACATCATGATGTCCGATTGCTGCGTGCGCGTCGGCATTCCCGTCGAGGGGCCGGTGCGCTGAATGTCGAAAATGACGGCCGGAATTTCGGCGTAGTACGCGAGGCCGATGAGTTCGTTCATCAGTGAAACGCCGGGTCCGGCGGTCGAGGTAAAGGCTCGCGCGCCCGCCCACGATGCGCCGATCACCATGCCGATGGCGGCGAGTTCATCTTCGGCTTGCAGAAATGCAAAATTGTTTTTCTTCGTCTCCGGATCGACGCGGTAGCGATCGGCGAATGCTTTGAATGCATCCATCACCGAAGTCGCGGGGGTAATCGGATACCATGCGGCGACGGTTGCGCCGGCATAGATCGCTCCAAGCGCGGTCGCGGTGTTGCCATCGATCAAAATTTTGTCACGGTTCGCATCCATCTTCTGGCAACGAAAGGGAAGCGGGCATTCCAAATTTTTCTCGGCATATTCATAGCCAAGATGGAGCATCTTGCGGTTCGAATCGAGCAGCGCCTGCTTTTTGCCATAGGACTCCTTAATTAACTCTTCGACAATCTCCATATCCAGCGTGAGCAGCGCCGCGAGCGAGCCGGAGTACATGATGTTTTTCATCAGGATGCGTGCACGCGCATCAGAGACATGCTCCGTCAGCATTTTCGAAAGGGGAACACCAAGAAAGTTTACATCCTCGCGGTGAAGCTCGCTTGGCAGCGGCCACGTTGAATCATAGAGCAGCGCGCCGCCCGAGCGGACTTCCTGCACGTCCTTCGCGTAAGTCTGCGCATTCATTGCGACCATAAGATCGTAATCGAGCGCGCGGGCGCCGTAACCATCCTTGCTCACGCGGATTTCATACCACGTCGGAAGGCCCTGAATGTTCGAGGGAAATAAATTCTTGCCCGCGACGGGTATTCCCATGCGGAAAATGGTCTGCATGAGCAGCCCGTTGGCGCTCGCCGAACCCGTCCCGTTGACGTTGGCAAGCTTTAGAGCGAAATCGTTGATGGATGGCATTAATTCAGTAAATCGGTGGATAGGCGGCTACCCAAGATAGAGGAGAACAAAACTTCGAGGCAGCTTGCTCCGCGTCGGGGGCACGAAAACAGAGGATGTGGCGAGGGGTTCCGGGCTAATTCAATTCTGAGCATTACCACTCTTCTTCAGGCACGAGCATTTGCTCATCTGTTCTTGCCGAAGAGGTCGTATCAATTCCATCGCCGGCTGCCAGAGGAGTACGATCTCGAACATGGAAGAGAATCCAATCCGCAACTAACGAGCGAAGCTCAGTTTGACATTCCGCGAGTGATGTTTCATTCGCCCACACGCCGAGGCATTCCGGTATCTCCCGTAATGCGGATTATCGTCCTCTATAATCTCGTATGTAGCGTGTTGCATCGCGGCGTCGAGGTATCCGGCCAGCAGGATGTGGCAACTCCTTAAAATTTGAAGAAGTTCTAAGCTGGCTCACGGTTCCAACGTTCGCTCTTATGTTTCTAAAAGGTCTTCGCATTTTCCACGGTTGCCACTAAACAGCGAGTATAGCAGGACCCCACGGAGCTATAAATTCAGGCCAGCACCAACTCGATCGGGCAGTGATCGCTGCCCATCACTTCGGGATAGATCGCGGCATTACGGACTTTGGGCATAAGGCCTTCGGTCACCATGAACATATCGATGCGCCAGCCGATATTGCGCTCGCGGCTGTTGCGGAAATTATCCCAGTAGGTGTATTGCTCCGGCTCCTGATTATAAACGCGGAAGGCATCGACGTAACCCATATCGGTGATCTTATCGAGCCACGCGCGTTCTTCTGGCAAAAAACCGGATTGCTTCGACCATTCCACTGGCCTTGCAACATCGATCTCTTTATGCGCGGTATTATAATCGCCGCAGATAACAAGTTCCCGGCCTTCGGAGCGTAATTCCTGCCACTGCTCTAAAAGGTGATCGTAAAAATCGAGCTTGTAGCGCACACGCTCCGGCCCGCGTCCGCCATTGGGAAAATAAATGTTATAGAGAATGAAATCGCCATAATCGGCGGAGATAACGCGGCCCTCGCAATCGAAGCGCGCCGCGCCGCAGCCAAAGGCAATTTGTTCGGGCTTCGGACGGGAATAGATCGCGACACCCGAATAGCCTTTTTTTTCCGCGCTGGCGAAATGGGAATTATAGCCTTCGATCGAGGTGAGTTCCGTATCGAGTTGTTCAGGGGAGGCTTTCGTCTCCTGCAAGCACAGCACGTCGGGACTTTCGCGTTTCAAAAAATCGAGAAAGCCTTTGCGCTGTGCCGCGCGAATGCCATTGACGTTCCAGCAGAGAATACGCATAATCGCTCCTTCATGTCATGGGGGAAAGAAAACGTTTCCAAGAAGTTGCAGGTATCTTTATAGGCGCCGGAACGGATTCTCATTTAATGCGAATCGGATAGATTCAATTAATGTTTGAGAAAGACTGATTAAGTCATTCCAGACGTCATTGCGAATGGAGTCAAAGGTGGTTGCGAGGCACGAAGCAAAGCAATCTCCCCCTCCAGAGCGGAGATTGCTTCCTTCGATCCCTCGGGACCGAACGAATCTCCATTCGGCTGTTTCGTTCTTTTCGCAATGACAGAAATAATAACTTAATCAGAGACTCCTTACTGGAAAGTTCGTAATTTTGCAGAATACATTTCAGACAAATGCTCAGTAATTACATTCCTATCGCGCTCATGCTGATCATCGCCGCCGGTTTCGGGGTGATCATGGCGAACCTCAGCAAGTGGATCGGTCCCCGGCGGCCGAACGCTCAGAAGCTTTCGACATACGAATCAGGTATGATCCCGATCGGGACAACGCAGGAGCGCGTCTCGGTGAAATACTACGTGGTCGGGATGCTCTTTATCATTTTCGATATCGAACTTGTTTTCCTCTATCCGTGGGCCGTTATTTTCAAGAGCCTCGGAGCTTATGCGCTCTGGGAAATGTTCATTTTTATCGCGTTGCTTTTCGTGGGATATATTTACATCCTCAAAAAAGGCGCGCTGGAATGGGATTAAGATTATGGCACTGAATGAAGAATTACAATCGGAAGGTTTCGTAACCAGCAAGCTGGACGATCTCGTGAATTGGGCGCGGCGCAATGCCGTGTGGCCTATGCCGCTCGGAATTTCGTGCTGCGCGATCGAAATGATGCACTTTGCCGGGCCGCGCTACGATGTGGCTCGCTTCGGTGCCGAGGTGTTCCGCTTTTCGCCGCGCCAGTCGGACTTGCTCATCGTGGCCGGCACGGTTACATACAAGATGGCGAAAGTCGTCAGGAAAATTTACGATCAGATGCCCGACCCGAAATACGTGATCGCAATGGGCGTTTGCACAGTTTCGGGAGGAATTTACCGCACCTATTCGGTCGTGCAGGGCATAAATCAATTTTTGCCGGTCGATCTTTATGTAGTCGGTTGCCCGCCGAGGCCCGACTCCCTATTAAAAGGGCTGATGATGATTCAGGAGAATATCAAGAACGATCGGCCATTCCGGAAGGGCACGATCATCGGAGACCATGACCATGAGCAACGGCCGATAGAAATTCCGATCCCGATGATGGAAGGTTCGGCCAAACAAAGTTCACGAACGCGCGTGTAGCGCAGGCCTTCAGCCTGCGCCTGGGCTTTTAGCCCGCCGAGCACCATTCGGGTCTGGAGACCCGCCCTCAGGCTGAAAGCCTGTTCTACACAACTAAAGCATGTTTACCTTCGATCTGCTAAAGGAAAAGAATCCAGAACTTAGTTTTGAACCGGTCGATCTCGGCGGTGATGAAGCCGCGATTTTCCCGCGCGAACAAATGCTTGCCGTTGCACGGCGGCTGAAAAACGAATTCGGATTCGTTCAAATGATCGACGCGCTCGGTCATGACCGAATGGAGAAAAAAGACCGGTTCGAAGTCACCTATAATCTTCGCAATCATAAAACGAAGCAGCGGGTTTTTCTCAAAGTCCGTTGCGACGAGCGCGACCCGCACGTGACGTCGCTTGTTTCCGTCTGGACGGGCGCGAACTGGCATGAGCGCGAGGCCTACGACATGTTCGGCATCCATTTCGACGGCCATCCCGATATGCGCCGCATGTACTTGCCGGACGATTTTGAATACTTTCCCCTCCGCAAGGACTTCCCTCTTATGGGTGTGCCGGGATCGATTCCACTTCCGCACCATGAGGATGCGGATCCGAGATTCGATGTGGCGAATAGGGGAGAATGAACCTCGATTGCGCTGATTAAAGCTAATTACGCTGATTTTTTGATGAGAACAATTGACGAAGAGCAAGAAGTGATGGATGCGCCGTCGGCCCTCCAGGAAATACCACCGCGCCAGCGCATCGTCGAGGCGTTGATGTCGAAGGACACAACGGTCTCGATGGAGGAGGACACGCTTGAACACGAGATGATCCTCAATTTGGGGCCGCAGCATCCGGCCACGCATGGCGTGCTCCGAGTATTGCTGCGGCTCGATGGCGAGACAGTCGTTTCCGCCGAATGCGAGCTTGGCTACCTTCACCGCGGTTACGAAAAGCTCGCGGAGAACATGACGTACCACGAGTACATCCCGCATACCGATCGGCTCGATTACATCTCGCCCGTCGCTAATAACGTGGCTTATTGCATGGCGGTTGAGAAATTGCTCGGCCTCGAACTTCCGCCGCGCGGGCAGTACATCCGCGTTATTTGCGCGGAGCTTGCCCGCATTTCCTCGCACTTCATGGCGCTCGGCGCGCTCGCGATGGACGTGGGCGCGCTCACCGTCTTCGTCTGGGCGTTACGCGAACGCGAGAAGCTGTATGATATTTTCGACGTGCTAACCGGCGTCCGTTTCACCGTCAGCTATATGCGCATCGGCGGCATGGCGCAGGACATTGCGGACGACTCCATCCAAATGATCCGCGCGTTCCTCGATGGCCTTCCCGATGCCGTCGGAGAAATTGCCGGGATGTTGCATAAGAACCGGATTTTCATCGAGCGCACCACTGGCATCGGCATTATGCCGCCCGAAGAAGCGCTCGATCTCGGCTGGACCGGCCCGAACCTGCGCGGCTCTGGCATCCCAATCGATCTTCGTCGCGATAATCCTTATCTTGTGTATAACGAACTCGATTTCGATGTTATTACACGGCCGGAGTGTGATGTGCTCGCGCGTTACATGGTCCGGTTCGAGGAGATCAAGCAATCGGCGAAGATCATTCGGCAGTGTCTCGACAAACTTCCCAAAGGGGATTACTCCGCACGTGACGCAAAGCGCGTCATCCCGAAGAAAGGTGAGATCTATAGCTCGATGGAAGAGCTTATTAACGATTTCATGCTCGTGAACTTTGGCCAGGCCACTCCGGTGGGCGAAGTTTACAATGCGATCGAATCGTCGAAAGGGGAGTTGGGCTGGTATCTCGTTTCGAATGGTACCGGCTTCCCGTGGCGCAGTAAAATCCGAAGCCCAAGCTTCGTCAATCTGCAAGGTCTCGCGCGGCTGCTCGAAGGCTGCATGATCTCCGACATCGTCGCCATCATCGGCTCGATCGATCCGATCATGGGGGAGGCGGATAAGTAACAAACATGATGCGAAAGCCGGTTACAATTTTGGTATTGGGAATTTGTACTTCGTGCTCCTCGCCGAAGCACACGGCACCTATCGATAATGACACTTCCTATACTAAGGCGCCAGATTCAAATCTTCGGCATCCGAAGCGACCAAAGAAAGCGAAATTATTTGAAGCAACTGGCGTTTATAAAGAGTACAGTGAGAGCAATCGCACGTCTGTCATCACAATCGTTACAGATGAAGGTCGAACACGAAGCTTTGATGTCTATGCTCCGGCTTACATTAAGGGCAAGGAATTAGATTGGTCGAATCATCAACCGCCTGGATTGAAGCCAGGACTCTCAAGAATTCTCTTGAAGTATTGGATAGAACGGATTTACCCTCCCGATATTGACAGCGTCACTGACGAGATTGTTGTTTTGAATCCATAAGCTGCTTTCGTTTTTTGAACGAATTCCTTCCCGTTCGCATTATATCCGATTATGAAAACGAAATCCAAACTTCCGAAAGCGCGGGCGGAGAAAAGCCGAAACGCGCGGGCGGTTCCGAAAGCGAAACTCACGAGAAAACGGAAAATTCACACCGTTAAAGAGCCCCATGACTGGATCAGCAAAGTCAGCGGTATTCTCGATGGCCCAGGTAATTTCAATATTCCAAAAGGAGAAACGCCTTACGAACGGACAAAACACTTGCTTGAGGTTTTAACAGACCTTCCGGCCGATCTTTCGACAAATCCAAAATATTTGGAAGGCTTTGGCCAATGAGTTCGTATCAGATTATCGACGCAGGGCCACTGATTGCGTTGCTTAATCCTAAAGATTCTTATCATTCATGGGCTAAAGAGCAATTTTCAAATACTAATGCTGCGCTCTTGACTTGTGAAGCTGTCATAGCGGAAGCCGCTCATAATCTTTCACGCTCCCACTATAAGGGCTTAAAGTTATTAATCGAGTTTGCTAATGCAGCGCCGATTCAAATTCCATTTAGCTATAGCGAGAACAGGGAAGAAATTTTGGAACTTGTGGTGCGTTATTCCGATGTTCCCATGTCCTTTGCCGATGCCTGTCTCGTTCGGATTTCGGAACTGTATCCCGACGCTCCAATTCTTACGCTCGACAGCGATTTTCTTCTCTATCGGCGAAATAAGAATGAAGCAATCCCGGTCATTATCCCGCCGGAAAGGTTACGACGTTAACGTAAATGCGGCTACAAACTAATTTTTTCGCCATCATCGGCTCGATTTATCCGATCACGGGGGAAGCGGATAAGTAGTATGGAAAGGATTCAATCCCGTGGTTCTAATGGTATTGCCGGAACGAGCATACCCCCAACTATCGAGTGCAAGCCTGCTCGAAACAAATAGTGACCAAGGAACCACCCTTCCGCCGGAGTGCTTCCAAATAGCGCATGTGTGGAATTGCCGGTATCGTCTCCACGAATGACAAGCCGATTGGCGAAGAGGAAATTTATCGCATCGGTCTTGCGGGAGAGGCCATGCGCCACCGCGGTCCGGACGACGACGGGTTGCTCGTCGCGGTTTCCGGTACGGCGGCGTTCGCGCACCGGCGGCTTTCCATCATCGATCCCACGCCCGAAGCGCATCAGCCGATGAGAGGCGCCTCAGGAAATGTCCTTGTTTTTAATGGCGAGATTTATAATTACCGGGAACTGGCTGCCGCCTATAAATTGCGCATCCCGCCATCGGACACGGCGGTGCTTCTGGCGCTTTTAGAATTGCGCGGAGTTTCTATTCTTTCGGAACTTCGCGGATTCTTTACCTTTGCCTTCTGGAATAATGCTCGCCGGGAACTGATTATCGCGCGCGATGCTATTGGCAAAAAGCCGCTTTATTATGGTACGTTCGGGGGCCGCTTCGTCTTCGCTTCGGAATTGCGGGCACTCGTTTCGAGCGGACTTGTTCCGTTCGAGCTTTCGCCCGAAGGGCTTGCAAGCTATCTTCAATATTACTCGGTGCCGCATCCGCTTTCGATAGTCTGCGGCATGAAAACCTTGGAGCCGGGAAGTACTCTTCGGCTTCGCGGTGGCCAAGCACGCATCGAGCGATGGTATCGCCTGCCAAAGCATCAGGCGTCGAATATAGAATATGTCGATGCCGTGAAAGAGACGCGCCGCATCCTCGAGCGCTCCGTGCGCGACCGGTTGGTGAGCGATGTCCCGGTGGGCGCGTTCCTTTCCGGCGGCCTCGATTCGAATGCCATTACTGGCCTTGCGATGCGTCAAGTGTCATCACACATCGAGACGTTTTCCATCGGCTTTTCTTCGCGAGATGTTGAAAGCGAAACCGTGTGGGCGCGCATTGGCGCCAATGCGTTCGGTACGATCCATCACGAGCGAAACTCTACGGATTTGGATGTCGAAACACTTCTGCCGGAATTTTTCCGTAGCATGGATTCTCCTACGGGCGACGGTTTGAATACCTTCCTCGTTGCGAAGATGGCGCGGGAGTTCAGCCCTCATCTAAAGGTGGTTTTAAGTGGTGTGGGGGGGGATGAGGCGTTTCTTGGATATAAAAAATATCGCTGGCTTGCAAGGCGCGCGGGGTTGCTGCAATATATCTGGTCTATGCCAAAATCTTTTCGAAACACCGTGGGCAATTCCTTGGTGGGACCGCGGCATTCGCGTGGCCGGGCAGCTTTGCGAGCGGTTCTGATGCCAGAACAAATACGATGGCTCTTTAGCAAGGAAGAAATATCCGCTTTAATAGCGGCTGTTTCTCCGGACGGAGTGGACCCAGTGGGCGAGGTGGAGGGGGACGCTTTTTTTTCGGTTCTTCGCTCTGATATTGAATACTATTTGCCCGATATGCTGCTGCGTGATTTGGATGGGATGACCATGTCGCAAAGCCTCGAAGCCCGCGCGCCGCTGCTCGATAAAGAACTGATGGAGTTTACCTGGCAACTTCCGCTCGCCATGAAAGCCCGCGGTTCGAACAAGCAATTGCTTGCCGATGCAGTAAAAGATATTGTTCCAGACGCGCTATTGAAAAAGCCGAAGACTGGCTTCGAGCTACCGATGAACGAGTGGCTTAGGAATGGCGCGCTGCGTCCACATCTGGAAATTTTAACATCCCCAAACTTGAAGCTTGTGGAAGACGGCGTTCTTTCCGCCCAGGGTATCCACTCCGTCCACAAGGAATTTCTGCTGGGCCACTCACATTATCTAAAACCCTGGACTATCATCGCTTTGGAACAATGGTACCAAAGCATGAAAAAGCTTCCCACTTCGGGACTCACTATTCCGCGGCATTCTGCCGAATCCGTATGAGAATTGGGATCGCGGCGCTCGGGCGCGTGTCGGAAGATACCGGCGGGAAGAATTACATCATCCATTTTATTCGTGAACTCACGCGGGTACGTCCGGCGCACACGTTCGTTCTTTTTTTAAGCGAAGGAGAATCGTCGAAGCTCGACCTGCACAAATCAGAGATACTTCGCGTCGTAACGGTTCCAAATTCCTGCCGAACGCCGCTGCACAAAGTGTTTGGCGAGCAAATAATGCTACCGCGTTTTATTGCTCGCGAGAAGATTGACGTGATGTATTATCCCGGAAATTTCGTCTCGCTGCTTTCGAACATTCCGGCTGTGGTGAACGTCCGCTCGGCGGCGCACTTTTATGGCGCGAGATATGGCATTCGCGGAATTCGAAGAATTATCCGTTCGCTGCTCATGCCGGCATCGGCGCGGAAAGCGCGGGCCGTGATCACTCCGAGCGAAGATCTTAAGAAGGATATTGTTCGCCATGCAACGATCGCCGAGAAAAAGGTGCATGTCATTCCACACGGAGTGGACCTCACGCTTTTCGACGGCGGCAAAAATCGTGAAGCCCCGGAAGGTTTGAAATTGCTCGAACGATACGGCCTCACTTCGGGTAGTTACCTGCTTTACGTTTCGGCACTTTGGCGATATAAACGGCAGGACCAACTTCTTCGGGCGCACGCTGAAATGGTGCGGGGCGGCTTTCCGGACTTGAAGCTTGTGCTCGCCGGCATGGGCACGGGTGTCGAAAAAAAATATCTCTCCGAGCTATACGCGCTGCCAAAGCAATTGGGAACCGAGCGATCGGTTGTCTTTACGGGCGGCCTTCCGCAGACGGAGTTGCGATATGTATATGCCCATGCTCGCGCGTTTGTTTTTCCATCGAGTTACGAGAGCTTTGGGAACCCGATTTTCGAAGCATGGGCCAGCGGGATACCGGTCGCGGTTTCCAACGTGCACTCCTTTCTCGAAATAGCGGGGGATGCGGCGCTTTTTTTCGACCCCGGGGACGTTACGGGCATTCGGGACAAAATTATACAATTGCTTTCCGAGTCAGAGCTTTCACACATCCTGATAGCACGGGGCGCTGAGCGGGTGAAGACCTTTACCTGGGAGGCGGCGGTAACGCGAACGCTCTCACTCCTGGAAACTGTTAGCCTTGAAATCCATCACTAAAACTGATTGCCTTTTACAGCCCCATGACCAAAGCTGATATTGTGAACCGAATCGCCAATGCCACCGGGATAACCAAGCTCGAAACCGATATTCTTGTCGATGGTCTGTTCAAGGTTATGGCGGACGCGCTCGCCAACGGCGACCACATCGAAATTCGCGGCTTCGGCACCTTCCGCACCAAGAAGCGCGCGCCCCGTATGGCGCGGAACCCGCGCACCGGCGTGCCCATTCCATTAGGTGAGCATTTCGTTCCTACATTCAAGCCCTCGCGCGAGCTTCGGCAGATCATAGATGACCGACAGAAGTCTATTCCCGAGCCGAATGCCGTCGCCGCAACTTGATGGCGTCCATCGCGTATAGACTTCGACGAAGAGACTTCGACGAAGAGACCTCCCCTGTTGAACATACCATTACATCAAGACCAAAGCGCCACGGACCCGATCTTTTGTCCGAGTTGCGCGGCGCGCATTGAACTATCGGCGTCGCCCATGCCGGGCGAGATGCTGCGATGCTCCATTTGCGGAACGGAATTCAAATACGAGCCATCGCAGACTCCGGAATCGGCAATCACGGATGCGGATCGGCCGAACACCGCCATGCCGCTGCGCCGGCTTTCCACCGAGGAAATACTCCTCGAACGGCTAAAGCAGGAGCCGCCGAAGAAAAAACCGCTCCGGTGGGGTGGATTTGCGCTCATCTTCGCCGTAGTGTTCGCTGTGGCCTTCGGGATTTTTCGAGTGGCATCGAAGCCAGATAAATTTGCCCCAGGCCAGGAGGTCGATTCGACAGCGCTCTTTCAAAAGCGCCTTTTCTTCCAGCATGTCATCGATTCGCTGCACACCGAAATGGCCGCGAACCCTTCGGACGTGGATTTGCATCTTTCGCTCGCCGACGCGCTTTACGATGCCGCATATTGGAGCGCAAGTATGCGGGAATTTGAAATTTATCTTGCCGCCAAACCCGCCGATGCCGATGCGCGGGTCGATTATGCTTATACGATCGCGCAGAACAACGGCAACATCAATGACGCGCTCGACGAGATCGACACCGCGCTCCGCTACGATCCGAATCATCTGAGTGCCCTCGTCAATGCGGGCATCATGATGGCGCAGACCGTTACCGATTCCAATCACACCGCGGCCCTTGCCCGCGCCCGGAATTACTTCGTTCGCGCCAAAGCCGTCGCGGAAAAAACTAACCCCGGAATTGCCGTGCGAATCGATACGCTCATTCAGGAAATCGATAATACCGGACAGAGAATGGCGAAGTAAACCTGAGGACGCGGTGTGGGCCGAAATGGTATTTCGGCCCAGCAGCGAAATACCATTTCGCTCCACACCATAATTCAGGGAAACTCTCTTGCGAAGGGACTGTTTCAGAGTCCCCGAATTTCATATTCATAATTCATACTTCATAATTCTCCAATGCCAAGCGGAAAAAAGCGTAAGCGCCATAAAATGGCGACCCACAAACGAAAGAAACGTCTGCGGAAGAATCGTCATAAGAAGCGCGTTCGATAGTGGCGTGTGGCCGTAACCTTCGGGTTATGGCTCAACTCGTCCGAGCAAAAATTCAAAGGCCCCGCGTGCAAACGCGAGGCCTTTGGCTTTCTAAAAAGCGGGTTTTAACCAGCCGGAATTAGTTCAGCAACGCTTGGAGCCGGTAGAATGCATCCTTGGCTAAGGAATAATTCGGCTCAAGACCGAGCGACGTTTTATACTCGCTTAACGCTTCGAACCACAGCCCGCGACGTTCGAGGATTCGGCCGTAGTTGTAATGCGGAAAATGCGGCGTCGCGTAGCGCTTCGCTTTCATCGCAAGTTCCAAGTAGGGGATCGCCTCGTCCAAATCGCCCTGTTGGATGAGGTAAGCGCCAATATCATTATACGGATTTCCAAAATCCGGATCGAGTTCGATCGCATTGCGGCACTCGGTGATTGCCGATTCGTAATCGCCTAAAAAGCTATACGCCCAGCCCAAAAAAGTGTGCGCTTCGGCCGTCGGGAGTACCTCGATGGACTTCTTGTAATTCTCGATCGCCTCGTTGAGATGCCCCGACATCTGCAGCCGGTACGCGCGCTGAAGGAATTCCTGGGCCCGCTCCTTAAGCGAGGTGGAATCCTCGGACGACCTATCGTCAAATCCTGCTTTATTGACCTGTTTCATAATAATTCTCCTATGAGAGTATTCGCTAATGGTTGTAATTAAGTTTCAAAGCCTCCATTTTAGTGTCGCCATGTTCATCCGTTCGTAATTTTTCGCTCTATTATCGTACTAATTTCAGTTTCTTGAAATCCTTCGGTACATTTTCGGTGCCAATCGGACAAATATACGAATTTAATCCATATTTGATACTTTTGAACTTGAAAAACTCGCTACCTCTCGTCCGTATCCGTTAAAATTTCCGATGGTCGAACCACCGGCTGCTCGTCCTTGAAGCAGTTTCCTATAAGTAAGACACTTGAAAGTCCCAAAAGTAACAGCCCGGCTAAAGAAATTTTTAATACCAGGAGCCACATTACTCGAAACTAATGTTAGTCACCAAGTGGTCAGTATAAATCAGCTTAATTAGCGTAATTCAGGTATGGCTCAATTCTCATTCGATGTCGTTTCCGAAGTCGATCAGCAGGAGGTCGATAATGCAATCAATCAGGCCCGGAAGGAAATCGACCAGCGCTACGATTTCAAAGGCTCCAACACCAAAATCGACTGGAACCCGAAGGAGCACACCATCGTGCTTCACACCTCGGACGATATGAAGCTCCGCGCTCTCACCGAAACGCTGAACGGCAAGATGATCAAGCGCGGCGTGTCCATGAAATCGCTCGATTACCAAAAGGCCGAAGAGGCTACCGGGATGTCGCTTCGGCAAACGATAAAGATTAAACACGGGCTCGAAGGCGAGCAAGCCAAGCAAATCACCAAGGGCGTGAAGGACTTAAAGCTTAAAGTGCAGGCCCAAATTCAGGGGGATGCCGTCCGCATCACCGGCAAAAGCAAGGATGACCTCCAAACCGCCATCACCGCTCTCAAAGGGTTGCCGCTCGATTTCCCGATTCAGTTTACGAATTATAGGTGAAAAATGCAACGTGGGTAACTCTCCTCTTTTTTGTGAGCATCAATGGCATTGCCCACGCACAAGAACCAGGTGATAAATACACTGGAGGCTGCAGAGTTAGCAATACGCGCGTAAAGGCCCGCGTGATTGTTGTCGAAAATCGGCCAAGTCGAATGCTTGCCCATTGTGGCATGAGCGTTCAAAAGGGAATGAGCGGATTTTTCCGAGCCAAGAGCCCCCAAAGGAACGGCAAACTTTAATGATGGTTCGTAAGGTACTAACCCAGGACATGAAACACGCAACCGATAGCGAGTGCGAACCCGGCGAACTTCGAGCATCTCCGGCAAGCGGCGCATCCAGCGAGCACGATTCTCATTCGGCCAGTAACGGGCAACCGGGAATGTCAGTTCTTCTTTTGGCTACGGGAATCGTGCTGTTTCTCATCCTTGCTTGGATGGGTCGTGTAATATTTATGCTGCTCTTCGCAGCAATTGTATTTGCGGTCCTTCTGACGGCAATTGTCGATTGGATCAAGGCGAGGCTGAAGCTCAAGCGGGGGCCGGCATTCACTCTTGTGCTATTGACAGGCTCGACCATCGTCGCTCTTACCGTCTGGATCAGCGGACCCAGTATCATTGAACAATTTATCTCGCTCCAGACGGACCTCCCTCTGGCAGCCCGTCAACTCATCGAACGACTTAGTGGATACGATTGGGGTCAATGGCTGCTCGCGCAATTATCGGGGTATTCGCAACTCTCCAGTAGCTTCGGCTCTGCGCTTCGGAGTATCGGTGGCATCGTACTCAGTACGGCCAGTCTACTGACCGGTCTTGTTTTAGTGGCGGTGCTCGGTGTCTATCTCGCATGGGAACCGGCCGTCTATTTTTCAGGAATTCGGCGCGCCACTCCGAGACTCCGTCGGGCAACCCTCGATGCGTGTGCCTCCAGCGCAGTTCGCAGCCTTCGCTGGTGGTTGCAGGCACAAATGCTATCTATGCTCGCAGTAGGCCTCCTCGTTACACTTGGACTGTGGATTCTCGGCGTCCCGCTGGCCGGACCACTCGGCATCATCGCTGCCCTTCTGACCTTTATCCCGAACGTGGGGCCTATCCTCTCCGTCGTGCCAGCAGCTTTGCTCGCGCTTCCCATCAGTCCGGTTACGGCTCTACTCACCGTCCTCCTGTTTATACTGGTACATCTTCTCGAAGGCTACATTATCACGCCCCTGCTCCAACGAAAAATCGTCCGCTTGCCACCGGCGCTTACTCTCTTCGCGGAACTCCTCCTTGCCGTCATCGCGGGCCCTATCGGTGTGGCCCTGGCTGCACCCATGACAGCAGTGGCCCTTGGAATTTTCAAGGTTCTCGTCCCTGCGGATAGTTCATCGTCTGCTTCAATTTCTGCGGGTGCCAAATAACGGATTTCAGATCGACTGCGAGGTTTCCATGCTTCGCATTTCAGCACGCGTATTGAACCGATTGATGTCCCGAACGCTTCTGTAGGATAGAATGCCGGAACGTTCGCTTTGGAATTGCCTTGCACGAGACCACGAGCGCCTCGACGCGTTGCTCGAACGATTCTCGAACGATCTCTCCGACGGCGAAGCATATTTGGAATTTCGTAGCGGGCTGCTCAAGCATATTCGCTTCGAGGAAACCGTTCTCTTCAAGGCCGCGCAAACCGCCAACAAGGGAGTTCCCATTGAACTTGCCGCGAAACTCCGGCTGGACCACGGCGCTATTGCCGCACTCCTTGTTCCCTCCCCGACTCCGAAGATCATTCAGGCACTCCAAACCGTTCTTCGAACCCACAACGCGCTCGAAGAAGGGCCGGACGGAGCGTATGTCGAATGTGACGCGCTATTGGAAGCCGACGCCGGGCGGATCATCGAAGAATTCGAAAGCATGAAGCCGGTTCCGATGGCAAAGAACACCGATATTCCCCTTGCGATGGAGGCTGCTGGCCGCGCGCTCGAACGGGCCGGTTTCAGCCGTTTGCTGCTCTCCAAGTAAAAACCATCAGCCTCATGAGTCCTAACGCTTGCGAAGGTAATAACTTTTTCCAAATTCCTCAAGTCGGCCAAAGATAGTCCTATTAATTTTCCGGCACGCAATTCCCCCCTCTCCTCTGGGGTAATAGATGGCGGTTATCACGCTGAGTTATTCCATGAAATCCTTTTATATGCTGATCTCTTTCGGCATAATCCTTCTCGCGTCCGTCTGTTCGAAGAGAGATCGACCGCAGCGGCAACATCGTTGTAAGGCAGGAAGGGCTGGCCCCAAAAAATTCCGAAGCCGTCGCCCATGCTGTAACGGCTCTACTCAAAACTGCATTTTGAAATATAAATCGGACAGGAGTCGGGCGCGAGCGCGGCATAAGCAGCGCACTCAATAGCGCGCCTTGAGTGTTTCAATTATGACGATGTTGCCGGTTTAGTTCGGAACTTCAAGGAACATCGGGGCGAATAGGAGGCTAAGTAAAAATTCTGGAGCTGGTCGATGAAATTATTGCTTTCGGTTTATGCTATTGTCACGGCGGTCTTTGGGATTCTGGCATTTGTGGTTCCCGCCACGGTGATTTCGTGGTACAGCCCGCTGCCGGCGGATGCGCTGGCGGAGACTGGATTCCGGTTAGGCGGATCGCTCGGAATCGGACTTGCGATTTTAGGATGGTTTGCGCGAAACTTGGACGGTAAAGTTCGCAACAATGGTGGCGCACGCAGCGCCATTGTGCTGGCGATCACCCTCACCAATGCGCTTGGATGCATTGCCGCCTTCCTTGCAGCCACGAGCGGCGCCTTCAACGGTGGTGCCTGGTTCGAAGTAGTATCCTACGCGCTCTGGACGATCGCGTTTATTCTCGTTGCGCGTGCAAAGAGACCAAACATTTCGCAACTGGAATAGCTCGATAAATTAGTTCACGCGCTTTATGGTATAACGGCGGAGGAAATTAAAATTCTGGAGAGAAAACAATAATGCCGCGAATAATTGAAGGTGTAACCTACGAGGCTGTCGGCTGGGACGTGCGGGAGTTTCGCGATACAACGACATCGGGAACTCCTGGAACACGGGGGGAAGTCCGGCAATCGGTGAAGATGGACTGGGAAACGAGTGCGGCCCGGCAGCAGATTTTCGGAAGGCTTACAATGGAATATCTCGACCGCCTTTCGAGCAAATCGCTTATGCGCGTAATACTCGTCGGGCAATTCGCAGTGGACCGCGTGGGCCGCGATGCGCTACACGGTGATATGATCGGTCTTCCGACGCCTGTTTGGACTGCAATGGCGCGGGAAGTTTATGATACTGCGCGCGGTCTTGTGTTAGCAAAATCGAAGAACCTTAAGCAGGCCGGTATTCCGACCGTGCCGGACGAGGCGTTCTCCGTGGGTATTGCCCCGGATGACTATGGACTTTCTCACAACTAATCGTCGATCACATGCTCGCCACAAAGAAGCAGTTTACCGCCGCGCAGCGCGCCACCGAGCGCGAGCGGCATGGTAGGCGCTAATATGGCGTCCCTCCGGGCCTCTGGCACTTAAAAGAATCCGCGCACCCCGGTCCCCGCCCCCCGATGTCCGCGGGTAGCACCGAGCCTTCAGGCTCGGTGTGGTAGTCCGCCGAACCTGAAGGTTAGGCGCTACACCACTG
>VFSW01005022.1_pt1 | contig 19673 bp, 20 predicted proteins | sample 5358111 | NCBI WGS metagenome assembly VFSW01 (sample SAMN11554181, study PRJNA540505) | mine drainage metagenome | isolation source: sediment from site ElyBrook_90M | place: USA: Ely Copper Mine, Vershire, VT | collected 2017 | reverse complement strand
GCGGGAGGGGTCGCGCGGGGGGCGTTCGTCCAGGCCTCCACAAAGAGAAGTCCCGCGGCGCCCACCGCGACCACGGCCGCGGCGAGCGCGAGCGAGGAGCGCGGGTCGGCCCAGATCGCGAGCCCCGTAGCCGCGAGGGTCAGGAGAGGGAGGAGCCATCCGAACGGCAGCCGCCTCACGATTCCTCGGGCGTCCGGGTCAGGTCCGCGAGCGCCTCACGGACCGCTCGGCGGGTCTCCTCCCGGTGACCGGGACCGAGCGGGTGCGAGGAGTAACGGGCCTCCTCGAACAGTCGGGTCAGCGTCATCGCGGCCGTGGGGCGGATACCGAGGCGCAACAGGTGGCGGCTCCGGATCTCCTCGGGGGTCTCCGGGTCCACCCCCCCGACGATCGGGCCCAGGCGGGCGAGGAGCTCGTTGTAGAGCGCCACGATCACGCGACGCGGGTCGTCGCCGAGATCGAGCTGTTGGCGCGCCTGCTCCAGGGCGATGCGCACTTCCGCGATCGTGCGCGACCGCGCCCCGGGCGCAGCGCGCGACGCGCGACGCTCTTCGACGAACGCCCGGATCGCGGGCAGCCCCACCACGGCGCCGACCAGGACGGCGACCGCGATGAGAACGAACGGCACCCACCCGGGCAGGGAGGGGAAGAACAGCGGGGTCACGTTCCCTACGGGCGTGAGGTTGGTACCGGTCCCGTTCGAGGGGGGGGGCGGTCCGGGGGGGTTGGGTACGGTGGGCACGGCGCCCGTGGGCGCGGGCCCTCCGCCGAGCAACGACCGGAACACGACGACGAACAGGATCAGGATCAGGATGACGACCAGGAAGTTGAGCCACGTACGGGTACCGAACCCGACGGCGGGGCCCGAGAGCCGCTGGTAGACGAAAAACCCGAGCAGAATCCCGAAGAAACCGAGGATCGCGACCACGATCGCCTCGTTCGGCAGGACGAGCTCGGTGACCCGGATCGGCGTTCCGCCCGACGCGGTGGCGGCGCCGATGATGAGGCTCGCTGCCGCGCCGGTCGCCAAGGAGACGAGCAGGGCGACCACGAGGATGGGCGACGGACCGAGCGGCTTGCGCTCCGGCGGCACGGTGAGCGGCTCCGAGCGCCGAGGCGGCCGGGAGGCTTATACGCTTCCCGTCGGGGACGACGGCGTCGGGCCTGGCGCGAGGAGGTAGAAGCTGCGCCGCCCGCGGTCAGTCGAGAGGACCGCGAAGTCGTCCACGACGTACCCGAGGTCGAAGGCGGCCCGGAAGGCATCGCGCGTCGCGTGTCGCCAGCGACGCATCCCCGCGGGGTCGTGCTCGCGCAGGGCCATCACATCGAACGGCACCTCGAGGTGCGCGCTCGGCCCGCTCGGCTCGGCGACCGCGGTCGGGAGCGGGAGGCCTGTCTCCCCGATCTCGGTCTCGACGATCGCGCTCGAGCGCTCCCAGCGCTGACGGTCCTCTTCGGGCGACGGGATCGTACCGGCGAGCCGCGCTTCGACGCCCGGCGACGTGAGCGCCCACCGGTAGCGAATCCGGTCGGTCTCACTACCGCGGTTCACCGAGTCGGAGAGCTGGCCGAAGTAGTGAGGGAGGTACCGGTCCGGGATCCCGCCGAGTCGCCGCACGAACAGCCCGGCGCTCCGGCTCTGGAGGGGGTCGAACGCACCCCGGATCTCGGAGAGACCGAGCGCGAGGACCTCGTCCCGTTGGAACGCCTTCAGTCGGAACCCCAGATGGTGGTTCTGGTACTCGGGGCGGACGACCACGAAGTGGGAGAAGTGGTAGAGACCCGCCCCGTCCCAGCCGATGAGGGAGACCGCCGCCCCGGCGAGATAGATGTCGACGAACGCACCGAGGACGAGCCCCCCGTTGTCCTGGAGGACCCGCTGCATAGGAGGCGGGACCCCGACGGTCCCTTCGGTCCCCCAGACCGCCTCGCGGAGCTCCTCGACCTGCCGGAACTCCTCCGGCTTTTCCAGACGCCGGAAGACGAAGCCCTCCCCCGCCCCGCGCGCGCTCGTGCTGCTCCCTGGACGTGAACCGGACCGCGATACTTAACGCGGACGACCCCGGGTCGCCCGCTAGCGCCGGACGCGGAGCTCGGCGCACTTCTGCTCATAGCGGACCTCGTCGCGGGGCGTGAGGTCCCACAGCAGTTGCTCGAGCTCGGGGATGTGCCGAAGGAACTCGGCCTTGCTCTTCGTCACCATGAGCTGCTCGAACTGGTAGCGAGCGTTGTAGTACGCCCCCACGAGGTACGCCCCGACGATGACGACGATCGGTCCCACGATGACGAATACGAGATTGTAGTTCGCGTTCGGCTGGGCGGTGGCGCCGTTGATCGAGGAGAACGGGGAGAGATTCGCCAACGGAGTGAAGTAGCCGGCGGCGAGCACGGTCAGGAGCGTCCCGACGGCGAGCACGAAGACCGAAATCGCCGCGCGATAGCTCCGCAGCCCGAGCCGGAACCGCTGGTCGAACGGGGCGGGCTCGGGCTCGGGGGGCATGCCTTCGGCCGGATGCGAAGCCCCTTAAGGCCTTAACCCGCGAGCGGGCGAGTCGCGGCAATCGAGGCTCCCCGACTACGGCCGGTCCGCGCGCGGTCCCCCCCTTGCTCCAGAACCACCGTCCGTGCGCCCGTAGGAGGGGGGCGTGCCGCTGCGGGGAGGGGGCGGTCCCGCGGAGGGCGCCGGAACGGAGGCGAGAATCGACCGCAGGCGTCGGTAGACCAGGACCGCCCCGAAGAGCGCGACCAACGCGCCCGCGAACGCCGCCGCTTCCCCGCCGATCGGTCCGAGCCCGAGCAGGAAGAATCCCACGGCCCCGAAGATCGCACCCGAGGCCGGCCCCCCGCCGACCTGACCACTTCCGGGAGCCCCCCGCAGGGACAGGAGAGCGCCGGCGACCTCGAGCGCGACCACGGCGGTCGAGTCGAGCACGACGAGCGCGATGCCGTCCGCGGTCGCGGTCGCCACCGAGAGGTATTGGGTGACGAGGGCGAGCCCGACGATCCCCCCGATCGCCGCCCGATAGCCGAGCGCGTAGAACGGCCCGCTGTCGCTCCGGCCCCAGAACCGGCTGCGGAGCAGCGCCCACTGTGCGACCTCCGTACCTCCCACGAGCAGTCCGAGGAACAGGAGAGCGCTCGGGAGGGCTCCGTTCGATAGAGAGAGCGCGAAGAGGACGTACGCGATGGCGATCGGCACCCCGACGAAGAGCCCGGCGGTGTAGCCGAACAGTTCTCGGCGCTCGTCGAACAGCGTTACCGGCACCTGGGGCGTGGCGTACCGACCGACCTCCCACCAGACGAATCCGCCCGAGAGCCCGATCCCGACGAGCGCGCCGAGCGACAGGGGCAACGAGGCGATCGCCATCGTTAGTCGACCTTCCGGCCCGAGGCGAGAAAGCCGGTGTGGCCGAGCATCTCGAAGTCGGGTCGGGTTCCCCCGTCGCCGACGTGGAGCGATCGCTCGAGCACTTCGACGGCCCGTACCTCGTCGTATCCGATCGAGCGAAAGGCACGGACCGTGCGCTCGAGCTGGTTGTAGGTCGGCGAGAACGTGGCGGCGTACGCTCCCGGCTCGAGCGCGGAGTGCGCCGAGGCGAGGACCTCCCACGGCTCGGGGAGATCGAGGAGGACGCTCGTGAGCCCGGTCTCGTCGAGCCCGTCCCGCGCCACGTCGCGTACCCGGAACGTTACCCGCTCGGCGAGCCCCGCGCGCCGGACGTTCGCTTGTGCCGCGTCGAGGAACTCCGGGCGTCGATCGTACGTGACGACCCGCCCCGCGGGCCCCACCGCGTGGGCGAGCACGATCGTGAGCGCTCCGCTGCCCGCCCCGGCCTCTGCGACCCGGCCGCCCGGTCCGACTCCCCCGAGAAAGAGGAGTTCGGCGGCGTCCTTGGGCGTGACGATCTGCGGGCCGCGGCGGATCGTCGCGAGGAGGTCGGCGAGCGACGGGCGAAGGACCCGATAGGAAGCATCGAGCCACGAGACGGTGCCGCCCGGCGGCCGCCCGAGCTGGGAGCTTAGGTCGAGGACCCCGTACTCCCCGATCCGCTGCGGACCCCGTGCGAGGCGCAGCACGATCGGGGGAACCCCCCGGCGACGGAGGACGACGGTATCCCCCTCGTTCCAGAGATCGGACACAGAGGACGCCTCCTTTGGCCTAGGGCGGCGCGACGGTACTAATAACGCCGCGGGCCGCGCCGCGCCCCGCCGCGAGGTCCCCGAGGAGCGCTGGGGAGCTGTCCGGCAGGAGCCGGACCGGGGGCGGCCGCGCGGCTCTCCCCGCCCCGGGACTCGAGGGCCGGCGCGCACAGAGCGACCGGTCCGGCGTGGCCGCGCCCCCGACTTTATATGTCGGGAACCATCGCCTCCCCGGCCCGCGCGCGTACGACGACGGTCCGACCGGAACGCGAAGGCGGGTGGAGAGACGGAGCGGGGTCACGCGGGCATAGTGTAGTCTGGTTATCACATAGGCTTGCCAAGCCTATAACTCGGGTTCAAATCCCGGTGCCCGCACTTTCCCCGGCCCCGGAACTTCGTCCGGGTCCCGCGCCACCGCCTCGACCGTGATCGGGGAGAGCAGCCGCGCGATGCGCCCCGCCCCGGTCCCCTCGCCAGCGCCTTAGTCCGTGGGGGATTCGGCAGGGCCGTGCACGGCGCGATCGCGACGGGCCACCCCCTCGGCACGGCCGTCGGTCGGGCGATCCTCGACCGCGGCGGAAACGCGTACGACGCACTTCTCTCGGCGAGCGCCGCGCTCACGGTGGTACTGCCCCACACGAACGGGCTCGGCTCCGACTTCTTTGCGGTCGTCCACGACCGGGAGGTCCGGTCGGTCAACGGGAGCGGGTGGGCCGCTTCCCTCGCGACTCCCGAGCGCTTCCGCGCCCTCGGTCACTCCTCGATCCCGTCCACCGGTCCGCTCTCGAGCTTCTCGATCCCGGGGCTGGTCGCGTCGTGGACGCTCCTCGCCGATCGGGCGAGCCTCCCTTTCCACGAACTGCTGGCCCCCGCGGTACGACTCGCCCGGGAGGGTTTCCCGGCGAGCCCGGGGCTCGCGAGGGCCGCCGCGGCCACGGCGGCCGAGGCCTCCCGTGCGGACGACGACTGGAGGCGCACCTACGACGCCGTGCGACCGGGCGAACCGCTGCGACAGCCCGCGCTCGCTCGGACCCTGGCCGCGATCCAGGACGACCGCGGACACTCGTTCTACCACGGTGCGATCGCTCGGGCGATCGAGCAGGACATGGTTCGCAAAGGAGGACTCCTTCGGTTCGCGGACCTCGATGGGTACCACCCGGACTGGACGACCCCCCTCTCCGTCCGCTACCGCGGTTACGAGGTGTTCACGACGCCCCCCAACAGCCAGGGAGCCACCGCGCTCCTGTGGCTGAACCTGCTCGGCCGACTCGACCTCGCAGGCGCCACCGAGGAGGAGTACCTCGACCACCTCCTGCGCACCCTCCCGGTGGCCTACGGCTATCGGGCGCGATACATCGGGGATCCGGTCCACGTTCGGTTTCCCCCCGAGCTGCTCGACCCAGACCACCTCTACCGGGCCTTCCGTGCCCCGCCGCTCGGAGGCGAGGGAAGGGGCGACACCACTGCGTTCTCGGTGACCGACGGGACGGTCGGTATCAGCGCGATCCAGAGCAACTACATGGGCTTCGGAAGCGGCCAATCGGTCGCGGGAACGGGGATCAACCTCAACAATCGGGGGGCCTACTTCACCCTCGACCCGAGCCACCACAACGCCCTCGCCCCGGGAAAGAGGACGTTCCATACGCTGATGGCCCTCTATGCTCGGCGACCCGGAACCGAGCTCCTCCTCGGGACGATGGGCGGCGACGTGCAGCCTCAGACGAACGTGCAGATCTTGACCCGCCTCATCGATCGAGGCGTCGGCCTCCAGGCCGCGATCGACGCACCCCGGTTCGCTGTCCCGGCGTCCATCTACCGCTCGGCCGACCTCTTCGCGGAGGACGGGCTCCGGCTCCGTCGTGCCCGACCCGTGGGAAACGACCCGGACCTCGTGGGCCATGCGCACGGCCTCCGCACGGCCGGAGAAACCGAGGTCGGGATCGACCCGCGCGGCGACGGGGGGATCGACCCGCCCGCTCGACGCCGCCGCGGCGCGAGGGACCGCTAGCGCGAAGAGCCCCGGCGCTCTCGTCAAGGTCGGCCTCCGCGAAGGGCGGGGACTGCCCACCACGATGTTTCGAACGGTTCCTGACTCCGGGAAACCTGCCTCGTCGGCTTCCGACCGCCGCGTCGCGAGGCTTTTGGGAGGGAAGGGCTAGCTCCGGACAATGGCTCGCGTGCGGACGGTGACGGTTCCGGGAGGACGGTCCTTCGAATACGTAGCGCAGGGCGATGGTCCGGCGACCCTGCTCGTCCACCCGGGCGGCCCCGGTCTCACCTACCACTACCTGCGCGGTCTCCTCAAGCTCGCGAACGCGAACCTGCGAGTCGTACTGTACAACCCGCGGGGCGTGGGCCACAGCTGGGCGCCAAAGAACTCGCGGGAGTACACGATCCCCAACATGGCGGAGGACGTCGAGGCGATCCGCCGGGCGCTCAAGATCCGGGAACTGCATCTGCTCGGCTACTCCGCGGGCGGGTTCGTCGCGCTCGAGTACGCCCATCGGTACGAACCCCGGCTCACGTCCCTCCTGCTCTGCGCGACGGCCGGCAGCGCCGAGGAGGTGCGGGTGGCGAACCGGACGATGCTGCTCGCCGCGTCCCCCCGCCAACGGGCCCGGTTGCGGGGGCTCGTACGCGCGAAGGCGTTCGAGTCCGCCGAGTACACCCAACTCGTGGGGGAGATCACCCGACCGTTCTCGACGCGCTTCCTGACCGCGACGCCGGCCGACTGGAAGGCGACGAGGTCGAGCCCGGCGGTCTACCAGGCGATGATGACCCGCACGGGCGACGAGTTCGCGGTCGATGGGACGATCGCGACGTGGGACGGTCGCAAGTACTACTCCAAGATCGAGGTGCCGAGCGTGGTCGTGGTCGGCAAGTACGATTTCTTCCTCGAGGCCTCGATGGAGATGGCCGAGCGGATCGAGCCCGCCCACCTGCGGGTCCTCCCGCACAGCAGCCACATGGAGGTCCTCGAGCAGCCCCGAGAGTTCCTCGGAACGACCCGCGAGTTCCTTCAGGACGTGACGGGCGGCTGACGCGCACGGCCGCCGGGCCGGTCCGATAGGGGTAAACGCGCGGTGCCGCTCTCCATCGCTCGTCCATGCCCGAGCGTCGTGCGCCGGAAGCGGCCGGAACGCCCGCGGACGTGCGGACCGAGACCGTTCGCCTTCGGGTAACCCCCGAGGCGCGGAACGCCCTCGCCGCGGCCCTCGGCGGCCGCGCGGAGGGCTCGGGCGTTCGGATCTGGGTCGAGCGGGGCATGCGTCCGCACGCACAGATGATGATCGACCGACCCTCCCATCGCGACCGACCGCTCGAGGTCGATGGCCTCCTCCTTCTCCTCGACGAAAGCAGCCTGCGCTTCCTCCGCGACGCCGAGGTCCGCTACCGCACCGACCAGGACCCGCCGGGCTTCGAGGTCGTGGGTCCGTTCCTCCCGTCGGCGACCGCTCCTCCGGCCGCGACCGAGTCCGCGGCGCCCACCCCTCCGGGCGTCGCGAGCGTGGCCCCGTCCGCCGACCGCGTAGCGGTCGAAGCGCGCATCCGCGACGCCCTGAAGAACGTCTACGACCCCGAGATCCCGCTCAACGTCGTCGACCTCGGGCTCATCTACGGTATGGAGTGGAGGGAGTCGGGGGAGCTCACGATCCGCATGACCCTGACGAGCCCGGGTTGCCCGGCGGTCGAGGCGTTCTCCGAGGAGGTCGTGCGCACCGCGCGCGCCGCGTCGGGCCTTGCCTCCGTCAAGGTCGAGATCGTCTGGGAGCCACCCTGGGGCCCCGACCGGATGTCCGACTTCGCCCGCCGCCAGTTCGGCTACGCCTGACGCGACGGACCGTTACTGGCGGTCGACCGCGGTCGGGGTCTCCGAAGGTATTTCCGAAGGCGCGGCGATGCTACCTCGGAGGGAGACCAAGTGCGCGCCCTGGGAGGTTCTCGGAACGCCGCGGAGCCGGGGCTCGACCCGAAGCCGGTCGTCCGACGGGGCTGGACTCGTGCGTCCGCGATCGACCGACCGTCCGAGACGGGCGCCGACCGCTTCGGCCATTCCCTCGCCGACCACGATGCGTGGCTGCTCCCGTTCTTCCGCTCGATACCTCGCGGGGCCGAGGTCCTCGACCTCGGATGCGGCTGCGGGGTGCCCGACGCCCGCCTCCTCACCGAGCGGTTCCGCGTCACCGGGGTCGATATCTCGGATGTTCAGGTCGAGCGTGCGAAACGGTTCGTGCCGGGGGCGCGGTTCCTCCGGGCCGACCTGACCGAGGTCCGGTTCCGGCCGGGGTCGTTCGGCGGAGTCCTCTGCCTCTACGCGCTCATCCACGTTCCCCTCGACGAGCAACGACCGCTCCTCGAACGGGTCTTCCGCTGGCTGATGCCGGGGGGCTACTTCCTGGTCATCACCGGAGCGCAGGCGTATACCGGCGTCGAGGAGAACTGGCTCGGCTCGAACGCAAAGATGTACTGGAGCCCCGCCGACGCCCAGACATACCAGGGTTGGCTCGAGAACGTCGGTTTCGAGGTCCTGAGCCGGACGCGCCTCCCCGAGCCCGGCGCCGAGCACGCGCTCTTCCTGGCGCAGCGGCCGCCGCTCCCCTCCTCGTGAGAAGGGCCGTTTCGTCACCCCTCCGGCACGACCAAGCCCCGGGCACGGGAACTCCCCCGCACGTCCGCGTTCCAGGTCCGCATCTTTCGCACCCCGGCCGGCTACCTCGCCTGGATCGACGGGCTCGGCACCGTCGAGGGAAGGACGCTGGCCGAGACGCGGCGCGAGGCGCGCCACTTCGTCCTCGCGGTCCTTTCGGGCGCCTTTCCCGACCGCCCCGCCATCGATCCCGCCGGCGCGCACGAGATCCTGCAGTTCGCGGTCCACGTGCGCCGCCACCGGGCGCCCCGCCCGCAGGCGCTCAGGGACGCATGGTGAGCTTCGGGACCTTGAGCTGCCAGTCCCAGTAGTGTGCCTCGGGAAAGCCGCACCATCGGGCCCGGACCTCCCGGTCCTCGTAATGGGAGAGCGGCTTTCCGCACTTCGGACAGCGCTCCTCGGACATCGCTCATCCCCCGCGAGGCGGGGGCCCTCCGCACGCCGAGCTCCGGCCGGGGGAAAGCCCTGACTCCCCCGGGGCCCGTCGCCGCCGCGGCGACCCGACGCGGCCCCGGGGGTCCTCGAAGTCACTTCGCCGCGGCGTTCCGGTCGGGATCGGGAAGACCGGGGGAGGGCGCCGCGGCGAGCCCGGCGGCCGCGCGCCGGAACAGGATCGCGCCCACGAGCGTCGTCAGGATCGACATCAGCACGATCTCCCCGAGCATGGAGCGGTCGAGCACCCCGCTCGTCAACCCGATCGAGCCGACAATGAGGCCGATCTCCCCGCGCGGGACCATCCCGGCCGATACGGCGAAGGAGATCCGGCGGTCGAAGCGGAGCCGGGCGAACGGGTAGACCCCGAGGAGCTTTCCCGCCGCCGCCACGAGCGCGAGGATCCCCGCGAGGGCGACCACATCGGGCTGGAGGAAGAGGCGGACATCGAACTCCGCCCCCGTCACGACGAAGAACAGGGAACCGAAGAGCACCAGCAGGATCTCGGTGATCTCCCGCGTTCGGCTCGCCACCAGGCTCTCGGCGACCGCGATCCCCGCGATGAAGGCGCCGATGACCGCGGAGAAGCCGAGCGCGATGACGACCACGACGAGGACGAAGAGGAAGAGAAACGGCATTCCCCGCGTCTCCCGGAGGCGGGGGAGCCGCAGGAGACGCGGGATGATCAACACCGACGCGAGGAGCAGGACGACCCACGCCACCACGAGCTCGAGCGCGTTGCCGGTCACCGCCAGGACATCGAACGGCCCTCCCACGACCGCCAACGCGACCGATAGGAGAACGAGCGCGACCACGTCGTCCAGCGCCGCGACGTTCATGTGGAACTGGCCGGCCGGCACGGTCGTCAGGCGATTCGTCTGCAAGAGCGAAGCGACGACCGCCGAGCTCGTGGCCGCCGCGGCAACGGCGATCAGGAGCGCGGCATTCGTCCCGTAGAAGGGAGCGAAAACGACGTACGTGGCGGCGAACGGGATCAGGTCGCCCGCGATGGCCGCGCCGACCGCATACGGCCCCGCGCGACGGAGTCCGGTGAAGCCGCTCCCGAGCCCGGCGGCGAACAGGAGGAGGATGACCGAGAAGTCCGCGAAGAGCAGCACCGCGTTGTTGACGACGAAGATCGGGGTCCCGAGCAGCGCATTCAGGATCCCCCCGAGCGCGAAACCGCTCAAGAGGATCCCGAGCAGGAGGTCCGACACGAGGGTCGGGAGCCCGATCTTCTCCGAGAACGAACGCAAGAGCTCCGCGACGGCCAGGAAGATGAACACCTCGAGGAGAGCGTAGTACGCTTCCCCCGCCGCGATCGCCATCGGCCGCGAGAAGGGCCGGGCGCTTAAAGGCCCCCTCGCCGCCGGTCGATCAGCGACCCTGGTCCACGCCGAACCAGTGGCGGAATCGCGCGGTGTTGGCCAGTACCCCGAGGAGGATCACCGCGTCGCCCGGCGAGAGTGCGGCGTCGGCCGGAGGGTTCACGAACGTCGCGTACTCCCCGTTCGGACCCGGCCGGGCATACCCGATCAAGAGACATCCGGTGTGCTGGCGGACCTCGGCCGCGGCCCGGTCGAACGGGAGACCCGTGAGCGGAGTGTGCTCCGAGAGTCGATACTCCTGAATGTCGGAACGAACATCGCCCGCGCTGAGGTCCTCGAGCGCGGTCGCGACGTCCGGCTCGAACGCGGCGCTCGCGCAGAGCCGGCCGCCCATGTCGGCCGGGCTCGCGACGTAGGTGACGCCGGCCGAGCGGAGCGTGTCGCGGAGCTCGGGATGTCCCACCGAGACGACGACCCGCATCGCGGGGGCGATCGCGCGGATGTTGAGCGCCGCGATCATGTTGGCCGCGTCATCGTTCGTACAGACGATCACGCTGTGCGCCTTCGACACATTCGCTCGCTCGAGGATGTCCCGTTCGGCGGCCGCGCCGTACGTGACGTAGAGACGGTCCTCCGGCGCGAGCGCCCGGATGTTCGGGACCTCCTCGGCGGTCTGCGCGACCACCGCGACGCGCTGCTCCTGCCCGAGGAGCTCCCGGACCGCGGCCTTCCCGACCGAAGAGTAACCGAGGACGACGATGTGGTCTTTCAGGTCGGTCCCGAGGAGACCCAGGGACCGCTTCTGCTGCTCGCTCGCGACCGTCGTCGAGATCACGCTGATCAGGAAGCCCAAGAGGAAGATCTGGATAAACAGCGTGGCCATCGCGTCGACCTTCGCGGCGGTGTTGTTCGGCACGATATCGCCGTAGCCGGCGGTCGAGATCGTCACGATCGCCCAGTAGAACGAGTTGAAGAGCGTCATCCCGCTGCTGCGTTCGAGGAAGTAGAAGACCAGGGACGTCGCGATGTAGACCGCCGCGAACACGGTGAGGAACGGGGCGATCCGTCGGATCAACTGAGCGAGATACTTCCGTCGGAGCCCCGGCACGACCGGGCCTAGCCCGGGCCCTTCGTTACTCTTGCGGGAAGCACCGGCCCGACGGTCGGCGCCGCAGCAAATGGTAAATACGGTGCCCCGAGTGGCCCCGCCCTTGACGGCCGCAGCGCCTGCCGCGGCCTTGGGGAGCGGGACCGTGAGCGACCGACCGGTACCTCGACCCCTCGGCGCCGCGGACTACACTCGGTTCGAGCGCGCGCGCATCCTCGGCGCCCGGGCGCTCCAGGTCTCTCTCGGCGCGCCCATCCTGATCGACGTGCCGTCGACCTTGGTCGACCCGGTCGAGATCGCGGAGCTCGAGTTCGCGGCTGGTCGGATCCCGATCACGGTCCGCCGGGGCCCCCACGCCTAACGGCGCGCGACCCCCCCGCCCCGATCGGATCCGAACCGTCGGCGCGCGCCGCCGACCCTCCTATACGCCCGCCGCATCGAGCGCGCGGGCGCACTCGCAGTCGGGCGGGGTCGCGACCCGCGGCAGGAATCGGGACAGGATCCGACCCATCCGCTCGACGTTCCGGTGCATCGTCTCCACGATCTCCTTCGCCTCGACCGGCCGCTCGGCCCAGACGTCGAAGTCGGTGACCATCGCGAGGCAGACGTAGCAGATCGCGCGTTCGCGTGCGAGGGTGACTTCGGGTACGAGCGTCATGCCGATGACGTCCGCGATCGTCCGAAAGAACGCGGACTCGGCCCGGGTGCTGAACCGGGGGCCTTCGACGCAGACGTACGTCTTCCCTTCGGCGAACGGCGTCCGCAGCTCCCGGCCGGTGGCGGCGGCGCCGCGGGAGAGGTCCGGGCAGAACGGGTCGGCGAGGGAGACGTGGTAGACTCGACCGCCATCGTAGAAGGTCGTCGGTCGCTGCTTCGTGAAGTCGACGAACTGCTTCGGTAGGACGAACGTCCCGGGGGGGAGCTCCTCCTTGAGGGAACCGACGGAGCTCACCGTCACGATCGCGTCGGCGCCGAGCGAGCGCAGGGCGTCGACGTTCGCCCGGTAGTTCACGCGGTGGGGCGGGATGGTGTGGCCGGGGCCGTGGCGCGGAAGGAACAGCACCCGGACCCCACCGACCTCCCCTTCCTCGATGGGGCCCGAGGGCGCCCCCCACGGCGTCGTCACCCGGTGGGGCCGCGTCGGACCTCCCTCGAAGATCCCCGTGATCCCCGAGCCCCCGATGACGCCGACCGCTCGGCGGGCCGACGGGCTCACGGGGTGCCTCCGCCGGTCGCCTCCGACGGGCGGGCGCGCGCGAGGAAGCGCGCCATCACGACCTCGCCGCGCGTCCGTTCGAGCAGCGCCCGCGCGGTGTCCTGCTTCGGCTTGAGCTGGACGATCGCGCGGGTCGTATCGAATCGGAGGAGCGCGCGCGTGAGGCGTTCCATGAGCGTGAGGGAACGCTCCGCACCCGCGAGGTCGTCGTGCGCGAGCCGGTCGAGCGTCAACCGTCGGACCTCGCCCACCACATCGCCGAGGCCGAGGAGATAGGGTTCGGGGTCGACCCCGAGGTCGGAAGGGCCCGGAAGCGACGTGCCCGCCACGACCGCACCGAGGAGGACCGCCTCGACGGCCTCCTGGAAAGCATCGAGCGCGAGCGGTTCGTCTCCCCGGCCCTCGCGCCGCAGCCAGTCGGCCAGCTCGGCCATCGCCCGTCGGATCTCGGCGAGGTCCGCCGACGCGGTTCCTTCCGCGTGAAGGCGGGACATCGTCCCCTGGGCGAGGCGACGGAGACGGCGCGCCCGCTGGTACAGGTCCTCGCGCCGTAGCTCGCGCTGTCGCAGGTGCGCTTCGATCTCGACGAGTACGCTCTCGGGGACTCCCTCGGAGGCGGGCCGGCCGGCGTCAGCGATAGAGCGTGAATCGCTGGTCATCGTTCCCTCCATCGAGCAGGCCGAGACGGACCCCGGCATCGAGCCATCCGTGCGCGTAGCTTGCCGCGGCGAGTGCCCGGTCGGGCTCGCCGGTGCGGGAGAAATGCTCGGCATCCGAGAGGTACGCCCGTGCCATCGCGAGGAAGTCGTCCGAAGCCCCGCGCAGATACGAGCGCGCGGGCGCGGCCGGCTGGACGCGCTCGAGCGCCTCCCGGGTGAGCCGAAGGTACCGCTCGAGCAGGGGACCGTCCGTCACGGGCGGACCCCGTAACGGAGGGGTCGATATAATCCGTCGGCCCGCGCGCGGCCGTTCACGCCTTCGGGACCTTCTCCCAGTCCTTCAGGAATTGGGCGAGGCCGAGGTCGGTGAGGGGATGCCGCGCGAGCTTCTCCATGACGGCATAGGGCATCGTCGCGATATCGGCCCCCGCCTTCGCCGCCTCGAGCACGTGGACCGGATGGCGGATGCTCGCCACGAGCACTTGGGTCGGGAACTTGTAGTTCCGGTAGATCTGCACGATGTCCCGGATCAGTTCCATCCCGTCCTGTCCCTGATCGTCGAGCCGCCCGATGAACGGGCTGACGTACGACGCGCCGACCTTCGCGGCGAGGAGCGCCTGATTCGCGCTGAAGATGAGCGTCATGTTGACCCGGGTCTTCTCCCGCGCCAGGATCCGGGTCGCGCGGAGGCCCGCCGGGGTCATCGGGACCTTGACGTAGATCGACGGGTGGATCTCGCGGAGGTGGCGTCCCTCGCGCAACATCCCGTCCGTCTCCGTCGCCACGACCTCTGCGGAGACCGAGGGGACCCCGAGCGCGCAGATCTCGCGGAGGACCTCTTCGAATCGGCGTCCCTCCTTCGCGACTAGGGTCGGGTTGGTCGTGACCCCGTCGAGGATCCCGATCTCCCACATCGTCCGAATGTCGGTCACGCTCGCCGTGTCGAGGAACAGCTGCATCGTCGACCTCCCCTACTCCGCGGGAGCTACTGAACCTTCCCTCGCAGCCGGAGGAGCTCCCAGGCCTCCTCGCGGATCCGCTCCTTCGACATCCCGTAGCGGTCGAGGAGCGCCCACGGCTCGCCGGATTCCCCGAAGACGTCGGGAACTCCGACCCGGCGGACCGGCACGGGATAGTTCTCGGCGGTCGTCGCGGCGACGAGCGCCCCCACTCCGGTAAGGACCGAGTGCTCTTCGAGAACCAGGAGCGCCCCGGTCTCCCGCGCGGCCCGGAGCAGGGCCGGCGCGTCGAACGGTTTCACGGAGGCAAGGTCGAGGACCCGGGTCGAGACCCCGACGTGGGAGAGCTCCTCGGCGACTTCGAGCGCCCGGGCGACGAGCGCACCCACTGCGACGATCGTGAGGTCGGCCCCGCTCCGTAGCTCGGCCGCGACCCCGATCTTGAAGCTGCCGTCCGTGACGACCGGCAGGTTCTCGCGGGGCAGCCGGAGGTAGGCAGGGCCGTCCCGCTCGGCGACGGCCCGGACCGCCGCGCGCGTCGTCGGTGCGTCCGCGGGCACGACCACCGTCATGCCGGGAAGTCCGCGCATCAGCCCGATATCTTCCACCATCTGGTGGGTCCCGCCGTCCCCGCCGACGAGGAGCCCCCCGTGGGTCGCCACGATCTTGACGTTGGCGTGGTTGTAGCAGATCGACTGGCGCACCGTGTTGTACGCCTGGCCTGCCGCGAAGACGGCGAACGTGCTCGCGAAGACCGTGCGACCGCCGAGCGCGAGCCCCGCCGCGATCGTCATCATCGTCGGCTCCATCACGCCGACGTTGAAGAACCGTTCCGGGAACTTCTGGCCAAAGAGGGCGGTGCGGGTCGACCCGGAGAGGTCGGCGTCCAGCACGACCATGCGCGGGTCGAGCGCACCCAGCTCGGCGAGCGTCTGGCCGTAGGCGTCCCGTAAGCTCTCCTTCGGCCGCGACGCGCTCATCGGGCCGGTGCCTCCAGGGACGCTCCGAGCTCGGCGAGGGCCTGCTCGGCCTCCGCGCGCGAGGGCGCCTTCCCGTGCCAGGAATGTTGCCCTTCCATGAACGACACGCCCTTCCCCTTGACCGTTCGGGCCACGATCGCGGTCGGCTGCTCCGTGACCCGACGCGCTTCCGCGAGCGCCCCCAGGATCTGACGGAAGTCGTGCCCATCGATCTCGATCGTGTGGTAGCGGAACGCGCGGAACTTGTCGGCGATCGGCTCGATGCTCATGATCGACTCGGTCGATCCGTCGGTCTCGAGCCCGTTGCGGTCGAGGATCACCGTGAGATTGCTGAGGCGGTAGTGGCCGCCCGCCATCAGCGCTTCCCAAGTGAGGCCCGCTTGGCACTCGCCATCACCGAGGATCGCGTACACCCGGCTTGGTCGGCGGGCGAGCCGCGCATCCAGGGCCATGCCGACCGACATCCCGATTCCCTGACCGAGACAACCGGTCGCCGCCTCCACCCAAGGGAGCTTGTTCCGATCGACATGCCCCTGTAGCCGGCTACCGAGCTTGCGCAGCGTGAGCAGCTCCGCGGCCGGAATCACGCCGCGCGCCGCAAGGGCGCCGTAGAACGCCGGCGCAGCGTGGCCTTTCGACAGCACGAGCCGGTCGCGGTCCGGCCCGTCGGGATGCTCGGGGTCGTACCGCATCTCCCCAAAGAACAGGGCGGTCAGTAGATCCGTGACCGAAAGGCTCCCACCGGGATGGCCGCCGCCGGCGGCGTACGTCATCCGGATGATCGAACGGCGGATCTCGCGGGCCTTCGCCTCGAGGGACGAAACGAGCTCGGCCGAGATCTCCTCCGCCATGCGCGGCGCGCGGAGGTGGGCCTGTCTATTTTACGGTTGAGGAACGGCGAGTCGGCCGGGACGGCTTCTGCCCCTTCGCCCCTCGGGTCGCGAGCGGAGCGAGGAGGTCGCGCAGGGTCGCGAGATCCTCCGCGTAGCGCGCGTAGCCCTGGTCGTCGAGCGGCGTCTCGAGGTAGGCGGGGACTCCCTCCCAACGCGCGTCGGCGAGAAGATGCCGAAACCCATCGAGACCGATCGCACCCCGGCCGATGTTCTCGTGCCGGTCGAGGTGGGAGCCGAGCTCGGCCTTGGCGTCGTTGACGTGGAAGGCCCGGACGGCGCCCCGCCCGACCGTGCGATCGATCGTGTCCAGCAGTCGGCCGTATGTCTCGTCCGTGCGGAAGTCGATTCCGGACGCGAACAAGTGGCACGTGTCGATCGCGATCCCGAGGCGATCGGGAGCGTCGACCTCGGCCAGCACCGTCGCAAGCTCCTCGAACCTCGAGCCGAGCGTCGTGCCCTGACCCGCGGCGTTCTCGAGCAGCAGGCGCACCTTCCCCTCCGGGACCGCCGCGATCGACTGACGCAAGCTCTCCGCGATCGTCGCGAGTCCGGCGGCGGTCCCGCTCCCGAGGTGAGCTCCCGGATGAAAGATGAGCGCGTCCACGCCGAGCCGTTCGGACCGTCCGACCTCGTCGAGGAAGGCCCGTCGGGAGCGCTCGAGCATCGGCCGCTTCGGGCTCCCGAGGTTCGCGAGGTAGCCGTGGTGGACCGCCGTGGCCCGCAGCCCTTCGGAACGGACCGCCGCGCGGAACTCCTCCACCGCCTCGGATGTCAGGGGCGGGCCGGCCCACATCTGCGGGCTCTTCGCGAAGATCTGGATCGCCTCACAGCCGATCTCCCGGCCCGTCCGTACCGCCGCGCCAAGCCCGCCCGCGATTCCGATGTGCGCGCCGAGGATCATCGGGCGAGCGACCGACCGGGCAGGTTTAGCCTATCCTATCGGCGGGTCGGGGGCGTCCGGGAGGGGAGGCTGACAGCTTTCCGCGTTTCCCGTAGGCTCGCGCACTTCAGTACCGCGCGGAACGCCAGCGGGCTTAACTGCCGGGTTCGGAATGGGACCGGGTGTTTCCCCACCGCTTTGGCCGTCAGCCGTAGGGGCCGACCGGCGACCGATATTTAACGTTGGTTCGTTCGTGCGCGGGAAGGGGGGCCGTCCGACCGCATCGGGAAAACCTTCATCTCGCGGGCGGCCTCCGTCGCCCGGATCCGCGGGGAGCTCGCTCTTCGCGTCGCGAGGAACCGGGCGTGCCCTCCACCGAACCCCCGACCATCGCCGAGTATCGATTGCGACTCGAGGTCGACGTCGCCCGACCACGCTGGGCCGGTTCCGTCGAGTTCGACCCACCGGTAGGACTCAGGTCGATCGCGCTCGACGCGGACGGGCTCGAGGTCCGATCGGTCCGGTGCGGCGATAAGAGCACTCCCTTCCGGCTCCGAGCCGAGGAGCGAGTCCTCGAGATCGACCTCCCGGCGGCCGACCCCGGATCGGTCCGGATCGACTTCGAGGGGCAGGTGGTCGACGGCTCGCTGATGGGACTCTACCGCTGCCCGCAGGGCGACGGGCAGATGCTGACGACCCAGTGCGCGCCGATCGGCGCCGGCCGGATCTTTCCCTGCCTCGACCGCCCCGACCGCAGGGCGCGCATCCTCCTCACGGTCATCACCGACCCAGCCCACGAGGTGGTCTCCAATGCCCCGGTGCAGGCGACCCGGGAGCGAGCGGGACGTCGGGAATGGATCTTCGCCCCGTCCCCGTCGATGGCACCGTACCTCTTCTATCTCGCCGTCGGCGTGTTCGACCACGCCGAGGATCGGTCCGGCCGCGTCCCCGTGCGGGCCCTCACCCCCCCGGGACGGGGCGCGGCCGGCCGCTTCGCCGCCACGAGCGCCGCGCGCATCCTCGCGGCCTACGAGGCCTACTACGGGATCCCCTACCCGCTCCCGAAGCTGGACCTCATCGCGGTCAGCGAACAAGCGTTCGGGGCGATGGAGAACTGGGGTGCGATCTGCTTCCGCGACATGCGCCTTCTGGTCGACGAGGCCTCCTCTTCGTTCGCGCGGCGGGACGTCTTCGAGACGATCTCCCACGAGGTCGCGCACCAGTGGTTCGGCAATCTGGTGACGATGGAGTGGTGGGACGACATCTGGCTCAACGAGAGCTTCGCGATGCTGCTCGAGACGAAGATCACCGAGGCGCTCGCACCGGAGTTCGAGCCGATGCAGGAGTTCCTGCTCCGCCCGTGGGGGATGGGCGGAGCGCTCACCGGCGACTCGCTCCGGGCGACCCATCCGGTGCGTGGCCGGGTCCATCGGCCCGAGGAGATCAGCCAGATCTTCGACGCGATCAGCTACGGCAAGGGCGCGAGCGTGCTGCGAATGCTCGAGGGATACCTCGGAGCGGAACGGTTCCGGGCCGGGGTCACGGAGTATCTCGAGCGCTTCCGGTTCGGGAACGCCCGCACCGAGGACCTCTGGGCGGCCCTCGCTCGGAGCGCCGGTCGGCCCGTCGCCCCCCTGATCGGACCGTGGATCGACCGGGCGGGTCTCCCCGTGGTCTCGGCTCGGCTCGGCGCCCAGGGACTCGAGCTCACGCAGCAGCGATTCACCTTTTCGGAGGGGGAGGAGGCGGAGCCCTGGCCGATCCCCCTCCAGATCGACGTCGACGGCGAGCGACGGAGCCTGCTGTTCGACCAGCGGGAACTGTCGGTCCCGGTCGGACCCGGGTCGACGGTCCACCTCAACCCAGCGGCCCTCGGCTTCTACCGCGTTCGCTACGACCGACCGCTCCTCGAGCGTCTCCTCACCGTCCTTCCGGCGCGGCCCCCCGTGGACCGGTGGATCGTCCTCAACGATCTCGCCGCGTTCGTCGTCGCGGGGACCGTCGACTGGACCACGTACGCGCACGTGGTGGACGTCCTCGGCCGAACCGGGGACCGCCTCGTGGTGGAGGAGCTCCTCAGCACGCTCACCGATTGGGCGCTCGCCTTCCCCTTGGCCGCCGCGCTCCAGGACCTCGCCCGACGTTTCCTCGCGGACCATCTCGACCGGGTCGGGCTCGAGCGACGGCCGGGAGAACGGGAGGACGACGGCATCCTTCGGGAGTCCCTCGCGTTCTCCCGCGCGCGGATCGATGCGGGGTTCGCTCGCGACCTCGCGGAGCGGTTCGTCGATTGGGACCACCTCGACCCGGACGCGCGCCCGGCGGTCGCCCTGGCGCGCGCCCGCGCGGAGGGGGGGGCCCGCGACGCCGAGCTACAGCGGGCCACCGCACGCGCGACCCCGCAGCCCCAGCGGCAGCGCGTCGAACCCG
>VFSW01005021.1_pt1 | contig 19676 bp, 37 predicted proteins | sample 5358111 | NCBI WGS metagenome assembly VFSW01 (sample SAMN11554181, study PRJNA540505) | mine drainage metagenome | isolation source: sediment from site ElyBrook_90M | place: USA: Ely Copper Mine, Vershire, VT | collected 2017 | reverse complement strand
TGTACGGAACGAACATGAGTTCGATGAATTCTGCTCTAGGACTTGGGCCGGGGACGCTTAACGCAAGAGCGGCTGGCGGAAGCTGGATGCAGAATACTGGCCTTCCGATTGTTTCTGGGATTACCTCACTTTTTGGTGGTAAAGGCTAATGGCGACTGACGTTCTCGACGACGAAGACGAGCTAACCGAAGATAGCCCTAGAAATAGGCGGCTTGCGCGATTAGCTGGGATGCCTGACGTTGGCACGAATATCGATGAATTGCAACGTGCTCGCGGGGACAAAGGTTCTGCCATACCGATGTCTTCCGGGGTTGTTGCCCCGCCTCAACAGGGCACTCCCGGTCATCCCGCCGTAGGTTCGGGGCCCGACGAGACGCATCGCGGCTTAGAGGAAGATAAAGCATCTCCGTCGATTGTCGCGGCTCCCGGGCAAACGATGTCTTCTGTAGCTCCTCCGAATATCACGATGGCTCCAACGTATCCCGAAGGCGGTTCTCCGTCATCGGCTACAGGGCAGATTGTTCCGCCGATGAGTCCCGATAAACAGAGACTCTCGGACTTGGAAGCAGGCCAGTCGGGCGTATCGAAGATGCACGGCATCGGCGGTGGAATCGTAAAGGGATTGGACGTAGCAGGAAGCATTCTCGCTCCACGGGCCATGACTTATATTCCTGGTTCATCGTTAAACTACCAGCATCAGTTAGACGTGGCGCGACAGAACGTCACACAGGATACCGCGCAGCAGCAACAGGAGCAGCAGATTGCCGATGAACAAGCACGCGCTGGACTTGAACAGGCCCAGACGGGTCAGTTTGATATGGTTCCCGTCCAAGACCCGGCTAATCCAGAACAAGAACCTATTATGGTTCAAAGGAAAGACGCAGAGAGGATGCAGGCTGCACTTTCTCGGACTGGGGCACAAAAGGATATTGCATCAGGAAAGAATGAGACTGCTACGAATATCGCCGCAGGTCACAATGCGACAACTGAGGATGTAGCCGGTAAGAAAATAGCGTCCACCACTGATATTGCAAACGCCAACCGCGATTCACGAGAGAAAGTTGCCTCTCTCCATGAGGCCCAAGCTGATTTCAGGGCGAGATTGGTACAGGCCGAGAAAGCGGCTGGTGGTGCAGCTGGCGGTAAATTGTCGGCACAGAATCAGGCTCGTTCTGAATTTGCTGGTACGGTTACGGCTCAGATTCCTGGACTCATAGAGGAAGTAAAAGGTTTGAAGGACATGGTTGGCCCCGGCGCTGGTCGATGGAACGATATGTGGGTAAACAAAGCGGGATTCAATGACCCCAAGAACAGCGGGGCTTTTGCGGGATTGGATAATGACCTGAAGTTGTTTGCCAGCGCGGTAGTTGTAACTCACTTCGGGGCGCGTGGCGGGGGGCAGCACTTCATCGAAGCGATGATTAAGAATTTCTCAGCAGCACAGACGCCAGAGGACTTTGTAGCTCGAATCAATTCCGCCGATAAATGGCTAGAAGGCTACGCGCACATGCACGGAGCAAACACTCCTGCTCCACAGACTCCTGCAAAATCAGATAAAGACCCGTTTGGTATTCGCCAATGAGCGCAACTCCTCAACCGCTACAATCGCAAACTGACCCTATGGTTTCGGCATTCGCCTCGAAGGTTCGCGCCAAGTATCCCGGTGCCTATGATGATTTGAAGGATGATGAACTCGCCACAAAGATTGTACAGAAACATCCAGAATACGCCGACATGCTTCCGAAGGGATACGGACAAAAACCTCCTGTTCCTACGGGTTCGGCTGCAACGGATTTCTCCAATAGCGGTGGTTCATATCTTACGCAACAACCCGGTGAGAACTATGAGCAATTTATGGCTCGCGCCGTTGAAGCTGGTAAACATACGACCCCAGAGCAAATATCTACAGAATTGACTACTGAACGTAAGCGTTTGCCTATTGGTATCGGTGCGGCCATTACTGCTGGTTCATTACCGTTTTTACCAGTTTCAGCAGTTGCCGCTCCAGCCGCAACTGCGGGGGCTATAGGTGGGAGTATGATTGGTGCTCCTCTTGGCAAGTCTGCAATAGGAGCTTTAGGCGGAGGAGAAGAAGCGCAAAACTGGGGTGAACTTGGCGGTGGAGTCATTGGAGGTATGGGCGGTGGAATGCTGGGAGAACCAGTACGGGGAGGAATAGGAAGATTGATTCATACCCGTGAAGGAAAAATTAGCCCTGCGATTCCTACTCTTCCCGCAGTAATGGGGCAATCTATTCCTAAAGTTTTGGACACGATGTTCCCTGAACCCGAAGATATAAGCATTGGTCGTATGCAAACACAGGCTCGTCGCATCGACCCAACCGAGACTGTTAGGGCACAAAAGGCTCAAGGCATCCCCGTAGGCAAGCCTTCACCCTTTGGCCCTCCGAGCGAAGAAGGCGTACCTGGTGGATTACCGAAGCCAAGTGACAGGCTCGTTCTCCTACCCAGCGAAGCCCGCGCCACTAATGTCCTGCAAGACTTAGCCACGCAACGAGCCAGCCAGCGCGGTATGCAATACGCAGCAGGGATGCGGCCAGTGGGGAATAACATTCCTCGTAGCGCGACAAGAATTAGTACTCTTGAATCTCCCGGCCCACGAGAATCAATAAACTACGGGCGACTTGGAGAGGCTGGAATCTCTCCTGAAGCTGTAAATCGTCCCGGTGTCGCGTACAAGGTAGGCCCAGGTGGATTGAGCTATCTCGGCAAGGATATTGACGCTAGCCTTCGACCCAACGAGGCAGTCGTAAGAATCCTTCCTAACGGAAAGATGCAAGTTGTCAATTCTTCCGGCCTCTCAGACACGGAAGTGATTCACAGGTACGGAGAGCAGATTCGGAATGCACGTAAATAGGAGATTTCGATGAGACGAAAAGCATTTTACTTGGCAACTCTAACCTTGATGACCGCTTCGTCGCTTTTCGCGCTCGTCTATAACGGGCTTTCGACTCCGCCTCTGCTACAGCCCGGAGATGTGTTCATCGTATGGAATAACGACACACCGCCTGCTGGCACGGGCACGACGGCGGCTTCCCAGCAAGTCGTCCTTCAGCCTGGTCGCGGCGATGGAGTAACGCCATTTTCGGTGGACGCGAAGTTCTCAGGTGCGCCGGGAGCTTTCGAGGTCGATGTGCAGGTCGCCAGCGTCGATACCGACACAAACTACCAGACCTGCTCGAACTGCAATATCACTACCGTCGATGCCACGAACAATACGTTCACTCTCCAAGTGCCAGGAAATATGAGCCAGTACGTGAGATTGCTAATGCGTTCGAGAGCCAACGCCGTGAGCATCACCTGTAGAATTAAGCGTTAGGGGAAACCATGAAAAGACTTCTTGGATTATTACTTCTATTCGCAGCACCTATTTTCGCGCAGACTCCTGCTGGAGGCTATGTTAGTCCAGCTGGTGGTGGGTCATCGGGTCTTACAGTAGTTACAGTGCTGCCTGCGACGTGTACGAAGGGGACACAATTTCTATTTAACGGCATAGTTTACGTATGCAATCCCGTGAATGTCCTCTCGGCGGTTGTGAGTACTGACAACGTCATCAACATAAAAACTAGTTCCCAAGTTGCTACTCATGCCATAGGTGATGGTGGTGTGGTGTACGATGTTACTTGGGCTGGTACGGGGCCAACCATAGTTAGCGCATCCTCTCCGTGGAAATCCTCTGATGTGGGCGCAACTATTTTTTGCAATGAAACGAGCACGGGAATAAACCGATATCCACCAACAACCATCCTTACTTTCACCGACGCCAACCATGTAATACTTAACGCTAACGCTCCGGGCGGCAATAGCTCTGCGAATACATGTGCATGGGCACATGGAGGCTCGGCAGGTGTGGGTGGACTCAACGATGATTCTCTGGCTTTTCAACAAGCCACAACAGCAGCTTTTAACACAAACTCACAACCAGCAGGACTTGGTAACGTTGCTCCGCAGCTTAGCCCCGCAACGCCAAACATTTACGTTCCTGCGGGTGTATATCTTATCTCGACGCAAGCATTTGGAATATGCTCCGGGGGTCAAAATCAGTTATTGCCCGGAATCCACGGAGACGGAAAAAGCAGCTCTCTGATAGTCGTGCGCCCTGACTTTAACGCAGCCCCCGTCCGTGGAAACGGCGGCTACGTCCTTGATTATTGCGGTTTAGCTGGCTCTGTTCATGATATTGGTTTTTTTGGGGGTAATTTTCAATTCTCCATTGCTGGAAAGCATCCGCTTAATGTCAATGCTTCTACAACCAGCATAAAAAGAATCGCAATATCCGGCTTTGCCAATGCCAATCAAACCAATTGCCTTAATATCTCTGGGGGGAACCAAACGACACTCAGCGAATCGTTTATTACAACTTGTGGCACGGTTGCTGGGCCTATGTTTGGTCTTTCGATTGCGAATGTCGGAAATTTCAATGCTTGGGGTAACTACATTGGGAACAATGCCCAAAACTTGAATACGTCTACAATAGCGGGCGGAGCCGGAGGGCAGGCGGCGCATTTTTTCGACATGATGTTTGATGAATGTAGTGTTGCCCCATGCGAATCCATCAACACCTCTAAGGATGTCTACTTCGATAGTGTCACCATGTACTCGGCTGGAGTGGGCGGTTCCATCGGCGTAGACGGAACCAGTCAGGTTTATTTTAACAACGCAAAGGTAGGCCCGTTCAGTACGCAGACCAACGCGAGCGGATTGGAATTGACTGCCGGGGCGATTGTCCGCGCATCCAACACACAGTTTTATTGCAACGGCACAGGCAACGCCATTGGTGGAACAGGCACGGTCACCGATGTCGGGGGGAATACCTACGTCACCAATCCGTCTGGCGGTACGGCCTGCTCCACGATTATTCCGACGACAGTTTCTATGATTGCCTCGCTGACCCACGCGGCGAATACCTGCATGGTAGTAATCGCATGGGCCAACACTGTCACCGATACACTCTGCAATCAGTTTCTTGACCAGCAAACACAATTATTCCACATCAAGGCCAGCTCTAATGTGGTCACATCCTGCGCCACACCTCCCGTAGTGACTCTTACTGATGGAACAGTCACAAAAACTTTATCTTTAACGAGCGCCGCCCAAACATGGGATAGCGGTGTAATTTCTGGGATTATGGCTTCTGGGGGCACATTGACTATGACTATTGCGACGGGGACTTGTATAACGCCACCGACGAACTTGTCGATTACTTATACCTATCAGGCTTACAATGCGGCCAACTAAAGGAGCACACTGATGAGGAGACTGATTATTCCATTTCTATTTGTAGCCATCGCCATGCTAGTAGTGTTTGGATTTGTTAAAGCTCAGAATCAGTACAACGGCTTTGACCAATATAACGCCCCTATCGTTTTTCTCGCCGATTGGACATGCGGTACGACCTGCACGGTGGCCTCCTGCACTTCAGCTACGATTGTTGGCGCTACCGTCACTCCTCTGACTTTCACGCTTCCGTCGCAAGCTCTAAGTTGGGATTTGGATTGCGATTGGGTGGTTTCAAGCGCAACCGGGACACCAGCGAATAACTGGAATCTTCTGACGGCCACCAACGGCGCGACCAACGTGACAGTCAGCTATTCTATGGGCACAGCGGCTGCCGTTGGTGGTTTTGGCGCGACTACTGACCAAGCCTCAACCACGACCACATTCAACATCGGAGGTACGTGGACTCTTGGCGCTGCGGCGACTAAGTTTCCTTTTCATATCCACGCCAGAATCGAAGGAGCTTCGGCATCGGGAACTGTTTTGAGTCTACAAATTGTTGACCCTACCGTAGCGGATTTGCTGACCATCTACCGTGGAACTTCGTGCCGAATAAAATGAGAACTTCGATGAAAAGACTACTCGTATTCCTGCTCCTTCCGATTCCGACGATGGGGCAGTCTTATAAGTTTCCGAATCCGAAAGCTCCACAATGGGAGGAAATTGGCCTCAAACCTTCGCAAGCGCATCCTGTCTGTGACATTAAGATTCAGGGCGGCTATCACCAGTATTACTATTGCGGTCATGCGAACGAAGAACAGCGCAAGTGGGAAGGTTCGCATACCGTCTGGATATTCCCGAACACTTACAAGCTCAATAAGCCAGTCGTGGATTGGCGATTGATTGCCTTCCTTGCAACCTCGGCGGGAGCTATCGTGCTCGACGAAGAACGCACACAATGGGCGCTCAAGCATGTGCCGAATGCCTACGAAACCAATCCCTTGATGGGAAGGACTCGCTCGCAGGGCTACGGAGTCAGTTTCTCGCTATTCGCATTTCAACTCTACGCCATGCACGCCCGTAAAAAGGCGGTCATGCTGAACGAACAGACAGGCATCGCCAAATCAACCGGAATCATCGGCAAACTGCCGTGGTGGACTCCTGGTGTCGCCAATATTGGCGTGCATCTAGCTGGAGCGGCATCGACAATCAGGAAATGAAAGTTACCGTGGAGCTGACGAATCGAGAGCTGAAAATCATCAGGTTCGTCGCCGCAGGGATGTATGGCAAACAGATTTGGCACGAATTGCGAATCAGCAGGACGAGGTATTTTCAGCTTTGGCGGTCGCTTCGGGATAAAATCGGCGTCCCTGATAGAACAGCATTGCTATTGTGGGCGTTCCGAAAGAGACTAGTTCGCTAGGAGAGCGTATGACATTTGACTATCACACCTTAAAAGACATCGGGACAGACATCGTATTCTTTTCGAGCATAGCAACGACATTCGCGCCTCCCTATGAAACCTTCGACGGCTTCCCGCGAACTCAGAAGGTTTACAAGCTCATTCTGGCGCTTATCTCCTACCCGGCGTTCAGCTTCCGGGCGAAGGTCTATCCCTCGATTGCTGCGACAACGAAACAATGACCGAGGCCAAGAGTGAAAATGTTGTCTCCATCGAAGTCGTGCATTTCGTTGACCGCGCTATCGAAAATGAGCGACGGCTGACGAAATCGGAAATGGATGCGCTCAAGGAACTAGTCTTTGAACGATTCCGCTCGAATCACGAAGATACGGAAAAAGCATTTGTTGAGCTTCAGCGAAGGCTTTCGGAATTGAATCACGCGCACGATAACATGGTGCAGGACAGGGAAAAGTTTCTACCACGCGAAGTACACGACCAGTTTTACAAGGAGTTTAGCGATTGGCGCGGCGTCATGAACACGTTTCGAGACAACCTCACCGGGAAGATAGCCGTTCTGGTCGGTTCTGTGGGAATAGTTCTATTTCTAGTGTTACATTACTGGCGATGAACGGAGTCAATGAATCCGAATTCCTGAAGGTCAGGGACAAAACGGAAGAATCTCGCGGAGACATCGCACGGCTTCAGGAGCGCGTCGATGCATCGGAGAAATCTCTTGAACTTGCAGAGAAGATTATGGACACGAAATTCGCGCCTGTGATTATTCGCTTGGATCAGGTCGAAAAACAGAAAGCTGGCATCGGAGGGATTCAGGCTGTTCTTTTGCCGATTGCGTGTACAGTCGCCGGCGGAATTGTCGTCGGCATCATAATGCTGCTGTTGAGGCACTAACTACTTCTTTTTAGTCGGCACGGGCTTAGGCTTTCGCAAATCCTTGCGAGCTTCGTCAGCGAGCGTGTCCGATGGCGTCACAAACGGGTCAGGCTGTCCTAGTCTTGATTCCTTGGGAACGTCGGCGCAGATATATTCCATCCCGCTATAGACGAACACTTGACCGACTAGACAGGTAGTCGGAAGCAGCGAAACGACTCGTATATCAGGCTTCCGTCGCTCGTATCTGCTGCCCGCCTCGAAGCCTCCGATGAACAGCCCCGCCGTCAGAATCGCAAAGAAGATTCCAACTTGTACGTCCTTCGCAAGTGTTCTCACCGAATCCTCCGCTCTTTAATCACGAAATAAAGCATCGATACAAAGGTTGCAATTATCAATACAAAGAAAATCTTTTCCATATTCAAGGTCTCCAAACATTCTTTCGCATCCGCGCTGGGATGGATTGCAAGTATCGTTTAAGAGTGGCCTTGATGTGTCTGTGGGATTCCTTGCCTCGCTCAGTCATTTGCCCGAGTTCGCTATCTCGCTCCGATATTTTTGCGTTGTATCTGGCGGCGATGGCCGTGAGCGCCGTCCCTACGGCATGGCGAAATTGTGCAAGAGTTCCCTCCTCTCCGTTGGGCGGTTTCAGGTGATGAAGAAACAAGGCACCGTAGCTCTCAAAATTGTATACTTCACCATAGAGCTTCTTGGGCTTCATGTGTTTGCTGTTGAGGTTCGGGCCGCTCATCGCTCATCCTCCGAAAACTGGATCTACATCCCTAGCTCTGGGTCTGTGACGAACCATCGGGTACTAAAGGGCGTTTGTACTCGAAATGCGACGGGTCGGGATGATGCTCCCAATCGCCGCCCCAGACCAGCCCCAGTGCCACTCCAATAGCTCCCATTTGGCCCCACAGAGGTGATGCAGGCGACCAGAGCTTGGTATTGAGCAATTCCCTTGGCGCGACATCGAACGCCTCAGAGAGGTTCTCTGGCGGTTGAGGGAGATGCTTGGAGTTGCGAGTCCAGCTTACGCCCGCCGAGATTTTGATAGCCTGCTGATCCGGCGTTCGCGCTATGTCTATCGTCACGACATCAAGCCCCGCCGTCGCGCAGTTCTCAAGGAACTGGCTGTAGAGTGGCCGAACGTAGCTGGCTAATTCGTTTATGTCGCTCATCGTTCACCTCGTAGCCGCTGGAGCGAAATGGGAGAGAGGGTCATGGGCGAACCTTCTTATGCTGCTCTTTCTGCACCCATTCCGCGAAGAGTTGCTGGAATTCTTCGTGGGTGTAAATCCCCTTGTGAATGAGAAGCGTGTTCATCGCATAGACCGTGGCCATGAACCTCTCATCCCGCGCTGCTACGTTCATCGCTTCTTCGTAGCTCATCGTCCCTCCTCGTAAACAGGGTACAGCTTCGATAGGGGGCGAACCCAGCCTTGACTTCGCCCCCGGTAAACACCGCACAACTTTGAAGTACTTCCTCCTTCTATCGACGCGAGAAACAGCGTCAAACTGCTTTGGGCCGTCATTTCTGAGCAGGGAGCTGATCGGTACGACCCTCCACAGAGAATCGCAGTCGACTATCTTCGCTCCTCGATAGTCAGCATCCCTCGGCCCAAACTCGTGTCAAATGATTCGATGAAACGATTCATCACACCGCTGGCGGTGCAGGTGGAGGCGCGGCGTTCAGGTACGATGCGATAAGCGCCTGTGTAGCGGCATCCTGAGCCGAGGCTGCGGCCAAAATCTCGTCATCCGTCATCCCGGCCTGCCCTCGGATGGTGCCGATAATCGAAAGCGCGTCCTGCAAAAGCTGTAGTGCCAATGCTGCGATGGCTGCTGGTGTCACGTTATTTTCCTTTCGCTACGAAATTTTGTTCCGCGATAATCACCGCACTGATGGCATCCGAGGCTGCGCCTGCAATCGCTATCACCGTATTCTGGGAGTTGAGATTGGTAATGTGGACTGAGTTAAGGAATGTCGGATTCTGCAACGAAGCCGAAAACGTCTGAGCGCAAGCGGCCAGGCCAGCGGCCTTCGTGGATTGAGAGTGAGCGTTCTTGACGCACCCGATGTAGGTGTCGTTCATCGTGGCAATCGCGCCTGTCCATCCCAGAGCCTCGGTCTGCTCCTTCGCCGTGATGAGGCCGGACGTAAACAGGGAGTGAATTGTCTGCGCCCCCTTGTTGTCAATGACTGCGACATCCTGAGCTGCTTTCGCTGCCACGCCATACGGGTCGTTGCAGGTACCCAAATTCATTGTGAGCAGCATGACCATCGGCAATAACAGTAATGCACCTGCTTTGCGAATTCGTTTCATTGAATACCTCCCTTTCGATGCGAGTTTACGCCTACTTCGTTTTACCTACTAGAGAATTTTTTAGCACGAACGCGATGAAACTGCGTTCAAAAGTTAACCCCTACTTCTTCTTGCGCCCTTTTTGTTTTCTCCATGACCATGCATGGTTCAAATCCAGCAGACTTATCCAACATGTCCATTATTTCTTACGCTTCTGGATTTTTAAGTAAGTCATTTTGCACGTAGTCAGAACCTTGTTCTGTCATTTGCCAAGTGGCTTTACCGTCTTTCATGGAACGCTTCAACATTCCCTGTCCGCAAGCGAGGTCACAATTGAAGGTTATTCCCATGCCTTCGCCTCGAAAATAATCCTCGAAATGATTCACACCTGTACCGAATACCCCCGCCTTTTTGAGTGCCTCGCATACTTCCTGCGTCCGCAGCAAATCTTCTCCAGACATGAGGGAAAGCTGTGTCTCATCTTCCCCAACAAATGCGCTGAATATCAAAATCTTGGCAACGGCGCGAGCGCGGAAATCATTTACTGCTAATCCACATAAAGCTGGGTCACTTATCATTGTTTCGACCACCTCAATCGTTGGTAAGTCAGTTCTTTTTACGGTTCTCATGTGCTCTCCTTGGAATAGTCATCTTAATCATTGCGAATTCCTCTCCGATTCGTCCGATAGGCAGCATCGGCGCTCGTCCGACCAGATATACGGTGAAGGCCGCGCAATCGGCATCGTTAATCAGCCTCACGAGTTCGCGTTTCGACAGGATGCGGTAGAACTTTACGGAGGCCATACTCGAACGCTCCCGCGTTCAAACTTCCTCATAGGTTGCAGCGAATATCTCCGATTTGCATGGGTAGAATTCGCCAGCAACTCCTCGAATAATCCAATCTCCGGGCCGCGCCGAAACCGTCCCTTCCGGCGTTTCGATGGTCAAATATTTATCACCTACAGGGCGAATGAGCGCATTTGCAAACGGACTTCTACCTTCACCAGCCCATCTAAGAATTTCTAAGGTTCGGCTATAGGTGCCATCAAATCGCATGGCTTCAATCTCCACTGGCTTCTTACGAAACTTCGTGCTCATCACAAATCCTCTTTTGTTACGATGGCTGGCAATTTCTTCCTCCGGGCCGCCGCTCCGATTCGCGCCATCAGTTCTTGCGGAGATATATCCACCTTCCCCGTTTGATGTGGTAGGCCATGCACGAAGGACACAGGGCAACCGTCCACTTCTTTCCTCTTGTGTGAAGGTTTAGCTCGTTGGCGAGAGCGTGCGCCGCCGTCTCGAAGGTTCTTGCCGATTCCAGGTGCTTTTTTGTTTCTGCCCATGCTTTGCTCATCCGCAAGCTATCTTCCAACGCTGAATGTCCACCTTGGGAACCCCCCGTTTCACGTCCCATGTAGAAAATCGCAATACATCCCAATGAAATAGAGCCGCTTCCCGATATTTCTCCAAATCCGCTTGATAGCCGCGCCCTGTTGTATGTCGCCCCTTCGGTAGCCAGATGCCCCCTTCGATTTCTATTGCGAGACTACGCCGATAGCCCGTCATTTCGTATGGCAAGGCATAATCAAAACGCCATTTCCGATGCGGGTGAAATTTATATTCGCGCTTAAATGGAAGGTCTAATTCTTCCAGATAAGTTTGCATCAGAATGTCCACATCCGTTACTTTTTTCGACACATCGCCCTCCGCCTCATATGCCGCCTGATAATCTCCTCGACCTGCCAGAATGTCTTGCCGTACTTCAATGCCAGCTCCGCGATGGACGCTCGTTTCGCGCTGAAGAACTCCGCTGCTATCCCTTTCGGATTAGGGATGCGAGGCTTGCTCATGCGATTTTCGGGATGCGAACAGAACCCGTCTCCATGTAGCTACAAAGTAGATTGGTAGCGCAGGCCGCTCCGCATACGAGCGTATTGCCTTTGGCCCAATCGTTGTTCAGCGTGAATCCCTCACTATCGCAGCGGATTCCCTTCCAGCCGCCCTCGTCCGGCTTTTTCTCTTTGCCGCAGTTGTCGCAGTAATAGAATGTTTTTACGCTCATTCGATGATTCTCCCGTAGTGCTCACAAACATAGTGCGGCCATCCGTCATACACTTTTCCCGATTCAGCCCAAATCTCCTCACAGGTATCTTCGCAAACTAAATAGACACGTTCGCCAACATGGAAGTCCGAGTTAACTGTAGCCAGTTCAGGGGGCCAGTACACCCAAATAGGCTTGGGGAGTGTGGGATGCTTGAAATCACAACGCTGCGGAAGCCTGTCTGTCTCCGGGTGTGGATAACAGTTTTCGACAAGGAACTGCATTCTTCGTTCCCTCATCTCTCAGACCTTTCCGCGAAGCTCGTCTATCACGGCATCGAGGGCCGAATTCGACGGTATCTGCCATAATATCGCGGCCTCAAAAGTTTTCGGCATTGGAGACATATCCTCTCTTTGGGTCGAGTTGGCCTGACGTATATATTTTCTGACGTTAACTCGTGGCCGCGAACACAATGAGTTTTCCTTTTGTTTTGAGCCGTAAGCCCCGCCCCTCGTAGGACATTCTCTGTATTCGTTACAATTTCCATGTGCGCCGGATTCACACATGCGCGATTTCTGCAAAGGTGGTCGATGGTCATTCCTTTCGGAATCCGTTTCCCCGTGTTTATTTCATAAGACGCCCGGTGAGCACGTGTCGCATGCCGATGAGGTGTTAGATAGAATCTCCCATACCCCTTATTATCAAGCTGAGCCCTTCCACAGCCAGCAGGAATCGGTCTTTTCGACCTTAGCCATGAACTTCTGTAGGATGTCCCTCACTTTTCGTCCTTCTCCCGCAGTGACGGGGAGGACGACGATTCAGCGCCGTTTGGTCTGGTCTTGAGGGATTCAATGGCCTTAATTGCCTCGCTCCTGTTGATAAGAGCGTTTGTATATTGTTTCCCAGCTTTGCGAAGATTCGGATACGAAATTGCTAGTTTTGCCCGCTCATAGGCTTCGTTCACTTCATCGTTCCCCTCGACAGGTTTGCTCATCGAACCCTCTTCCTACCTTTCTCCCGAATCCTGCTGCATGTCCGGCATACACGGAATTGTCTATCAGGCATGATAATTCGGTAAGTGTTTTCTTCGCTGAACTCATGTCCATGAATACAGTGGGTTTTCCTCATGTTGATAGCTGCGAGTCCATTCCCGCGTCTAGTATTCTCCCGCGAGGTAACTGGTTCTAAATGGTCGGGATTTACGCAGGTGCGAACGCGGCAAAGATGGTCGAGTTCTAATCCTTCGGGAATGGTCTTTCCGTGGAAAACCGCATAAGAGAGTCTGTGCGCTCTCCGTTGCCCATTTATGACATCAAACTCGCCGTATTCCCCGATGCCCGTCCTGCGCCCCATCCATATCCAACACTTCCCTAGTTCCGATCTATGTTTGGGGATTGGCCCATCTTTATTGACGAGCGCCCAAAACTTAGCTCGCACCTTATCGAACACCGCATTATTTGTTATCTTTGGCAAGCTCTTTTTCCTTTTCCGCCCTTATCACGGCATCCAGTCTTTCGATACACTCCAGAAGTGTTTTCATTCCGTCCATTTTCTTCGTGACCTTGTATAGCGGAGAAGTGAACGCTTCGAGGATATCGCGCCATTCATCGCGTATCTTCTCAAACGAAGTAAAGTCGCGCTCAGACATTGGGTACGCTCCTTAGCCTCACCTGCACATGAACAGCTCTATGACAGGGCCGACAGAACGCAAAGCAGCTTTCCATGCTGTCATACCGCTCGTATCCGTCAGGCGAGTGGTGCATCTCGAATCCGTTCGGCCAGTAGAGCCATGTTTCGCACCTTACTCCGTCCTTGCTGCACTCACATATCCCATCTGAACGCTTGAAAATCATTCTACGGAACGGCTCAACGTCCTTCCCTTTTAGATGAAGATGGCCCTTCATATCGAGGCGGCTGCGCTTGTCGCTGAATACCCCGGCCTCGTAGTACCGCTTCGTGCCCGTCCAATTCACCTTGTATCCGAGACTCATAGCAATCCTTCGTCTGGCGTCTCGCGCATCAAATTCGTCAGCCTAGCGATGATTTCTATCATGCCTCTTGGGTTTTGCTCCGGCTCCCTTGGTATGGCGATGCCCCACAAGATACCGCATCGGTACAGTTGCTCGTAAAAGGCATCGCGCTCGCTCTTGGGCAGCCTCAAGTTCATCGTCTTGAACTCTTCCACGATTCTCGTCCTCCAAGACCATCATCGGCTCAACCGTCAAATAGGCATCGGGACTAGGCCCACGTTGTTTCTTCCCGACGATTCGCATCACTACGGCTACTGGCTCACTCATGCTCGAACGCTCCCGCGTTCAGAAGTCAACTACTCAGCGGCCATCTTCGAGCCGAGCGCAGTACGGATTCCGCCCGTGCGGTGGATATGTTTCCTTACCGTGGTGGCGCTTCCCGAACCGTGGCCATTGCCCTTCTTGATGATTCTGTCCAAGCGACTAGATGGCGGAACCTTGCCAAGTTCATACTCGCCCGGCTCAAATTCCCCGTGGCGGTCAAAACTGACCACCTCACGGGAAACTGATTCAGGGAGCATGTAGCGTCTCGCTACCCTTCCCTTGACTAGATAGGCGCGATTCACGCTGATGACCACGCCATCACACTCAAACTTCCTCTTGCAGGCGACGGCCATCGCGCATGTTTTGTGGGACTTCTTGTGGGCTGTTCTTTGGTCTTTCTCGGTTACTTCGATTGTTGCGTTCCTCCCAGCGTCTTGAACATCGTTGACTTCCGGGAAAAACTTTCGTACCACTTCTAGTGCTGTAGGCATTATTTTCTCCTCTTTTGAATTTTGAATAACCTCAGCGATTCGTCCTCGATGCGCTGCGAAACCAAAACGCGCATCAAAAGTCAACTGCTCAACTTCGCAAAATCTCTACGCACATTCGCGCTCCGAATCGCCCTTTTATCCCTCAACTCGGCCCGAAGCTGTCTCTTAAGCTCCCACACAGTCTCTAAGGCTTCCAGGATAGGCTCAATTTCGCTTACCATCCCAGATTTGCGTGCCTTTCGATACATGGCCCACAGTGCGTGTCCAACGCGAATCAGCTTCAATTCGCGCCAGTCTATGTCGTATCTGTCATAAAGCCTTAGTTTTGTTGTCATTGCGCCTCATCCGTAACGCATTTCCATCCCAGATTCGCCAACCTGTCTTGAATGGTGAAATATTCGCTCCGGCGCACCGTGTAGCACTTCCCATTCGGAAGGAAATTGGCGTTGACCGAAGACATGGCGTCCTCGAATGGCTTTAGGTGCTCTTTGATTTCGTTCTTGTCGGTCAACAGCCAAGATGGAGTCAAGTAGGCTAGGTCAGGGTCTTCCTCTCGATACGAGAACCTCACCGTCCCCGGCACCGCCGTTCCCTTAGCCTTAGCCTTGTACGCCGCGACCTTACGCTCCCCAGCAGCTTGCGCTGCCTCCTTAGAGCCAATCCCCAAGGCTGCATTGGCGTCGTCGTCCGTCTCCGCCGCTACGCCCACCATTGCTTGATAGGCGTACCGTCTGGCATAGGTCATGGCCGCGCCCACGCTCTGCGAATCAAATCTCAGCCGTCCGTCTCGGCCACTCATCTCCGCTGGTAGAATCAGCGTCCCCCTTATCCATTGCCCAGATGAATGGCCGAGTACGGATGTCAGGCCCATTGTCTTCATCGGATTGTCAGTATTTGGAAGCTGTATGACCACTAGCCCATTCTTGGCGAGAGCGGACTGGGTAGCTGAAATGCACTGAGACAGGTCAGCGTACTTCGACCTGTAGTACGGATTCTCGGTGTCCTTGACGATAGGCTTGAAGTCTAGCTGCGCCTTCGCCAACGCTCCGAATAGCTCATCCACCCGCTCGGAATGCTCAAAGCTCATCTCCAAGTGGTGGTACTCAACCGCCGATGCCTCAAATGGAATCGGTTGTGTTTCGCTCATTTTCCCCCTCCAAGCATCAACAAGTAAATCGCCAGCGCCACCAATCCCACTCCAAACCAGAACGCCGCATCTCTCCACGCGCTTCGCATCGTCATTGCGCGAGCCACACGTAAATTCCCAGGATGATGATTACCAGCCCCAGCCACAGTATCCCCTTGACCCAGTGCCTTAAGCGTTCGTCCGCCCTTTCCTTGGCCCGCTCCGCGTTCTCTCGATTCACGCGAGCGCGATTGTCCAGCATTATCTCTTGCCAGGAATCGAGTTCGTCCTGCTCATTTTCCAGCATCGACGACCTCCCTCACGCGGTCTGCTTCTCGGTAGATTCAAACTCAGTGCTCGCAAAATCTCTTGCTGGGTAAAACCAGTCTTCATTGACGATATGGCCGATGGCCTCAACTCCACTGAATGACGAGCGGACGCGGATTGTCTTCCCCTTCAGGTCTGACCACTTGCTGACACCTGCAATTTCCATCACCCGCCAGATGAAGTGGCCTGCGACAGATTGCAGCGTGTGATGCTTGAATGATTTCGGAAGGTATAGCCCATATCCACCAAATCCCTGACACATACCCCCGTAATCGAGCGTAAGCCATGCAGTAAGTAGCCCGTGGTCTTCCGTTGTTATCTGCGCTGAATCAATTATCGCGTTCTGTTCCTTAACTGTTGCGCTCATCAATTCTCCTCAATTCAACAATCCACAGGGCATTTCGAGTGCCAGCACCACATATCCCGAATAGCTTGGCTCGATTTCCACGGCCATCGTTCACCTTACGCTGAGAATAAAAGTCCCGTGGGGATGCAGGTTAGTCTTGGGGCCGCGATGGGCCTCGACGATTACGAACTCTTGACCGTTCAGCGAAACAACCACTTCGGCATAGTCTGAAACATCTTCCAGCATCCTAGCCAGCTTGAACACATCCACAGGATTCGTTTTCGCTGTCATCGCTCTCTCCCACGCCGAGTTTCCTTCCGATTCTTCGTGCTCTCTGACAATGTCGCATAGGTCACGCTGTCCTGTTAGGAAGTCCGGCATTTTGGTTCTCCTTTTTTTGTCTGTAGTAAAAAGCCAATGCATTCGCTCTGGCCTTTTCAGGATTCGCTTTTTGCCACCTTCTACCCCTCAGTAGATTGCACTTCCTGCATTGCCTCTTGCCGACTACGGTGACTAGGTTTTCGCCTGAAAGGGAATGGCCCCTAATGCATTCCCTCTTCCGCGCATTGATGGCCGAAACTGCGTTGCCTCGCAATAAGTTTTCCCTCAAAGTGACAACTTCTAGGTGCGACGGATTCACGCAATGCCTGACTCGACACAGATGGTCAAGGGTCATACCTTCCGGTATATTCCCTACGAGCAATTCATAGGAAACTCTATGAGCTTTGGGAAACTTTCCATATAAGCGAAATTGAGCATAACCATCCCAGCAGAGCGCACCCTTCCATAGCCAGCAAGTGGTCGTTTTCTCTACGAAGGAAAAGAATCGCTCCGATATTGAGAGGTTCGTGCTCATGCCTTCCAGTCTCCCACATCGCGGATGCCGTCAGTTGTGTCCATCGTTGTGCTCCTTGCTGAGATAGGCTTCGATGGCGCGACGAACGATAGAGCTAACCGTGCGGTCAGTTCTCTCTGCTATTTCATGCAGCCGCTTTCTCGTTCCCACCGCCAATCGCGCTGAAACCCATTCCAATCGCTTCTTCGACATTCCTAATCTCCTATAACCACAATGTACACCAATTCTAAAAACGTGTCAAGAGATATTATTCATCCTGTGCAAAAGTCCCGCCCGTGCTTCCTTGCGAACTTGCCTGTCCTTGTACGACGCGATGGCGTTGCCCTTCATCTCGGCACATAGAAGTTCCCTGTGAGCTTTGGCGAGCCATCCATAAATGAATTTCGGATAATTCTTCTTGCGGCGATTGGGGTTGACTCTCAGCCATCCGGTCATCTTCAGCAACTCACACTCAATCGGCACCCCTGGAAACATCCTCTCGAATTCTTCCATCTGCCACTCCGAAACATCGAACCACTCGCACCTGTAGACGATGTTATCCATCACGATGCTCCGCATCCAGCATCCAGTGTATGCGGGCGATTTTGTGAGATAGCCCTGCGGTTTGGCTGTCTAAGTAGTACTCCAGTTTTTCAGGGGAGCTTTCATAATCTCCACGCCACATATGCGAATACGGAACCATCTCGCCACTTTCCACTAGCCTTCGAGCAACCTTCCAATACTGCACATTCACGCCAGCACGGAAGCAGTTGCAATGTCTACACCCAACCCAGAACGTAGGGCTACCTGAATTGTCCACCGTTTCAATAGGCTCCAGCTTCCCACCACACCCCTCGCACACGCCGCAGATGGCACGCTCACACTGCTCTTTCGTTACTTGATACTTCGTTTCGCTCATCGCTCCCCCTTTTAAGGAATGGACTCGAACGCTGATAAACAAAATGCCAGCGTTCAAAAGTCAAAAACTTCCTGACTAAGCCGCTTCGCTGCGATTTCGCAGTACCGCTCGTTAATGTCAATCCCGGTGACACTGCGCCCCATATCCTTCGCTGCCCTCAGTGTTGTCCCTGTCCCCATAAAGGGGTCGCAGACAGCCCCTTCCGCGAAGCTGAGGCACCACTTGAAAAGAGACAATGGTTTCTGTGTGGCATGTTCTCGTGGCGCTCCGTTGCCATCGGGATTGCGACATTCAGTGAAGCTCTTTGAGGGTCTATCAAAACTAGTCCAAGCCAATTCAAAGTCCGCCATTGTAGGAATCTTCTGCGTTTTGTCCCAAGCCAGCCAGCAACGAGACGGAGGCAAAATGTAATAATTCCCGCCCCAGATAATGCAATCCGTTCCAGCGACTAGAACCATGCCGATATCTTGCTGCGGAAACTTTTCGGCATCCCAATGCTTCGCGTCCTGCGAATAAATAGGCGCGGCTCCCCATGTTCCACCACTCCAAAGCTCCCCGTGGCCGTATGGCGGGTCAGTAAGAACAAGGTCAGCTTTCGGCAGCGTAGGCAATATCTCCCGACAATCGCCGCAGAATATCGTAATCCCCTTTTCCTCGTAATACGGCTTCATCGACACCCCGCATTTTTCCCCGAAGCACGAACGCCGATACCACAAAGGCCGTCGTTCAAAAGTCAACTTCTATGACAACCCTTGTGGATGTAGTCGCCTCGCATCCATTCGCCTTCACCCAGACGAATACGTTCTTTGCATATCCCGCAATTCACGTGGCGAGACATCTCATGCGCTCTTTCGTCTAGGCAGTCCCAATGAAATATCCTATTTTTCTCGCCCGACTTGAATCCTCCGTAGAAAAACTCATCACTAATTGGTTTTCCACAGGAATCGCAAATAGTCTTGATGCCCCTATCAGAGCGGGCACTTGTAACAAATTCCGCTACAGCGTCGAAGTATTTCACTTCTCGCATCGCATACGTTGGATAACGTACTTTCGTCATCATTTCCTCCACTGACACGCCCTTCCCTTCTTAGCAGCACGAACGCTTCGCGTTCAAACGTCAACGTCACCGATTAAACTTTCTGCGAAGTTCTTCAAGTGTCGGCCCTTCACTCTTTGCATCATTTGTCCAAGTGGGATGTCCTTCGCCCCACTGAGCGCGATGCCTCTCAATATCTCTGCAAGGCGTTGCGTATTGAGCCTTGGTAGGAGGTTGCCCGTTTGGATTAGTATAAGAGTCATTTACCATTTCGTACCATGTACCATCACAGAACTGGCAAGAATAGGCCGGGTTACCGCTGGTTGGCGGACTAGAAAAAGATTCCTCCTCGGCGATAGCTTTGTACTCCTTACGAATCTCAGCGATTGGCGGCATGAACATGGAATTTTTCATGCACGCATCGAAGG
>VFSW01005020.1_pt1 | contig 19678 bp, 19 predicted proteins | sample 5358111 | NCBI WGS metagenome assembly VFSW01 (sample SAMN11554181, study PRJNA540505) | mine drainage metagenome | isolation source: sediment from site ElyBrook_90M | place: USA: Ely Copper Mine, Vershire, VT | collected 2017 | reverse complement strand
CTGTAGAGGATGGCGTTTGAGTACGGGCCGCCAGGATACTTTATCCCCTCTTTGTAGGGCAGGGATTCGGAGTCATATTCACGGCAGTCACATTCGTAGTAGTGGCAAGGCTGCTTGGGCCTGCGAGCTATGGGATCTACACGCTTGCATTCGGATTCTCGGCGCTGGTCAATGCGTTCTTTGCATTCGGGGTAGGCGCATACTTCGGCACCAATCTTGCAAGGCTTGCCTACAAGAAGGACCATAACGGGATACTTAGCACCCTTGCCACAGGATACATAATATCCGGGACGGTGGGGCTGATACTTACGCTTGTTGGAGTGGGAATAAGCGGCTACCTTGCAGGCATATACCACAATGTCGGATTGACGCAGACAATACTGGTGGTCGCTGCAGGAACCATAATATTCAACGTTCTCAATACCCTTGCTGTCAGCGCCATGATAGGATTCTCAAGGACAGGGCTTGCGGCGATGGTGAATGTCATGGTGGACATAATACAGCTTGCGCTCAGCATCGTGCTCACAATCAAGTTCGGGGTCATCGGCGCAGTAAGCGCAATGCTTGTTGGATACCTTGTGGGAGCGATAGTTGGGGCGATTCTCGTCTCCAAGATACTCATCGACTCATTCTCGCTAAGGATGTACATACCATCAATCAGGGAGCTGCGCGAGACGTTCGGGGTGGTGTGGCCGCTTGCCGCGACCAACTTCCTCAACACCGGCATGCAAAACTTCTCCATACTGTTCCTCGGTCTCTACATAAGCTTATCTGCGCTTGGTAACTACGGCGCAGCCTCCAAGGGACTTGCCCTCCTTTCAATGCTTTACGGGGCGTTCGGAAGCGGGCTGCTCCCGATATTCTCAACTGCAAGGGCGATGGAGGTCGGGGACGGTATAAACACCACCTACAACAGGATAATACACTTTGCGCTAATACCTATGCTTCCGATAATAGTCTATGTTGGTGTGATGTCTGTGCCTGGAATGCACCTTATCGTAGGCGCAAAGTACCAAAGCGCGCCGCTCTTCCTAACGATCATTGCGTTTGGGACAATGATAGGCCTTTTCGGCACCTACATCAGCGAGCTGCTCATATCCGAGGGGCACACTAGGAGCGTGATGATGGTGAATTTCGTTTCCGCAGTCTTCCAGCTCATCTTCATATTGGTCCTTGTGCCGCAGTTCAAGGTCATCGGCGCGATATTCACGATATTCTTCCTTGGCAACATAATAGAGGCGATCTTCTTCACGCGCGACGCCCACAGGATATTCAACATAAAGCTTGAGTTCAGAAAGCTCTTCAGGCTCTATCTGGCAAACCTGGTGCTTGGGTGCATCATATTCGTGATGTACACTGCAAGCGTCAGGCTGATAAGTCTGGGCAGCGCATCGGCGAATTACGTCTCTGAGCTCCTACTCGGCGGATTGATAGTCATCGTCGTTTACCCGGCGCTGCTCATAGTATTCAGGGCGATGAACGACAGGGACATAATAAGCATGAGGCATGCGACAAACAAGCTGGGCCGCGTGAGCAGGGTTTTTGACGGCTTCTTTGGCTACTCAGAATACCTTCACAGGACGCTGGTAGGTGCACCGAGATGAACTACGACGACTTCACAGTAGTGCTTCCGACCCTTAACGAGGAGGGGACGATAGGCGTGCTGATAAGGCGGCTGCTTGCGCAGTACAGGGGGATAAGCGTCGTGGTTGTTGACGACGGCTCAAGCGACGGAACAAGGGCGAAGGTGATGGCGATATCAAGGAAGGAGAAAAGGGTGAGATTCATTGACCGGGCGGGAAAGCACCGCGAAAGGGGGCTTACCGCAAGCGCAGTAGACGGGATACTTGAGAGCAAAACGCGCTTTTGCATAGTCATGGACGCCGACCTTCAGCATCCGGCGGATGTGATAAGGTTCATGGCGCCCAAGCTCGAGAGAGGATACGGTCTTGTCGTAGCCACAAGGGCGGACGTAAAAGACTGGGAGCTCTACAGGAAGCTGATATCCAAGACGCTGATATGGATAGGATACGCGATACTGATCGCATCGGGAAGGAGCAGGTGCAATGACATATTCTCCGGATTCTTTGGCGTGGACAGAAAGCTCTTTGCAAAGACTTACAATGACAACAGGAGCAGGTTCGTAGGAGGGGGATACAAGATACTCTTCGACTTCCTCAAGTGCACAAGGGACGGCAAAGTGAAGATGGACCAGGTGCCATATTCGTTCGGAGTGCGCGAGCATGGAAATTCAAAGGCGGGATTTAGGCAGGGCATGCTTCTCTTCAAGTCCTTCTTCACCTGATCATTGGACAGAGCCGCGCTAGTCCTTGCCCGAATGCCTCTTCTTTGCCGCATCTATTAGGCTTAGGAAAAGAGGCGCCGGTGCCTCGAACTTTGACTTGAGCTCAGGATGGGACTGCGTGCCAACCCCGAATCCGGTGCCCCATTCTATGAACTCGACAAGCGACCTGTCAGGAGTCATTCCAGTTATCCTTAGTCCCTTCTTCTTTAGAAGCTCCATGTACTCGTTGTTGAACTCGTACCTGTGCCTGTGCCTCTCGCTTATCCTGCTTGAGCCGTAAGCCGCGTAGGCTATCGAGTTCTTATCATTCAAAACGCATTCCTGCGCCCCAAGCCTCATAGTGCCTCCCTTGTCAGTTATCTTCTTCTGCGAGTCAAGCAGAACTATTATCTTGTCCTTTGCCTTCGGATCGAACTCGGCAGAGTTGGCTCCCTTGAGGCCCGCGGCGTTCCTTGCGTACTCGACGGCCATGAGCTGCATGCCCAGGCAGAGCCCAAGGTATGGGATGCCGCTTCTCCTCGCATGCTCTATTATGTTTATCATCCCTTCTGTTCCCCTGTTCCCGAATCCTCCGGTGACTATTATGCCATCGATGTCCCTGAACAGGTTGTAGTTGCTCTTCTTTCCCTCGAAGTCAGATGACTCGACCCATGTTATGTTTGCCCTTACGTCGTGCCTTGATGCCGCATGGATTATCGCCTCCTTTACGCTTGCATATGAATCCTTGAGATGCGTGTATTTTCCCACCAGGGCTATGTTCACCTCCCCTTTTGGGGAGACCGTCCTCTTCACGTTCTGCTTCCACTTCGCTATCTTTGCTGAGTCCGGAGTCCTGAGCTTGAGGTTTAAGTCCTTTATCAGGAGCCTGTCAAAGCCCAGGTCCATGAAGTGCAAGGGGAGGTTGTAGAGCGTGGACTGGTCCTGGTCGTCTATTATCCTGTCCTTTGTGAGGTTTGCAAATAGGGCCAGCTTCTCCTTTGTGCTATCAAGCAGCTTCGTTGCTGTCCTGCATATTATGAAGTTGGCCCTTATGCCGTCCTGCAGCAGGAGCCTAAAGCCTATCTGCGCAGGCTTGGTCTTCTGTTCCCCCACTACGTCCAGGGTCGGAAGGTACGTCAGGTTTATGAAAACGACCTCGTGCCTTAGCGCCAGCTGCCTCATCGCCTCTATGAAATAGCTGTTCTCTATGTCTCCGACCGTTCCGCCGACCTCGATCACAAGCACGTCTGGCTTCTTTGAATCTGCTATCGATTCGACGTTCTTTATTATCTGGTCTGTGACATGGGGTATTATCTGAACCGTCTCGCCCAGATAGCTTCCCTTCCTCTCCTTTGATATTATTGATCCGAATAGCTTACCTCCGGTTATGGAGAGGTCCCCGGTGAGGCTCTTGCCAAGAAAGCGCTCATATATGCCGAAGTCCATGTCCACCTCGCTGCAATCGTCCAGCACAAAGACCTCGCCGTGCTGATAGGGATTCATAGTGCCGCAGTCGAAATTGAGGTATCCGTCGAACTTTATCGGTAGCGCCTTGTAATCGTAGAAGTCGAGTATCTTGAGCAGGGACGACGTGACGACCCCCTTTCCAAGGCCGCTCATGAGAGAGCCTAGGATTACAACATACTTGGTCTGCATGCTGTTATTGACCTGGGAAAGGCTTTAAATCTTTGTTGGGAATAGGATATCTGTGTATAATATGTTGGAACTTGATGCTGGGCAGGACGCACCGAAGACGGTACGCGCATTCATAGAGATACCAAAGGGCAGCAACGTGAAGTACGAGCTTGACGAGAAGACCGGAGTGATAAAGGTCGACAGGATACTCTTCACATCGATGGTCTATCCGTACAATTACGGATTCGTACCTGGAACGCTTGGGGAGGACGGCGACCCTCTGGACATAATGGTGATAAGCTCCACCCCATTCAACAGCGGCACGACAGTCATGGTCAGGCCGATCGGCGTGCTGCTGATGAAGGACGAGGAGGGAGTGGACACAAAGGTTATGGCGGTGCCGGTTGAGAAGGTCGAGCCCGAGCTCTCAGGAGTAAAGGACATAAATGACCTGGGAGAGTCCACCAAGGCAAAGATAGTGCACTTCTACTCTTACTACAAGAACATAGAGCCAGGAAAGTGGGTTAAGCTCGAAGGATGGGAGAATGCGGCAAAGGCGCAGGAATTCGTGAGCAAGGCCATTGCCCGCGCAAAGGAGAAGAAGTAATTGCGCTTAGAGCATTATCGATACGGGCCTTGAATAGGCCGCACGGAATTCCCCTTCTATCTCCAGCTTAAGCGACTCCCTTGAATCTGATATCGCCTTTAGGTCGTTCTCCATTCGCTCAATCTGATGCCTGGATTTTGAGGCGTTCTCCCTTCCCGCATCCAGCTCCTCGAGTATTCGCTCCAGCTCCCTCTCTTCGGACATTATATCAAGCTTCTTGCGCTCCAGGGATTTTAGGGAGCTTATCATGTAGTAGATATCGCAGTTTAGCAGCGCGGATATTGAATTTGAGAGCTCCTGCCTGTTCTTTGAATCTATAGACCCTGAATCGACATTCTTCTTGAGCTCCTGCACAAGGTCGGTGAAGTCCCTGTATTCGGCCTCGTCCCTTATCGCGCCTATAGGGTCCTCTATGAACCTGTGGAGCGGCTTCTTCCTGAGGGTGAGGTGGTCTAGCTTCTTTGAAGGCCGCTCGAGAGGCGCTGTGAGCAGGCTTATCGTATTTTCCAGGCGGGTCATTTCTGCCGACGCATCGGCAAGCTCTGCAGCCTTATTTGCAAGCAGCTTCCTTGTCTCCGCTTCGGTCTTCTGGGCGGTCCCGTCGTCCGGAGCCTTTGGAGCGGACTTTAATGAAGCGATGGCAGAGCTTAAAGCCTCGATCTCCTGCCCGTAGGCCTTGAGCCTGGATATCTTCTCGCTCAGGCGCACATACCTGTCGAATTCTGGCGACCTCTTCTCGAGCTCGCTCCTTAGCGCAGAGGTGAGCCTGTCGAAATACGCTGAGGATCTCTTGAAGCCGCCGAGATGGCGCGAATAGCAGTAGAACGACTGCTTGAACTTAGAGTTGGTCCTAAGTGCGGCGTTGGTCATCTCCTCTACGCTTGATAGGATGCCGCGGTACCTGCTGTATGTGTCAGCGGTCCTTTCGGCTCTCAGGTCAAGGCTGCCGGCTATCTCCGTGAGCGCTGCGGCGTACTGGACCTTCTGGCTCTTTATCGCATTCACGTTGGGCATCCAGATGTCGTCAGTGTACGGCTCGGCATCCAGCCTTTCGAACTCTGCGCATGCCTTGGAGAACTGCTCCTGCGCTGCGCGCAGCTCGCGGGTTATGAGCGACGCCTTTGACTCAAGCGGCTCCATCCTCTTGCCGAATAGTGAGTCTAGGAGCCCTTGGAGTGAGTCCAGCGGCAACGGCTCGGCTTTTTCCCTCCTTCCAAAGAACATCAAATCTCCCTTATGGAGAACCCTCCAGCAGGCAGGTGCTGCATGGCATAGTCTATGTCCTCGAAGCCGAGCCTGCCGGCAACCATCTTTGCCGCATCGGACTTCTTGAGGTTGCCTGGCTTGATAAGCAGGTATTTCTTTATGCCAAGCGCAACGCATGTCTGCATCGGCACCACATTCAAAAGCCTCTCCTCCCCTTCGCCCAGATATGCACATATCTCAAGTGCAACACCCTTGAACCATTCCCTTTCGCCTTCGAGAAGGAAGCTCCCGGTGCCAAGGGAGCCGTGCTCCTTGGACTTAGAGACCTGGTCGCGCCTGAGCGAATAGACGTTGACCGACGCTGCTCCGTTCTCCCATGCCTTTGAGAAGCATGCCGCGAACTGCGCGACCTCCTCCCTTATCTCCCTTGGCGCGCTTATGCCTTCCTTGAGCACCACGACCGATGCCCCGAAGATGTCAGCGTGAAAGAAGAGGTCGTTGCTCTCGAAGTGCTTCGAGTTTATCATCTCGTTCTGAAGCGCGCTCCTGCCGCCTATGGCAAGTGCGCCGTTGCTGGCGATGAACCAGTTGAACTTCTCGTACCATTTCTTCTCTACGAGCTTCTTAATCTTGACCTGCTTGATGGGCCTTGAAGCTATCGACTTCCTCTTCTGCTCCAGGTCGGCTATCGCCACAGCCGCTCCCTCTGCCTTCTTCTTTAGCTTCTTTGAGAGCCTGAAGTACTGGTCGGCATTGTCCTGGGCAGTTCTGGTATAGTCTATCTTTATCCTCATCCAAACCATCGGGCTTTAGGCAGATTGCAGATCAGTATAGGAGTCTAAAGTATAATATTGTTTATTATGAGGTAGATTACAAAGCCCAGTATTCCCAGGAGTATTATTCCTAGCAGCACTACCTTAAGCGTCCTCTTGAAGGTGTCCATGTCAGGCTTATAGCTTACGCTCATGACGTGCTTGGAGTCGGCATAGAAGTTCTTTATCGCCTGCATTGGGTTAAAGTTCATTTCACTCCTCGAATATCCTGTCAAGGTCGATGTCGCCGTTTTCCTCGACCTTCTGCTTTATCCCTTCCTCGGTGTAGTCGGGGAACTCAACTCCGCTAAGCACCACCATCACCTTTAGCGTGCTCTTCTGCATCTTAGGCTCTATCCTTGCCCCCCACTTGAGTAGCGCATCGGGGCTTATCCTGCTTGATACGTTCTGGAATATGCTCTCCGCCTCCCTTAGCGTGAGGTCCTCGCCTCCGACTATGTTTACAAGCGCCTTCTTGGCGGTGGATATGTCTACATCGAGAAGTGGGCTTCTGAGCGTGTTCTCTATCGCTATCATTGCCCTGTCGCTTGACTGCGCAGAGTTAGATTCGCCCATGCCTATGACTGCGTATCCGGAATCCTTCAGCACGCTTCTAAGATCAGCGAAGTCGAGATTCACCATTCCGGGCTTTGTGACCATCTCTATTATACCCTTTGTGGCGTTTGCAAGTATCTCGTCGCTTATCTTGAATGCCATGTTGAGCGGGAGATCTGGGGCCACTACAAGCAGCTTGTCATTCGGTATTATTATGGTGGTATCGGTTGCGCGCTTGAGCCTTGAGAGACCCTCAAGCGCATTCCTCATCCTCGGCTTTCCCTCGCTTGTGAATGGAAGGGTAACTACGCCCACCGTAAGCGCTCCGTCCTCCTTGGACTCGTGCGCTATTATAGGCGCCGCGCCTGTTCCGGTTCCTCCTCCAAGTCCGCACGTTACGAATACAAGCTGCGCATCGTTTAGCATGTGCTTTATGTCCTCCTTGCTCTCAAGCGCGGACTCCTCTCCGACCTTCGGGTCGCTTCCCGCGCCCAGGCCCCTTGTTATCTTCTTGCCCAAAAGCACCTTCCTGCTCGACTTTGTCCTTGCAAGGTGCGGTGCATCGGTGTTCATGGCTATGACCGAGGCGCCGTCTATGTTCATCTCGGACATTCTTGTCGCTGTGTTTGAACCGCTGCCCCCTGCTCCGACAACGTATATCTTGGGCTTTGCGGATTCGATAAACTTGAGAAGTTCCTCGTCGTCCTGTGACAGAATTTCAGGCATTTTGATATCGCCAGATAATATCTTATTAGAAAAGGAATATAATGCTACTGCTTGTTTCACGCAAGTACGATGTAGTTTACAACATATGCGATTACAAATCCCACAAGGATCCCGAGGTAGGTGAGCCATATCAGGTTCTTCATCTCTTTCCTGTCATCGGACCTGCTTTTTGATATGTTGACGTGAAATAGCACGAGAACGACATAGAGTATGGCTGCGCTTGCCAGCGCGTCGAAGAAGACTATGAAGAGATTCGAGAAGAAGACAAGGCCTATAAGCGTTCCGAGTATGGTTGGTATCCCGCCTATGAGGAATGCTCCTGAGATGAACTTCTTCTCCATCTTTACCTTAGAGCCGATTAGCGGCGCTGCTATTGGAAATCCCTCCGTCATGTTCTGCAGCGTGAATCCTATCGCAGAGATCACATATATCGGCACAAGTCCGGCGGCGCTTGCCGAACCGAATACGAGGCCCTCTGTAAGGTTCTGCAACCCTATCCCTATCGCGGCGAGCACAGAGGTCCTTTTTGGATTCTCTTCAGGATCCCTGCTCCCCTTTGGCACTATGAAGAATAGGAAGGTGATTATGAACGCCACAAGAAAGAGGATGTGGAGCGGATCCGTTATAGAGCCATTGCCGAATATTGCGGTTACGTCCCCGTATATGTCCATCAGCAGGAATACGAGTATTCCGGCGGCTATGGCGTTGAAGAAGAGCATGTTTCTTGTGGTGAATTTCTTGTAGAAGATTATGGGCATTGAGAGGAAGACCGAGAGCCCCATCACGAAGGATAAGGCTATTGTCAGATAGAGATTTATCATTTTTCAGTGCCCCTTTGGTTTCTATAACCGAGTCATATTATATGCTGCCTTTTAATAAATTATTGCTTGAAGAGCTCGAGAATCTCATGCTTCCTGTGCCCGAACTTCTTGCCTATCGGCTCCATTATCGAATAAAGGGATGTTGATACGGAGTTCTTCAGGTCCATCGGATGAAGCTTCTTGCTGCCAAAATCCGATTCAAGCTGCTGGTATGAATTGTAGGAGACGTCGCCCCCGAACTTGGCTGGACGCTCCACCTTGAGCTCGCCTGACGTTGGAAAGATGATATATTTGCACAGCTGCAGAACAGGATTCTCGGCCACGACCCCCTCAGGGCACCATGCGGTCTTGAGTATCGCGCTGACCTCGGCGCTGTCAGCAAGTATGGGTATTGCAGATCCCTGCTTCGACTTGCTCATCTTCATGGCAGCAACAAGCTCCTCCTTCTGCGCGTCGTCTGATACCTTTGGAGGCTCGACCAGGCTCGGAAGGAGGTGGTGGTGTATCGGCACTATCTTCTTCATCTTCAGGGTCTCGAAGGCCTCCTTTGCAAGCACGTGTATTCTGCGCTGGTCCATTCCGGCATGAGGTATGTCCACGTCAAGGGCGTGTATGTCCGCTGCCTGCATCATCGGATAGATGTACTGGGATACGTGGAGCGTGTCCTTCTCGCTCCTTCCCTGTATCACAAGAGTCCTTGTCGCCCTTGCTATGGTGGTCCTTCTTGCTATCTGAACTACAAGCTTCCAGTAATCGTCATTGTCCTTATAGAGGTCTGAACCGAGGACGACCTTTGTGTCTGGGCAGACGGTGTTGAATAGCTCCCTGTAGAACTTTGCAGCCTTGAGTATCCTCTCCCAGTCCCCTGCGAGCTTGTTGTTTGCAACGGTATGCCAGTCGGCTAGCAGCACCTGGGTCTGCACTCCGGCTTCGTTTAGGTCGTTTATCTTCTTCCCGGCTACGAGTATGTGCCCAATATGCGGCATTCCGCTTATCTCAAGGCCTATGTAGTGCTTTGGCCTGGAGTTGGTCTCGAGCAGGGACCTAAGCTCGGCGTCTGTTATAACCTCCTCAAGCGGCTCGGATTTTATCAGGCCAAGCTTCGTCTCGATGTCCATATGAGCACTATTTAAGTATTGACGCGTGTATTTTTTAAATGCTAAGGGAGAGAGATGGAGACCCGCACTTTTGACTACAAGGGCATCAAGACCGCCTATTACTATTCTGAGGGAGGAAGGGACAGCATAATGCTGCTGCACGGCTACAGCTTCAACTCGGCAGTCTGGAGCGAGATGGGCCTTGTGGAGGCGCTCAACGGTCTGGGCTTAAGTGTCTTGGCAATAGACGTGCCGGGGTTCCCTCAAAGCGCAAACAAGCTTGTCATGAACGAGGCCGAAATGGTGGCATTTCTTGGCGCGCTTTCAAAGACCATTGAGGGAAAGCTGTTCGTGCTTGGGACAAGCGCAAGCGCGCATGTGGTGCTCAAGTTTGCCGAGTCGGGAAGGGACAACCTGAAGGGGATAGTAGTTGTCGGCCCTGCGAGCGTGAAGGGGATAGCGCTTGAGCGAATAGGCGCGCCAGTGCTTGCGGTGTGGGGCAGCGATGACGACGTCTCGCCTCCATACAAGAGCGAGGACGCCATAAAGTCGATAAAGGACTCGGAGATATCGATAATAAGAAACGCGGGCCATGCCTGCTACCTGAACCAACCAAAAGCATTTATAAGGATAGTTTCAGATTTTATAATCAGGACAAGATGATGATACTATGAAGGCAGTGATACTTGCGGGAGGATACGGGAAGAGGCTCAGGCCGCTTACCGATACCATACCTAAACCACTTGTCGAAGTGGCAGGAAGACCTATCGTCGACTGGCAGGTCAGATGGCTAAAGGCCCATGGGATTACATCGTTCGTGATGCTTGTGGGGTACCTAAGGGAGAAGGTAATCGACTACTTCGACTCTAAGAAGGATGATCTTGGGATAACGATAGAGTATTCGGCAGAGGAGACACCGCTCGGAACCGGAGGGGCTCTGAGAAATGCCCACCATCTCCTAAAGAATGAGAAGGAATTTTTCATGGTGAATGGGGACAACATAACCAACATAGGCGTAAGCAGGATGAAACTGGACGGCAACATCGCCAACCTTGCGCTTGTATCGCTCAGGAGCACATACGGGATAACAAGGCTTGACGGGGACAAGATAATGAAATTCGATGAGAAGCCGGTGCTTCCGGAGTATTGGATGAATGCGGGAGTGTACCTCATGTCGCAGGAGATATTCAAGCATCTGCCGGAATCTGGAAACCTTGAATCCACCACATTTGTTGAGCTGTCTAAGGCCAAGAAGCTGTCCGGAACAAAATTCCCGGAGGCGTACTTCAAGGGAGTGGACTCCATAAAGGACATGGAGGAGGCTACGTCTGATATCAAGAGCAGGAAGGTCTTCGACGGTCAGGAGGCCTGAGCCGCTGCAGGATTTTGTAGCGGTTGGTCGAGTCATCCGCGCAGGCTGAATTTTAGGAGCTTCCTTAGCCTGTTCTCTATATAGGCATGGTCGTCCTTGAACAGGTGGACTATTGCATCTGAAAGCCTGTGCGCCAGGCCGTCGCTAACTGAGGGCATGCGCCTGTTTTGATAGACATAGTCCAGTATCTCGATCGGGCTTCTGTCCTCTCCCAGCAATGCCGCATGGGACTGCAGAAGCACCAGAAAACCGCTGGACGGATTGGCGACTTTAGATGCCTCCTCGTCCGCCCTGTTCTCCATCGATCTTGTTGACGTGTTAAATATAAGGTCCCCGAGAAGATTAGTTAGATGCATCCTGACCAGACCATATTCCAGTTTTTCGGCTCTGAGAACATCGTTGTGCTTGATGTGCGAAAGCTCGTGCGCTACGGCCCATTGGCGCCCCTGCTCTTCAAGCGAAAACCATAATTCGTAAGAAAAATAGATGATGTGCTTGTTCTTGGCGCCGTCAAGAAGGGTGGTTACCGCGCCGAGCGGATTGAATAGCTTTCCCCTGAAAAGGATTGCGCTTGGAGGGTCGACATCCATCCGTTTTGCCATGCTTTTGACAGTACCGCTAAAGTGCGCCTGCGCTTGACTTAGGATATCGTTTGGGTTTGATCGGTCTGCAGGATACGCTCTTTGAAGCGCGGCCATTCCTTCGCTCGCATATCGCGCGCTACTTATCGTCTTATGCTTCAACTCCGCGAGGACGGCCACCCTTGCCTCCCTTCTGCCTGAGAACATCTGGCCATCAGCCCATTCTCTTTGCCAGGGTGAGGGATACCCTTTCCTTTAGGGTCTCGTATCTTGCCGCTGTTGCCGGATAGGATAGCACGTACTCGCGATCCTTAGTCTCTGGCTCTGAGAATACCGTGCCGGCTGGAAACTGCTTGCGGGTAAGATCAATAACATTGCCGTCCCTAAGCTGGTTGTAGTAGTGCGATACCTTTCCTTCTGGCCCGCTGGCCTCTACCCTAAGTAGCTTGCCACCGAAGAAATCCTGGATTACCAACGCAGTTACAGCGCATTGACCGTATGCCGGATTTGATGCTGACCATTTTACCGGATCCGAGCTTGTATCTGAGCCCCAAGACTTGCCTACTGCAAGCTTCAAAGAACTTAGGGTCGTGCCTGGTTGTATCTGTTTTTGCTCCATCTAACCACATTTTGATGTTTCAACGTGGATTTTTCTGATATTTAAATGCGCTAGGTTCAAAACCGAAAAGCTACAGACCATTTTAAATAAACCTTTATGCATTATCCTTATATCGGATCTTGATTATTATAGGCATAGATGACAGTGGTGGCAAAGAAATACTCAGTAGTATTGGATAAGGTATCGAAGATATACAAATCTGGAGAGATAGAGGTAAGGGCCCTTGAGAATGTCTCGTTCAAGCTTGAAGAGGGTGATTTCGCTGCAATAGTCGGCCCTTCGGGAAGCGGCAAGTCCACGCTCATGAACATACTTGGAACAATAGACAAGCCGTCCCACGGAGAGGTATACATAGGCGGGATCCCTACCTCGAAGATGGATGGCGACGCGCTCTCCGAGTTCAGGAACAAGAAGCTGGGCTTCGTCTTCCAGGCATTCAACCTCATAACAGGGATAGATGCGGAGAAGAATGTTGAACTTCCGCTTATGGTAAATCCGATGCCAAGCGAGGAGAGACGGAAAAAGGCAGACAAGCTTCTCATTCGTCTCGGTGTCTGGCACAGGCTCAAGAACAACCCAACGCAGCTAAGCGGAGGAGAGCAGCAGAGGGTTGCCATTGCAAGGGCGCTGGTAAACGACCCGACGCTCATACTTGCCGATGAACCTACTGGAAACCTTGATACCAAATCAGGGGAGGAGGTAATAAAGCTGTTGAAAGAAGTAAGTAAATCAGGAAAAGTTACGATAGTGATGGTCACGCACAATACTGAGACCACCAAATTTTGCGATAAGATAATCTATATCAAGGATGGTAAGATGGAAAGACAAGAGGTATTGAAATGAACATCGCTAGGGCAGCTTTACTGATATTTGTGATCGCAGGAATCGTGCCCTTGGCATTTGCAGGGGTCAGCGGGCCTGCGCCGATACCCAACCCGCCGAATTTTTACATAACGTCAAATGCTATGACACTTTGCCAGGGCCAGGTCAATTATGTCCCGGTCACTGTTACAAACAAGGCTACAACGATAGGCAATCCTGGCGCGCGTAATCAGACATATTCTGCCACGGTCGGTCCGAACCCACAAATGCAGAACGTTGTACTGAGCGTCGCCACAACCAAGGGATTTTATTCGATCGGCAATGGGACTGTCAGCGCCGGCAACATAAACCCGAATAGCTCTGTCACTAGATATCTTCCCATTTTTGTAGCGGCCAACGTCTCCTCGCTCATATCTGTAGGGATATCTGTGAATTACTTCTATTACACATACTACACCGATACGGAAGTGAGGAACATAACACTTGCAACACAGCTGTGCCAGCAGCCTCTCTCGGTGAACATCGCGCCAGGAGTGCTAACTGCAGGAAACACGCAGAACATCACGGTCAACATAACAAACAACGGCGCGACAACTCTAAACACAGTAACCATGTACGTTAAATTCCCTACCAAGTACGTTGCGTGGCTCGGGAACCAGCAGATAGAAGTTGGCTCGATTCTGCCTGGGGAGACGGTGTCAAGGAACGCGCAGATATTCGTCTCGTATAACGCTTCCGATGAATTTGCCGCAAATGTATCGGCAACGTTCTACAACGGAACGAACCTTGAGCAGATATACCAGAGCACCGAGATGCTTGCTAGCGGCATAATAAACCTGACGGCATCGAGCATAACAATATCTCCTGCCGCACCCACTCCTGGAAGCATCTTTTCAGTCTCGTTCGTGCTTACAAACACAGGAACGTCGGCTGCGACGGCGGTGACTGCCGAGGCGCTTTCCACGAACGGATTCTCTGCGTTTGGATCAAATTCGGTATTCGTAGGCTCGGTTGGCGCTGACAGCCAGACACCGGTGACGCTTACCTTGGAGGCTAGCAACAGGACGCATAGCGGATTGTACAACATACCGATTAGGATAAATTACCTCAACACCATACGCGAAAGCAACACGGAGAATCTTACCGTTCCAGTAGTGGTAGGTGTTGCAGTAAATGCCACAAAGATGCACGCAAAATCCTCCGGTGGGTCCGGATCCTCGCTGCTTACGATCGTACTGATACTTGTCGTGATAATCCTTGCGGCGCTTCTATACAAGGAGAAGACCAAGGGCAATAATAAAAAATAGCCCTGGATCTTAAGGTTTCAAAATGGACATAAAGGACATCTTATGGCTAAGCTTCACAGACCTTAAGGAGAAGAAGGTTAGGACTGCGCTGACCATATTCATGGTAGTAATAGGCGTTGCGTCTATAGTGGCCCTTGTCTCTTTGACTGCTGGAATAAGCGCAAGCATACAGCAGGAGCTCTCATCACTTGGACCGACCTCGATAATTCTCATGTCAACAAAGGCAACCGGCTTTACTGGCATTGACACCGTTGACCTCTTATCCCTCCCGAACGTTAGCGTAGTCGTCCCCATAATCACCGGATCCGCATCTCTGATCTCAGACAACCAGAATGTCTCAGTCACAGTGGTCGGAGTCACAACACAGGGGCTCCAGGAGCTTTTGGGAGGCAGCATAAACCTGTACCAGGGAGCGGCGTTTCAGGATACAATAGCACCTGACACGCTGGTGGGGCACAGCGTTGCTTTTCCATCATCTGCAGCGGGAAAACAGAGCGTTTTTGTGGGCCATACTGCAACCCTGCAGCTTAGCGGGCGGGGAGGATCCACTTACACCGTACCAATATCGGGAATACTGCAGACGTACGGTTCATCGATAATACCCATAGACTCCGCAGCCATAGTCTCGCTGAGTGCTGCGGAAACACTGCTGCACAAGACCTCATTCAATACCATACTCGTAAAGGCCACAAACGCAACAAGCGTCGCCTCTTTGTCAACATTGATAACCGACATCTACGGCAGCAATGCGCGGGTAATAAACACGCAGCAGCTTGCAGCAACTGCTGCCTCGATAGTGGGATCGATAAGCCTTCTGCTAATAGTCATTGCGGGCATCTCCCTCTTTGTTGCATCCATAGGCATAATGAACATAATGCTAATGGCAGTTATGGAAAAGACGCACGAGATAGGAATAATGAAATCAATAGGATTCAAGAGCAGGGACGTACTTACGATTTTCCTATTCCAGGCATTGATAATAGGCATGATCGGAGGGATTATAGGGATATTCCTTGGAGCGGCTGCATCGTACGGCCTTGCTGCTGCAAGCAATTCAGCCTCGAGCGGCAGCCAGGCTCCATCTTCTAGCTCCGGCACGGTTTCAGGAGGACCTGGAGGAGGCGGGGGAGGTGCGGCTTTTAGATCCTCATCCTCAGGAGGCAGCGCAGGCTCAGGCAGCGGCTTCTCGTTCAGTCCGGTGCTTGGGATATCTACAATAATAGAGGCGCTGCTTGTTGCAATAATTGTCAGCGCGCTTGCAGGTATCTATCCGGCATGGAGGGCCTCGCAAATGCAGCCCATAGATGCGCTGCGCCAACTATAGAATCGTCGTTTATCTAACAATATGGATGATATTTAATACTTCCAAGTGATATTTTACCATGGACCAGACACAGCGTTATGACAACAGGACCGCAGGCATACTGCTAATCACTGCATCGTTGATTCTGATGGCCAACGGTGCCCTGAACATATACCGCTTTTCGATAGAATATGGCATCGCTGCAGGCGCGATTGGACAGAGCTATGCCACCAATGTCACAGTTGCTGCAATACTGCGGCCTGCGGTCGACCAGATAACAACGATATACCAGACGATCTTGGAGGCTGCTCTTGCGTCAGGAATAGGATTCATCATGTTTGCCATGTCCCTGATACTGCTCCTAAGGGGGCCTAACAGCTACGAGTCGTATCTGAAGAGGTATGTGCCGCTGCACCTCATGCTCACGGTGATATATCTTGTGATCATAATGATGATGAGCGTCGCGTTCTCCTCTGTGATTGACAACTTCGCGCTGTACATGAGCTACCTCTCAATAGCGATATGCATAGCGCTTGACATCTACATTGAATACAGCTCAAGGATGCCGCAGCAGGTCAGGAGATTTGGCAGAGGCATAAGCATAAACCCCTTCACGCCATACTCCAACCTAGTGAAGCTCAAGGAGGCGCTCTTTGATACACTATCGGGGGAGGTGTGCATAGTTGACAAGCACTTCAACTCGGCTGCGATGGCGAACCTTTACCGGCTGATGCCTGTTGACGGCAAGAAGATAAGATCGCTTAGCATACTCACTTCTGAGGACATGCTCGACTCAAAGTTCGGCGGTAACTACCAGGATTTGAAGAGCGAACTCGGGAATGCAGGCATAAGCGTAGAGATAAGGATAATGAAGAAGGAGGACGCGCTAGTTCAGCATGAAAGATTCATATTTGACGACAATGTATCGTACAAGATACCTCCCCTTAGCATCATAAACAAGAAGAGCGAACATATAGTCAGGATGGGGCTTAGGGACGCAAAGAGCAGGTTTGACTATCTCAGCCACAACGCGATAAAGTTCGAAAACTATGCGGAGAAGCATGGGAGAGAGGCTGCGCAGGGATGAAGAGGATACCTACCATACGCCTATCTTCCTGTCCTGCACTGATCCTGCGCCTTCGCCGTCCTTTGGTGGAAATGCGGCATCGAATTTTGGATGATTAACTGCAGGAAGGGTTGCCCTGAACTTTCCAGGTGAGTGCGGATCGTTGAGCAGGCGGTCAGTGAGCTCCTCTTTGGTCATTATTTCAATCCATGTCTGCGCGTACGCTATGAAGAAGCGCTGCTCCTGCGTGAATCCGTCTATGGGCTTTCTAAGGATTGGATCGCTGTTTAGCCTTGCCTGCAGTGCCTCGTACGCCACGCTAACCCCGCCAAAGTCGGCGAGGTTCTCGCCAAGGGTCAGTTCTCCGTTTACAAATGCATTGGGAAGGGCTTCCTGTGATCCGTATAGCTTGGCTACGATCTCCGCCCTTGCCTTGAACTCCTTTTCGTCATCGCTGGCCCACCATGAACTGAGATTGCCATCTGCATCATAAAGCCTCCCCTTGTCATCAAACCCATGAGATAGCTCGTGGCCAAACACTGCGCCGATCTTCCCGTAGTTGACTGCAATATCCGTCTTGGAATCGAAAAATGGCGGCTGGAATATGCCTGCAGGGAAGACTATTTCGTTTAATACTGGTGAATAATAGGCATTAACGGTGGGAGGGGACATATGCCATTCTGTCTTGTCAACCGGTTTTCCGATCTTGGCTACATTGCAATAGAACTCGAACTCGATCGATCTGCGTATATTGCCAGCATAATCGTCAGGCTTGATCACCAGCCCAGAATAATCCTTGAACTTGTCAGGATATCCTATCTTGATGTTCATCTTTTCAAGTTTTTCAAGGGCCAGCTTGCGGGTGGAGTCGCTCATCCATGACGCAGTCTCCAATCTTTTTTTGAATACCGAGACTATATCGCCAATCATTGAGCGAGCCGTTTTGGCTGCATCCGCATCGAAGTGCCTGTCCACATACATCTTGCCCAGCGCTTCGCCTATCGCGCTGTCCACCATGACTATGGCCCTCTTCCATCTTGGCATCTGCTCTTTCTGGCCACGCAGTTTTATGCCATACATGTCGAAATGCTCGGATTGCACTGCCTCGTGCAGATACGGCGCATAATCATGCAAAACCTTCCAATGCATGTATGCCTTCAGTTGATCTATGTCTTTTTTTCGAAGCATCAGATTCATTGATTCGAAGAATCCGGGCTGGCCAACCACTGCGCCATTGGCATAAAATCCCCCCATTTTATTCATGTATCTTGTAAGGCCTAGGGTTCCGTACCTGCTTGCGAGTTCAGCTGCATTCATTTTGTTGTAGTTGTTATTCGGGTCCCTAAGCTCAACCTTGCTCCGCTCTGATCTGGCAATCTCAGTCTCAATCTCGAGTATCATGCCTGCCTGCTTTCGCGCCTCTTTATCTGGCGCTCCGTTTAGCATGAGCATCTTGACTACGTGTTCATGGTAATCTGCACGCAGTTTAGCGAACTTTTCATTTAGATAGTAATCGCGATCTGGCAGGGATAGGCCACCCTGAAGGAAGTAGAACGCATAGGTATTGCTCTCCTTCTGGTCTATGCTCGGACCTGCCCTGAAGAATGCATTCACCCCTGCCCGGTGAAGTTCTGGTATCAGATTCACTACGTCTTCTCTTGATTTCACGGATGAGATGCGCTGTAATAGATCCTCAATTGGAGCGAATTTGGCTTTCTCAATGTTTTCAGTGTCCATAGCAGAGGCGTAGAAATCTCCGACAATTCTCGAATATGAGTGCGCCTTCGCAGATTTGTCAGCTGCGCACTCCTGGGCTATCTTATGGAGCAGCTCCATGTTGCGGTCGGCAAGTTCGGAGAAGGAATTAACCCTGGACTTGTCCTTGGGCAGGGTGTGCGCCTTGAGCCAACCTCCAACCGCATAGTTATAGAAATCGGTTCGCGGATCTGCTGAAGTATCCATATATTTTGTTGAAAAGCTATGCAGAGTCCCACTAGAAGCGGCGTGGGGTCGTACCTCTTGGCCGCCGCCTTGTTTCCTTTGTTTTATAGCCATCTAATCACTGATAATTGAGAATTTAGATGCGTTGTTACGCATTTATGTGTTTTGTCCAATTCGCATGTTTGCCCACCACTGGTAGGCACTGATCCAATAGATGAGATTGGCGGCACTCGGTAGAGAAAAGCTTGGGCGTTGAGTTGACATCAAGAACCCCGAGGTGACAAACTGTCTTTTTGCAGGATTATTGTAGTCGAAAATTCTGGTGATGGGCCCGCGGAACAGATCGCTTAAATTCCCACTCTCTTAAGATATCGGAATATATCAAACAATTTGTTCAATTGTCGAAGATTGGTTCATGACTTCTCATACACATTTTTCCTGTGGCCTATGGAATTTATGAAAATAATATTTCTACCGCCAACTATGTGGGCAATAACCCGATAGTCACCTACTCTTAACTTGCATTCTGGCCTACCTGTCAACGTCTTGAAAAAATGGTGAGGATTGGCCTTTGTATTTTCAATTTTAGTTATTATGCGCTCAGCTATATTCTTATCTAGCTTTTTCAATTGAGAAAGTGATTCTAGCGAGTATTCTACGCTAAAGTCGGCCACTATATCCCCAGCTGTTTTTTAACCTCGTTTATAGTAAAAGTGCGGCCATTTTTAATATCGAGTAATCCATGTAACAGAGATACTCTAAACTCTTCAGTGTATTTTCCTTCTTCGTCTCCCTCAGGAATGAGATTCATTAGCATAGCTATTATTTCGTCGTAAGTCGCTCGTTTATAAGGTTTGAGTTTACTTAGTTTTGCTCTTGTTTCCTTGCTTATGTGGGGCGAGAGCAAACCCTATTGTGCCGTCA
>VFSW01005019.1_pt1 | contig 19680 bp, 22 predicted proteins | sample 5358111 | NCBI WGS metagenome assembly VFSW01 (sample SAMN11554181, study PRJNA540505) | mine drainage metagenome | isolation source: sediment from site ElyBrook_90M | place: USA: Ely Copper Mine, Vershire, VT | collected 2017 | reverse complement strand
ACCGTCACCCCCCCGCCCATACCGGCCATGAAGATCCCCGCCAGGAGCGGCCCCATCCACCCGTCGGCGTCCTCCCGCATCCACATGAAGAACGCCACCCCGGTAACCGGGGCCAACGCCAATCCGAGCGGCGCCGTGAGCAGCCGTCGCGCCACCACAAGCCACACCGGCAGGCGGGTGTCGAGGCGCGCGGCCGCCGCATAGAGCAGTCCGAGCGTCACCCCGCCGGCTGCGAGCAGCAGTGCGCTCAGCCACTGCGCCGTCGCCCGCGCCTGGGTACGCAGCTGTAACGCCTCGTGGCCGAGCTGCTGCACCGTCTCGAGGGTGCGGTAGCGCAAGGTCCCGTCGACCTCCGCCACCGCGGCCGCGGCCTCGGTCTTCGCCATCTCCTGTAGGGTCTGGGCGGTATGCGCGACGGTGGTCTGCGCCACCTGGGCCAGATCCTTCGGCATCCGTCCGAGTACCCCGGTGAGGTACTCGTGGTAGGCCACGAGGATCAGGATCGGGTCATCCTCCTCGGCGTGCAGCGCCTGCGCGAGCGCGAGCAACCTAAGCGCCGTCTCGGCGGTCGGCTCTTCCCGGGCGATCAGCCGGTACAGCTCGCGCGCGGTCATTGCAGCACCTCCGCAAACAACGCCCAGAAGGTCTGTCGGTGCCGTTCCAGACGCACGCGCTTGCCAAAGGCGAACGCGGTCAACCCGCGGGCGAACGAGAGCCGCCCGGCCTTGAGACTGTCGTAGACATCGTGCAGATCGGGCACCACCCCCGCGCGCCCGCCCTGGGCGAGCACGGTCTTGCGGATCGCCGAACCTTCCCACAGGGTGAAGTCGGTGCCAAACTGCTGGTTCTGGAGCACCACGATCCGATCCGGACCCAGAGCTTCCAGAAACCCCGCGAGCGGGCGCAGGGTCCACTCATCACGGTTCAGGAGCCACAAAAGCCAGAACCGGCGCTGCTCGGAGCGAAAGTGCGTGAGATACGCCCGGAGCAACGCCCCGTGGGCGGTGACATAGGCGACATTGGCCGCAGCACTATTCACCACCACCGGGCGCTGCGCCTCATGGATTGTCTGGGCAAACGCCTCCCACCCGGGTTCGGTGTCCAGACGCAAGGCCGCCACCGCCCCGGGGAGGTCGGCGGTGAGTGCCGCCGCCGCATCGGGGTTGCCCGGGTCGCCCTCGATCAGCAAAGGAGACAATCCTTCACGGTGCTGCAGCCAATCGACCAGTGCCAGGGCGACCAGCGTCTTACCGACCCCGCCCTTCACACCGCCCACATAGAAAATGTCGTTCATAAGCTCCCTCCGGGGATCTCAAAGGTAATATCGGATGGATCGGGGGCCTCCGCCGCCGGGACTGCCGGCACGGTAGGCCTGGACTGCCGGGGACGCGACCGCGGGGTCCCAGGAACGCCCCCGCCCCGCGACAGATACGTCCGCAACGTGTGCGCGGTGATCTCAATGCGGTGCTGATGCAACACCGCGAGGATCTCCGCCTGGGTATACCCCTGCACCTGCAGCGCCCGGATCTCCCGGCGTAACAACGCAATCGCCCGCGCCGCCGACACCGTGCCGCTCGGGGGGTCCTGCGCACGACGCGCCTTCAGGGCGGCCGCGGCCGCAGTGACATCGCTTAACGGAATCGGTTTCATCGAGGGCTCCTCTGTGCGGGATCGCCTACTGTTAATCCGTGGCCGAGGAAACGCCGAGGGGCCAACCACCGTCCGGGACCCGGACGACGATGCGCATAGCCACCCCGCCGCGCGTGTGTCGACGGGGTATCCCCGGGGACGGCGCAAGGTCAACCTGACCCTCAACAAGACGTCAACCCCATATCGACCAGAAGTGGCGGGGCGTGACGGATCCATCGACAACGAAGGCGGTGAAGAAGCAGTACAAGGTAGGGGGCTGGGCCCACGGCCGCTGCGCGCCCGCGGTCCCCGCCCCATCCTGGTCAGGGCTGCGCCCCGACACCCCGATGCGCCGCGCTCCGCTTGTTGCATCCGTCGACCCGCCGCCCGGGGCGCAGCGAAGACCAACTACCCCCCAAAGCCCCCGTTTCCCAGGTCGCTGATGATCTGTATGGACACACAGCTCGGGAGGACAGCGGCATGGCAGCAGCGCGACCACGTCGGGTGATCAAAGTCTATGTCGACGCGGCCGGCTATCAGTACATTGCCGACAACGCGGCCAAGGCCAATCGGTTTCTTTCGGACTACCTGCGCCGGATCGCCCTGGGTCATCGGGTGCGCTCCGTGGTGGACCTGCAGATGGTGGGGGAACTGCGCCGCCTCGGCGCCATGCTCAAGCATCTCTATCCCCAAGCAGCGCACTGGACGACCGAGGAGAAGCGCCGGTACTGGGCCGGCTATGAACAGCTGATGGCGCTGGCAGTTACGCTCGAAGTGGCCATAGACCGCCCCGGACCGAAATGATCGGCAAGGTCATCACGCTCAATAAAAAGACGGGCGGGGCGCGCCGTGGCTTCGGTCCGGTTGTCGCCTACATCGCTCGTGATGCCCCGGACTCAGAGGGGCGGACACAGGAACCGATTGCGGCCGCTGAGATGGGCCTTATTAATCTCGATGCCGATCAGGCCCCCCCGGACGCCCGGGCCCTCATTGCCCAGCTGATGAATGCCACCGCCGCCCGTTCCAAAGGACTCCGGACCAACCCGGCGTACCACGTGGCCTTGAGCTGGCGGGAAGGGGAGCATCCGACAATCCCGCAGGTGGACCACGCCGTACAGCACGTCATGAAGGCACTCGGCATGGCCGAGTGCCAGGTCCTCTGGGCCCTGCACCGGGACACGGACCAGGATCATGTGCATATGGTGATGAACCGGGTGCATCCAGAAAAAGGCATTGTCGTGGGACCCCCGCGCTTTGATTACCGGGTGATCGACAAGGCCTGCCGGGAACTCGAACTGGCCCAAGGCTGGCAGCATACTCCCGGGCCCTACGTCATTGAGGACGGACCCCACGGCCCCGTGATCGTGCGGCGTTCGCGCAAGGAGCGTTATGAGCGGGGTCTGTTGCGGGCCACCCACCTCACGCCCGAAGGACAGCCGGTCTTCAATCACAGCCAGAAGGCTGGGCGCGCCGCACGCAATCAGGGCGCACCCAGTTTCCAGGACTGGGTGACGCAGGAGCCGGCCCGTGCGCTGCATTCCGTCCTGAATCGCCCCGACCCCACCTGGGCGGAGGTGCACCGGGCGCTCGCCGACTACGGCATAATCCTCACTCCCAAAGGCACCGGGATGATTGTGACCACGACCCTCCCTGGGGGCCGGGTCCTCACCGCCAAAGCCTCGCAGCTCGGACGCGATTGCAGCAGGGCGCGACTGGAGCATCGGCTTGGTCCTTATATGCCGCCACCTCAGGCACTGTCCCGTGTCCGAGAGACCTACCCGGCGTTCCTGGAGCATGTTCAGCGCGGAGCCGAACCCGGGGGTCGTGACTCGGAGCGGAATGACGAAGATCCGCAACGGTCGCTGCGCCGTGCGGAACGGGCTGAGGCCCGGCAAGCGCTGTATGACCGCTTCAAGGCCGAACAGAAAGACCTACAGGTCCGGCGCCGTGCCGCGCGCCAGGATCTCACTGTGCGTCACCGGCAGGAGCGTGCCGAACTCAAGGACCTGTTGGCAAGCCATCGCGTCGTCTTTATCACGCAACAGAAAACCGCTGGCGTCCGTCCGAAGCTCGCGGTTTCCCTATGGGCCTTCGAGGCGGCCAAGCAACGCGAAGCGGTACAGAAACGTCATAGGGCCGAGCGGCAAAAGCCCGGAGAGGTACCGAGAAGTCTGGTCTGGAGGAACTGGTTGGAGCAGCAGGCGGGGCTCAATGATGAGGCCGCGAAGTCGGCGCTGCGCGGAATCCGCTACCGCGAGCAACGAAAACAGAACCAGACCCGAAACGGTCTCGAAGGCGAGGATCTGGACCCATTGCAGCCGGTGTTGTCGTCCGTATACGCCGAGGTGGATCGGGCGCACCAGCGGATCTACTACCGCGATGCCCACGGACAGATCGTTTTCACCGATATCGGTCCACGGATTGAGGTGCACGACCCAGCCGACACGACCCTCGAAGCCGCATTGCGGGTGGCGGCGCAGAAGTTCGGGGGCCACATGGACATCACCGGCTCCGCGGACTTCCGGGAGCGGGCGGCGCGGGCGGCGGCGCGCCTTGGTATCGAGGTGCGGGATCGGGACCTACAGTCGATCTGGCAGCAGGAACGACAGCAGTTAGAGCGCGCGCGTCATTCGGTGCGCCCGGAACGTGTGCCGGAGCGGGACGACGGGATGGAGGTGGGCCGATGATGCTCCCCTTTGCCTGCTGACTGTGTGGTGCGCACAACAGGACGATGGTGCTGGCTCTGCGTGGGACCATCCGAGCTTTGCCGTGATCCACCCGTGGTTGGCGATCTGGGTGTGGTGTTATGGACCGTACGACGGTTGGGCGGCAGCCACGCCCGTCCAAGCGCGATGTGGTGGGCGATCGTTGGAGCAGTACACTGAAGACTGAGGTTGTAAGACCGTCCGCACACTGTGTCGTCTTGCAGATTGGGGCCAGACACCGCGGTGTGTCGGAGTCGGTCCGAGCCGCGTGTCAGCCGTTGCGCCGCATCGTGGCCACAGTCGTCTCCGCGTTAGTTTTACGCGCGGCCGCCGCTACTTCTTTCGAGACGATGGTCTTGCCAATCGGCGCGAGGGCAATGCCGGCGAGTTTCAGGTGCTGGATGCCAAACGGAATGCCGAGGATTGTGAGGAAGCACACCAAGGCCGACACGACGTGGCCGAGGGCCAACCAGACGCCGGCCAGGAGGAACCAGACAACATTACCCAGGAACCCCAACCCTCCGGTGCCGATATCCTCCTTCTGATGCAGCTCCTTGCGGCTGATCGCTTCCTGGCCAAAGGGGAAAAACGTGAACGTGCCCATCACAAAACAGGCCTTACCCCACGGGATACCAATGACTGATATAAAAGCCAGTAGGCCGACAAGCCACCAGGCGAGGCCCATAAGCGCACCACCCGTGATGAACCACAGGAAGTTGCCGATCGTGCGCATCAGGGCCCTCCGTTATCGCCGCAGGTAGCGTAATGTTTTTTGTACTGGGCTGCTCTTTCTCATACACGATAACATGCCGACAAGTTTCGAGCCTGCGTGGCAGCAGCGTCCTCAGCCGGCCACTGCCTGAACGTATGCTGGTAGTCTCTGCGCGGCCCGGGTAGTGCTCCCTTGACTGGCACAACCGGATAGCAACGTAGCAGTCAGAAGAATAAATGCCGACACATGGATGTCACTCATGTAATCCCCCTGGTTTTTGTGCGACGAGCGTCAGCAACTGTTTACCACGTAACACTCCGAGCTGCTGCGTACTTCCCGGCATCGCGCTCACGACCGCTGTGCGGAGATCGGCTGCCGAGTGCACGGGCGCACCGTTGACCGACACGATGATGTCCCCTCGGGCAAGGCCGGCCTCCTCGGCGGGCGAGCCCGAAAACACGAAGGTGACGAGCGCGCCCTTAAGATGGGGCGTGCCCCGGGCGCTCGCCACGATGCCGGGCACATCGACCGCAAAGAATCCCGTTCCAGGGAAGCCATGCGGCATGGGCACGCGCGACGGCACGCTTGGAGGCGGCGGCGCAAGGCGCGACCATTCCGCGATCTTGGCCTGCATTTGCGCTGCGTCCGGCGCGTTGGGCACAAGGGCGAGATACCGTTGCATCATTTCTATGGCGCCGGTCCGATGATTCATTTTTAGGCCGTCAGGCAGGCCCTTCACGATGGATGGTATGACAGCGCGGGAATTCAAGCGCCCCATGGCCTGCGCCACATCGCGGTTGCCTTGTGGCCACCACGGCGTGGACTTCAGCGCCATCGAATATACCTGGATTGCGGCCGCCAGGGCGTTATTCTGAAGTGCGGCCCGGGCCACTATGTCCTCTTTGCGTACCTCCTTGGGCAGAGGCGGCTTCGCTGGCAGCGCGCGGTAGGCTTGCGCCAGAAGATCGAAATAGCTCTGATTTACAACGGATGCCAGTTCGAGCGCCGCCTCCCGCCCCGCGGCGTATCCTGCTCGCTCGCCTGTTGCTGCGGTGCCGGCAGCGCTCCCAGCGACGGCAGGGGTCGCTTCGGAGGGAGACCCCGGAACCAGCGCCAGCGCGACCGAATCCGGATACATATCAATGGGTGCTATGCCCCCCATCGATAGGAGCATGCTGGCGGTGAACGCTGCGGTAGTGTGCAGCGCAGTACTCGCCGTCTTGTAGCCCGCCTTGTTGCAGGTGACAGCGATACCGCCGTCGAGCTGGAGGACCGTTACCAAGCGCGGCGTCGGGTTCGCGGTCGCAATTACCTTGCCCATCTGGACGAGCGTGCAGCTAGCGCCAGGTGGGTTGGTGCTGACGGTGATATTCTGCGGAATCCCTTCCTCGCCGTTGATAGTCACCGCACTGAACTCCGGGGCGCAGGCCGATAGTGCCGCCAGAAGCCCCATGCACAAGGCCGCACGGGTTATTGATACAGCGATAGGCGAGCGCAGGCCTTTCGCGCCGTATGTGCGCGTGTCAGCTAACCAGTTCATGTATTACCCCCTAAAATTAAACCGCCTCTGCGGGCGTGAGCCTATCTGGGGAGTTGTCGGCCATGACAACCCACTCCGCTGTTCTTGAGACAAACAAGGCGGTCTCCCTGAACCTTGCCTCGTTTCCGCGTCAGCCTGCACGCCCATAAGAGCGTAGCCGTCCACGCGTGACGCGACAAGCCGCATTACCGGTTTATGCCGGCTCTGACAGGGCACCGACATCAGGCTCGATCCGCACTCTCTTCCGGATACCCCAATTGCGTAGTGATTCAAGTGTGATCAAGGCCAGACAGAGCGTGCAGGCCATTGCTGGCCGCTGGATCCGGGGTGTGCAACCGTCTCATCCCGAACGGGCCGCGCCGTGGTCTCAGCAGGATGCTTGATGTAGCTGCTTGACCGCCCCCAAAAAACCCCGATAATTTGAGAGAGCAGGTACCGTCTGGCAGACGGGCTGACAGCGGGACCGGCGTGTCCCCAGAACCCTAGAATAATAATATGGGAGGAACGTGCGCCATGAAGAACCTCACGGTGTGGGTGGGTATCCTGGCTCTGTGCCTGATGACCGGGGCGCGGGCGGATGAAGGCAGCGCGCTGGCGAAGCAGGCGCTGGCCAAAGCCCACAACCCCCGCGCAGCTTTGGCAACCTTACGTGCCCAGCTGAAGATGCATCCCAATGACGAGGCACTGCTCCGGTGGCGCTCGGGCCGGGGACCTTTTGATCTATTGAGAATTGCTGTTTGCCGCTACTGGTCTATCCTCGTTCTCAAGGGGCCGCCGCGCACAATGCCCCCAGTGTCACGCGCAGCCAAAGTATAACCCTGGTCCTTTTTAAAACGACGGCAGGGACCCGGCGAGTCTTTCGGGCCGGTGTTGCTGGAACAAAAACAATTGCTGATCAATTCACAGACTAATTACGAACCTGGGAGGAACAACCATCATGAAAAGCTCTGCACATAAATTAGGGCTGGCTGGGTTGGCCGGCTTAGTCATGATGTCTCTCATGGGGTGTGCCACCGGCTATCCTCTCTACGGCACGCCCATTGGGGCGGATGCACAGGGTCATGAGATTTATAGGTATTGTACTAATGGCGGGCAGTGTCTCAAGTCCTATTATCCGCAAATGAATTCTTTCGCATTTTATTATGCCATACAACAAAAACGCTAGTACCGGTGTGGACCCACGCCACCGCATGCCGTTGCCAACCCATGGATACGGTGGTGCAACCGTCTCATCCCGAACGGGCCGCGCCGTGGTCTCAGCAGGATGCTTGATGTAGCTGCTTGACCGCCCCCAAAAAACCCCGATAATTTGAGAGAGCAGGTACCGTCTGGCAGACGGGCTGACAGCGGGACCGGCGTGTCCCCAGAACCCTAGAATAATAATATGGGAGGAACGTGCGCCATGAAGAACCTCACGGTGTGGGTGGGTATCCTGGCTCTGTGCCTGATGACCGGGGCGCGGGCGGATGATCTGATGAGTGCCGCGGGCCGCGGAGATCTAGTGGCTGTCAACACCCTCATCGCCCACGGCGCGGACGTAAACGCGAAAGATGGTAATGGCCAAACGGCGCTTTATTGGGCCACAACAGGCGGACACACCGACGTCATGCAAACCCTCCTGGCCCATGGCGCCGACGTGAATGCGAAAAACATCAGCGGCCAAACGGCGCTTGAGGTTGCCGCACAGCTCGGACACAACGACGTTGTCAAAACACTTCTGGCTCGTGGCGCGGACGTGAATGCGCAAGACGAATTCGGCTACACGGCGCTTGAGGTTGCCGCACAGTTCGGACACAACGACGTTGTCAAAACACTTTTGGCCCATGGCGCCGACGTGCATGCGAAAGATAAGAGCGGCTACACGGCGCTTAAGCAGGCATCCGGCCATCCCAACACCGTTGCGTTGCTTGAGAACGCCATGAATCGCTCAAAAGCGAACGCGCTGGCAAAGGGATCCATGGCCAAAGCCCACAACCCCCGCGCGGCTTTGGCAACCCTGCTCGTCCAGCTGAAGACCCATCCCAACGACGAGGCGCTGCGCCAGGCGATCATTCAGGTGGCCGCCAAAATCCGGCCGGCCCCGCGCATCACCAACGACGCCCGGCGTCATATGGGACACGGTCTGGCCGCCTTTGGTCTGGCCAAGACCCCGCAGGATTACCAATCGGCCATCAAAGAGTTCCAGCAGGCATCCAATCGGGCGCCCTGGTGGCCGGATCCCTACTACAACCTGGCAAAGGCCGAGGAGCAGGCCGGAGACGACCAGGGCGCTGCCACCAGCTTCCAGAACTACCTGGCGGCAGCGCCCCACGCCGCCGATGCCAGCCAGGTGCGCACGGAACTCTACAAGGTGCAGTATCTGGCGCAGCAAAAGGCCAAGCTGGGCCAGCGCCAACAGAATGCACAGACTATTTTGGCGTATCTGCGCAGCCACTACGGCGGTGAAATCACCTACGATGCGATGTGTTTTAGCAGTATATCCCCTATGACCTATTGCACGGCCGAGCAGGCCAATGGGCCGGGGCTCTATTGGCACGCCGCGGCTTTGCCACCTGGGTATCCATACGGAACCATCCAGTATGCGCTTGTTGGATCCGACCACGATGAGATCCAGGCGACCATGCCGGATCTCGACCTCTGTGGCACGGTCGGGTTGTCTGGCTTGCTCAATGACGTAGCGTGGTCAGGGGTGGGGTGTGGGCAACCCTTAGGCGAAGACCAAACGGACCAAACGACGACTTTCGAGACCTCAACCCAAGGCGCGCCTATGATTGATTACGTCGGCTGCAAGAACAACGATACGCAGGGCGCCTGTGATCGCATCCGCATCGTATTGTCGAATAACCCGTGATCCCGCCCCGATGATCCGGCTCCGCACACCACAGGCCAGGGCTTGAGGACCGATCACCCCAGGCCGTCCGGGATCCCGAAGGAGTCCGCCCATGAAACCCATCACCGACCATTGCGCTGACAGCGCGTTGCGCCACCCGCGCCTCCGGGCCCGAAGCGCCGGGTCCCACCTCCGGTCCCTGCCGGCGCGGGTCACGGCCCTCGCCGTGTTTCTGGGCCTGCTCGCTCCGGTGGCCCAGGCGGACTGGTACGGCGAGTGGCACTGCCCCAACGGCACGCTGTCGGCCACGCCGGCCGGCTGCAACGCCGCGGCCACACCACCCGCCTACAACCCCTACTACTACCAGCAGCAGATGCGGATGCGCCAGCGCATGATCCAGCAACAGCAGTATCAGCAGCAGCAACAGCTCCTCCGGCAGCAGCAGGCGCTCCAGCAGCAGGAACAGGAACAACAGCAGCAGGAAGAACTCAAGCGCCAGCAGGAGGCCGCCCGTAAGGCCCAGTTCCTGATGGACCGCAATGCCACCGCCGCGGATCTCAAGGGTGGGTTCGATACCACAGGCGCCGGGCTCAAGGGCTTGAAAACCGGCAACGACCGCTCCGGGCTCAAAACGGGCCATGACACGGACTACGGCCCCGATGTGGTCCATGCGACCCATGTCACTTCCGGCCTGCCCCAGTTCATTGAAGACGCGCTCCCCCATACCCCCGCAGGCGACCGCCTGCGCAAAGGCTATGAAGCGGTTCTGCACCACGACTGGAAGGTAGCCCTGGCCTGGTTCCAGGACGCCCACAACCACGACCCGCACAACCTGGGCATCGACCGCCTAGTCGACCTGGCGCAGTTCACCCTGCAAGAGGAGAGCAAGAATCCGGGCTATGCCGCGACCCCGCTGCCAGCACAGGTCAACGATTTTAACCACGGCTACCTGGACCAGCACCCGGCCCTGGAGCAGGGCCTGCCTAAACAGTATTTTGCACCCCCACCGGCGGCCTCGGCACAGCCCCCCGCGGAGGCCGAACAGAACGGCTTGAGACATGTGTACGAACTGTGGAAGGCCGGCGCGCTGTTTCAGAAGCCCCCACGGGTGCCGGCGGTGGCTGCGGTACGCGATTGACGCCTGCGGTGGCGGCGGTCCGGGGCCGCAGGCATGGGGTGTTCCGGCATCATAAAGCGACAAGAAAGGGAGGGTGGACCATGAGACGCGTCGCCGTAGGGGTGGGTGTCGTAGCGGTACTGATGATGTCCGTGGCGCGGGCGGATGACCTGGTCAGTGCGGCAGGTCGCGGGGACCTGAAGACGGTCGATGGCTTCATTTCGCAGGGTGTGGATGTAAACGCAAGAAGAAATGATAGTGAGACTGCGCTTGAGCAGGCAGCGGCTGCTGGTCACAATGTAGTCGTCGAAACGCTTCTGGCCCATGGCGCGGATGTGAATGCGAAGGATAATAAAGGGGACACAGCGCTTATAGACGCAGCTTGCGAATACAAAGATGTCGTCGCAACGCTCCTGGCCCATGGCGCGGACGTCAACACAAGAGGTTATATTGGGACGGCACTTGAATGTGCCGCACGCAACGGCCACAACGACGTCGTCCAGACGCTTCTGGCCCACGGCGCGGATGTGAATGCAAAAGATGGTGTCGGCGGCACGGCACTTATAGCTGCCACAGAGTACGGACACACCGACATCGTCGAAATGCTCCTGGCCCATGGTGCAGACGTGAATGCGGAAAACGATAACGGGTACTCGGCACTAAAATCCGCAGCACAGAACGGACACACCGACATCGTCGACATGCTTTTGGCCCACGGGGCGGATGTTAATTCCATTGTGGCGAAAGCACCCTTAGAAGACACGGCGCTTGGGTATGCCGCAGCGAGCGGACACAAAGACATTGTCGATACGCTATTAGCTCACGGCGCAGATATGAATGCGAAAAATGGGATCGGCCAAACGGCGTTTGAAGAGGCAGCATATTCCGGGCAAAACAGTGTTGTCGAAACGCTCATTGCCCATGGTGTGGATGTGAATGCAAAAGACAGTATTGGCGAGACGGCCCTACAATGGGCTGCTGGTCAGGGACACAACCATGTTGTCGCAACGCTCATTGACCATGGTGCGGATGTGAATGCAAAAGCCAGTGCTGGCGAAACGGCGCTTTGGTCGGCCGCGGCACAAGGATACAACGACGTTGTGGTAACGCTACTGGCCCACGGCGCGGACGTGAATACGCGGGTAAATGATAGTGGGGAGACGGCGCTCGCCGTTGCCGCAGAGTACGGACACAGAGATGTCGTTGAAACGCTCCTGTTCTATGGCGCGGACGTGAATCTCGGACGCCAGGCCGGCACAGCAATTCAGATGGCCGCTCTAAGCAAGCATCCGGACATCATTAAAGTGCTGAAGGAGGAACCGGATAAGATGCTGCGGCTCCAATCCGCAGCGTTAGCCAAAATAACGCTCCGAAAGGCCCACAGCCCCCGCGCGGCCCTAGCAACCATACTGGACAAGCTGAAGATGCATCCCAACGAGGAGGTGCTGCTTCAGGCCGCCATCCAGGTAGCTGCCAGGGTCCGGCCTGCCCCGAACGTTCCGTCCGCCGCACGGAAACATCTCGCGCGAGGAGTGGCCGCATTCGGGCTGGCCAAGACACGCAACGACTACCAATCGGCGATCGACGAGTTCCAGCAGGCATCCAATCTGGCGCCCTGGTGGCCCGATCCCTATTACAATCTGGCCAAGACCCAGCAGCGGACCGGCGCTTTTGCAGCCGCTGCGGTCAACTTCAGGAGCTACCTGGCCGCTGCACCGCGGGCATCGGACCGGAAACAGGTGCGCATGGCACTCTACAAGGCGCAGTATCTAGCGACGCATGCGGCCGCGGCGCCACCGGCATTGGCGGATAGTGGCGTCTTGGCACTGGCTTGCGCAGATAATGCTGGTACTGATGTGAAGCACGTCTGGATCAATCTGAGCACAGGCGCCGTATCCGACGACCGCGTAAACTCGGCGGCACCCAGCTACGGCGTAACCATTTCGCCAGCAACGATCACCCCGACAAGGATTCAGTATTCCTCCTACTGGCCTCCGGCGGCTATGACCTGGACCGTTGTAATCGACCGGACTACTGGAGTATTAACGGAGTCAAATAGTCACCTGGGTCAAGTCTTTAATACTTATACCTATGCCTGCGTTAAATCGACGACGTCCCTCCCAGCGACCAGGTTCTGAGCATGCAATGTCCCCACTGCGGTGAGCGCTTTCCCGTGAACCTTGCCTTGTCGTGTGGCCCAGGGGGTCAGGAGGCGCCGGGGACATTCCTTGTTATTACCGGCATCCTGATCGTCCTCAGCCTGGTGCTGGTCGCCTTGGGGATCCGGTATTGGCCCTGGTTTTCAGGGGGGCTGGCGGGCTTTGTGGGGCTGCAGACCGGGGTCGCGTATATCGATTGCCGGCGCGCACAATGCCCGAAGTGTCACACCCCCGCCAGAGTAAAACCATGGGCGTTTTGAGACGACGACAGGGCCCGCGCGGCTTTCTGATCGGATGTCCCAGGGGTCCGGATGAAACCCACGCGGGTACGGGGGCTTTCTGCGGTGACGCTGATGGGTCGGTTGGGATCCGGGGCATTTTCGCAGGCGCGCGGTACCGCCAAGGTTGCGACCGCCACCCAGGCTTGCCCCGCCATATCAGAGGATCCCAGATTTTCAAACCGGTCGGCGATGCGCTTGGGTGATGCCTGCGGAAACGCACCTTCGGAGCACACCCTATGGATTGGCTGGAATCACGAGCACGCTCATGGTGGCCCAGGCGCGCGCGGACGATCCCTGGAGTGCCGCAGTGGGGGCGACCAGGTAAGGGTCAATAACCGAATGGGTGCGGTGGACAAGGACGGCCCGGCATCGGTCCATGCCTTCATCGTCCACCGTCAAGGTTCTTGGGCTTGCGGCGCGGCCCAGATCGGACAGTGCCGAGCGCCGTGCGTCCTCCGGGCGGGGTGTCGTCGAGGACACCAACGCTCTGTCGACAGGCCCGCACTCCGCGGATCGTGCGGGCATGCCTAACCCGGGCGGCGTTTGTGGCGATAAAAGGGAACGATGACGCCGTGACGCGACACTGCCGGGGATGACGCTCCTCGCGAGCCCTGCGATGTATGTGCGGGGAGCGACGGTTTCGTGCTCCATTTTTGCTCCACTCGGTGGCGCATTCAAGGACATCCAAACGTATCTGGGGGTATCTCAACACACTGTTATAAAAGGGAAGTAGTCTCTATCTGCTGGATCAGAAAGAGCCTCTGAAACGATTCGGACACCGTAGGTCGCGATCAGCAACAGCATCGCGTCGTCACGCTGGCCCGAGGCCGTGCGCCGGTCGGGCGCCTTGAGCAGCCGCTGCACCTCGTCCCACGAAATACCGCGTGGCAACCCCTCATGGCGCCGGGAGGCGAGGATCGGAACGGCACTGACGAGTTCGCGTCGCAGATAGCCCCGAATATGGGCGAAGCGCAGGAAACTGCGAAGCGAGGAGGTCAAATGCTTGCGGCTGGCACGTGAGAGCTTCGGTGAGCGGCGAATCACGTAATCGTGAATGCGCTTGGCATCGAGACGGTGGAGTTGGGAAGGTGTGGCGAGTTGCCCGAGCGATTGGAGAAACGGACGAACGGCGAGTCGTCGAATCGCGACGGTTGCCGGGGCAACGCACTGCTGATGCTGAAGGTGATCCAGATACTGAGCGAGCAGCGACGTACGAGACGGGGACACACGATCCCTGCGGGTAGCGGTCATAATAGCCTCCTGTGATGGGGTAACAGAAACCACAGGAGAAACGGTAGACGGTATTACGTTATGTGGAGTGAATCAGCGCGCTGGTCCACGAACCCCCGTGCGGCCGGGGACTTGCTCCACATAATGGCGGTCGACACATAAAACATGTTATGTGGAGCTCCACATAACATGTCGTCGTAGATACTGCGCTTGGGTACGCCACCCAGGGCTGTGAAGGCGCGGGTATGCGCATCGAAGAGCCTCTCGTGGCTCTGGGTAGGGTAGCCTGACAGGAGCAAGGCACGACTGGCGCACAGCTTGGTATGGGCCGCCCGTATCTTGCGGTGGATGCCGCCGATCACTAGCCACTCCTCGCTCCAGTCGAACTGGAAGGCTTCGCCCAGCTGGAATTTGAGCGACACGAAAGCGGATTTACCGGTGCTCGTGGCGTGCTGGCGAATGCGCCGGATAAAATCAGTCCGCTGTGCATAGCGGCCCGTGTAACCCTTCTGCCGGATCGTCTCAAACAGCCGCTTTGCCGTGCGCCGATCCCGCTTGGGGCGATGCGCATCGGTCTCCAGGCTCAACTTCAGCAGGGGGTCGAACGGCGTCCGCTTGCTGTCGCGGTTGCGGCGTTGAATGTGGGGCCCTTCGCCTCCCCTGAGCCACTTCTTGATGGTGTTGCGCGACAGACTGGTTCGTCGCTGGATCTCACTGATGGTGAGATGTTCGCGGAAATGCATCCGCCGGATCTTTGCATACATGGCCATGGTAATCACCCTCGTTAACCCCTGCTCAAAAAATGAGCAGGATAAGTGGATTACCTGGTCAAAATTAAACCGGCACAACTACCTCTAAATGGTCCATACGAAACCAGCGCCAACACCTTCCAGGGCCTGCGGTGAATCACCTCCGCCTTGTACATTGGGCGCAGAACGATCCGGGGCACATAATGTGCACAATCATCCAAGTGGCGATCCGTCGCCCAGCGAGGCCGACAGGATCCTGACGGCCCGGCTCCGGGAGGCGCTCGCCTTGATCGACGTGCGGACACTGGACCACATCATCTGCGCCGGTGGCCAGACAGTCTCCGCATCTGATATTTCATTATCTGCGGACGGGTGGCCACTGCATGGCCGTATGCACCAAGGCAAGAACCCACACCGTCGTTTCCCGCTCGATTTCGTACACTAGGCGATAACTTTCATGCGGTATCAGCTCGCGGGTGCCCGGAATCTTCCCCGGCGCGCCCAGCTCGGGATGCTCGGCCAGCCTAGCCGCCGCATCGCTGAAAAGCTCATCCATGCGGGCGGCGGCGTGCGGGTTGTCGGCTGCGATGTAGTCCCATATGTCGGTGCGGTCTTGCTCCGCCTCTGGAGTCCAAATGACTCTCACACCTGGCCTGCTACCTGAGTACGCTTGGCGGCAAATTCGGCTTCAAGCTCATCATTCGACCGGCCACGGCCGACCCGCATCGAGGCCCGGCCAGCCTCGACCTTGCGGCGTAGGAACGCGTCATATTCCCGCGCTTCGCGCTGGCGTTGAACAAACTCGCGCATCAGTTCGCGGAGTACTTGAGAGGCCGGCCGGTGGGCGGCCTCGGCCTCGGCCATGAACTCGTCGCGTAACCCGGGTTCCAGCTTCATCGTGAAAACGGCTTCTTTCGACATCGTTACGACCTCCTGCAATGGAATACTGACGTAGTATATACGTTATCATTACCTACGCCACTAGTGGATGTGTCCACAAAACGATCGTTTTCGAGACACTCGCCCACCCGCCTGAAAACACCCCTCTAACGCCGCTCTAGCTGTGTATAAACCCGTTGATCTAACAATGTACTTATAGTAACCTGCATCTAAGACTTCATGGACAAAGGGGTGCGTATGGATCCGCGGGTGGCGCAGGTGTTGTGGACCGAGCAGGTACATCAGGCGGGATTTCCGGTGGGCGCCCCGGAGGCCAGCCCGAACGCGCTCGCAGCCGAGCTGGACGGAGCCCTGATTGCCCCGGCCGAGTGGCTCGACGCCGTGGCGGTTTATGTGGTCGACGACGCACTAGTCCTCGTAGGTATGCTGGAGGACGGGCCCTGGGCGGTCGTAGCCCCGCTCCAGTATCTGCACTAGATGCGCGTCGGCTACGCACGCGTCTCGACCCTCGATCAGTCGCTCGATCTGCAGCAGGATGCCCTGAAGGCCGCCGGCTGCGACCGGATCTTCACGGATAAAGCGAGTGGCGCCAAGGCTGAACGTCCAGGACTGGTTGAAGCGCTGGCCTATGCCCGCCCGGACGATGTGCTGGTGGTGTACAAGCTGGATCGCCTGGGCCGCTCTCTCAAGGAGCTGATCGCCCTCGTAGCCCGCCTCGAAGTCGCAGGGATCGGCTTCCTGTCCCTCCAGGAATCGATTGACACCACGACCTCCGGGGGCCGGCTCATCTTCCACGTCTTTGGCGCCCTGGCCGAGTTCGAGCGTGCCCTCATCCGCGAACGCACGCAGGCCGGACTCGCTGCGGCCCGCGCCCGCGGCCGCCAGGGCGGACGGCCGGCACTCCTGACGTCCCTACAGATTACCCAGATGATGCAGCGCTACGACGCCCGCCAGATGGCGGTCGGAGAAATCTGCAAGCTGTATGGGATCGCGCGGGCGACGTTTTATCAGTATCGTAGACGACGCTCAGGAGCAACCTCATGAGCCAAGTCGAGTATCAGTACCTGTTGGGGAAATCGCGCGATGCCAAGCGCGGCGGTCGGGACGCCTGGTCGGTACAATCGACCATTCTTCAAGCCGCCATCTGGACGGGTTGTTCCGGGTTCAGATCGACGGCACCGATCGGAGAAGAACCATCTCTTTCATATGAGTATCCCTGCAACACCCGCAACGAAGCTGCTAGGGCAAAAGGACAACCGACATGAGATCCATACCGCAAGGATTGTCTCCTTGCATCAAAGGCTACCGAGCTGTCCGGCCCCGTTCGGAGTTCTGCATTGGAAACCAGCCATCTTGGCGGGTTGCATCGGCTGATAATTATTGCCATAATGATGACTATGATACCCATTTTGCAAACGCCGCTGGGGCACCTACACCAGTCCGACTGCCTGACTGTGCTGGGCGCACTTGAGCCAGAATCAGTAGACTTAGCGTTTGCTGACCCCCCCTTTAACCTTGGCAAACAATACAGTTCAAATATTGATGACGCGAAAACGAGTCACGAGTACTTAGGGTGGTGCCGGACGTGGCTAGACGGAATGATTCGTATCTTGAAGCCCGGCGGTTCATTGTTTCTCTGGAACTTGCCGAAGTGGAACCTCCCCTTAGGCGCATTTTTGGGTGAACGGCTCACCTTCCGTCATTGGATCGCAGTTGATATCAAATACTCGCTGCCTATCAATGGGCGTCTTTATCCGTCGCATTACGCTCTTCTTTATTTCGTAAAGGGAAGCAAGCCCACAATCTTCCATCCGGATCGCTTGCCTGTTCCATGCTGTCGCCACTGCGGCGGTGAGCTTAGAGATTACGGCGGATATAAGGACAAGATGAACCCCAAGGGAGTTAACCTCGCTGACGTGTGGACCGACATTCCACCAGTGAGGCACGCCAAGTACAAAAAGCGTGGCGCGAACGCGCTATCGCTCAAGCTCATGGATCGCATTATCACGATGGCAAGCGATCCCGGGTCCCTTGTATTTGATCCATTTGGGGGGTCCGGAACGACCTATGTCGCTGCCGAGTTAACAGGGCGGCGATGGATTGGAAGTGAGTTGGATTGTTCTGCCATCTTGCAACGTTTCGACGCATTGGAAGCAGACAGGGACCACCTGTCTGAAATACACCAAAATAAGAACACGCTATTTAGGCTTGCCGACCTGGAGAGGCGGCGCAGGACAGGTAAGCCGCTATCCAAAAACTACCGCATTGCCGAGATTGCCGGTGCAGACTGTACCTGCGATCTGCCTTCACAAGAACAACCAAACCTATTCGGCGTTTCCTAAGCCCTACCCTTGACGAGCACGCCCGTCTTTACCCACTGGTAAATACGGAAACATTGCGTCGTTCGTCAGTAAGCGATCGAACAACTACAGGCTTGCTTATCCCGGCGGTGTTAGGGGCGGCAATGCCAGATCTTTCTGTACCGCCAGCAGGTTTCCCGGCAGCAAGGCTTCCAGCGCCTCCACGGTCTGCGCCTGCGGCAGTTCGGTAAACACGCGTCTCAGATACGCATAGGGTTCGAGTCCGCAGGCCTTCGCGGATTCAATCAGGGAGTACAGATTCGCACTCGCCTTGACGCCGCGGACACTGTCACTGAAGAGCCAGTTGCGGCGTCCGATGACGAAGGGCCTAATCGCATTCTCGGTGCGGTTGTTGTCTATTTCCAGCCGCCCGTCTTCCAGATACACGACGAGCTTGTCCCATTCATGGTGGAGATAGGCGAGCGCCTTGCCCAAGGCCATCTGCGGCGGCACCTGGGGCTGTGCGGACGCGAGCCAGCGCTTCAGGGCCTCCCACAGCGGACGGGCATGCTCGGCCCGATACGCATAGCGGGTTGCGGGGGTGGCCGTGCGTACCGCCTTCTCCACCGCATACAACTGCTGGATCTGTTTCAGGCCTTCCTCGGCCAAGCCGGGACGCCGGTGCTGGCCCTGGGCCTTGAGCACCTCATCAAACTTCCGGCGGCAATGCGCGAGGCAACCCTGGTGCGTGAGACCGAGATCCCGCACGACGGCGTTGTAGGCGTCGTAGCCATCGGTCTGGAGGGTGCCGGTAAAGCCCGCCAGCAGGCGTTGCGGTACGGCGGCACTGCGGCTTGGATCGTAGTCAAACAGCACCACCGGCAGGCCGGGCGGTCCGCCGCGCTGGACCCACAGATACGACTGCGACTGCGCGGTCTTGCCGGGTTCCTTGAGCACCTGCACCGGCGTCTCGTCCATCTGGATCACATCGTAACCCAGCAGCCGGTCGCGCAGCAGATTGATCAAGGGCTGGATCAGGCTCCCGGCCTGAATCATCCACGACGCCAGAGTGGCCCGCGGCAGGTCGATGCCGATGCGGGTGAGGATCTGTTCCTGGCGGTATAAGGGCAGCGCATCCTGGTACTTCGAGACCGCGATGTGGGCGAGCAGGCCTGGTGCGGCCATGCTTTTGGGAATCGGCTGGGCCGGCAAGGGTGCGGTCTTGATGCAGTGCCCACAGGCACAGGCGTATTGGGTGCGTTCATGCCGCAGCACCTGGATACGGGCCGGGATAAGATCGAGCTGCTCGCTCGCGACCACCCCGATCTCGGTGAGCCGCTGCCCATCGTGCGGGCAGACGCGCTCGGACTCGGGCAGGGTGTGTTGGAGTACCACCCGGGGCAGGGCTTCCGGCAGGGGCTTGCGGCCGGCACGCTTGCGGGTGTGGCCGGCCCCCGCGGGGGGGCCCGGGGGGCCGGGCACGCCCCCCTCGCCGTCCCCCGGCCCGGCTGCCGCGGCCGCGTCAACC
>VFSW01005018.1_pt1 | contig 19683 bp, 17 predicted proteins | sample 5358111 | NCBI WGS metagenome assembly VFSW01 (sample SAMN11554181, study PRJNA540505) | mine drainage metagenome | isolation source: sediment from site ElyBrook_90M | place: USA: Ely Copper Mine, Vershire, VT | collected 2017 | reverse complement strand
CGCGGACAGCGCCCCGCCCCGGCGCGGTCGCGAAACCCTCCGCCCCGGACGCGACGTTCGCCGCGGCAGCGGCGGCCGGCAGACTGCCAGCCCGGAGGCTGCGGCCCGTGGGAACCCTGATCAAACCCGCCTCCCGCGCGGTCCTGACCGGCAATGCCGCGCCGACGCGGCAGTCGCTGTCGCAGCGACAGTCCCGCGGCGCACCGCCGCGCGGCATCGCCTCACCACCCGAACACGGCGCGCGCACCTGCCCCGCTTCCGTCCATCGTGCCGGCGCCATCACAGGCGCGGTCGGGGCCGGGCCTAATACCGCTCGGCGGAGAGATCGAGCAGCGGAAACGCGCTATGCACATGCGCGCGCGTCACCGGGGCGGCGGCCTGCAGATAGGAGCGATCGAGCCCCGCGAACCCGGTTACCCCGAGCAGGCCGAGGCAGATGCGGATCTCCTCCTCCAGCAGCTCCAGCACCCGGCACACCCCGGCGATGCCGGCCGCCGCCAGGCCGTAGACGAACAGCCGGCCGATCACGACGGTATCGGCGCCGAGCGCGATCGCCTTCACCACGTCGCTGCCGCGGCTGAACCCGCCATCGACCAGCACCCGGGCGCGGCCGGCCACCGCCGCGACCACCTCGGGCAGCACATCGAGCGCGCCCGGGCAATGGTCGAGCTGGCGGCCGCCATGGTTGGAGACATAGATGCCCTCCACCCCCAGATCGCAGGCGCGGCGCGCGTCCTCGGCGGTGGCGATGCCCTTCAGGATCAGCCCGATCCGATGCCGCGCCTTGAAGCGCTCGATGTCCGCCCAGCTGACCCCGGCCTGGAACTCCATGCCGGCATTCTGGTTCCAGTATTTGCGGAACCGCTTCGCCAGATCGCGCTCGCGACGGCTGTACTGGGCGCTGTCCACGGTGATGCAGAACACGTCATAGCCGGCATCCACCGCGCGGCGGACATGCTCGTCGATGAACTCCTCGCCGCCCCGGACATAGAGCTGGAACACTTTGGGCCCGGTGCCGGCGGCTGCCGAGGCTTCCAGGCCCGGTTTCGTGACCGAGCTGATGAAGGCCGGCACGCCGAACGCGCCGGCCGCAGCGGCGACGCTGGCCCCGCCGCCCGGCTCGAAGCTCTCCAGCGAACCGACCGGCGCCAGCGCCACCGGCAGGCGGACCGGCAGGCCGAAGAACCGCGCCGAGAGATCGATGGCCGAGACATCGACCAGCACGCGCGGACGGAAGGCGACGCTGTCCAGCGCCTGGCGGTTGCGCGCGAGCGTGGTCTCGGTCTCGGTGCCGCCGACCAGATAATCCCAGGCGAACTGGTCGAGCCGCAGCCGCGCCGCACGGATGATCTCGTGCAGGGTCAGGAATTCTTCCGCCGCGTTCGCGGTCATGCGCGTCTCCCTGGTTCGGGTGGGCCGGTCCATGTCAGCCGGCTCCGGCGTCAGACTCTCCAGAAACGAAGGCCGGAGCGAAGGGTGAGGTTCGCTCCCTCAATGGGCACCCGGCAGGGCCGGATGCGGCAGCACCGCACCCTGCCGGGCGCGGTAGATCATCATGCCCTCGATCACCCGCTGGACGTAGTTGCGAGTCTCGTTGAACCCGATCAGCTCGATCCAGTCGATCATCTCCGGCGGCGCCGGGACGGCACTGGCGACCCGCGCCTCGCTGGTCGCCGCCGGGGCGACCGCCGCCTGGCTGGCCCCCGTCTGGCTGGCCCCCGCCTGGCTGGCCCCGTCCGGAGCGGCCGGCCCCGCATTACCCCCATCGCCCGGCGCCGCCGTGCCGGCCACCCCGGGCCGCGCCGCGGCGGGGCCGGCCCCGCGCGGGTCGCCGTTCTCGGCCAGCCATTGTTCCACCCTGCCGGGCCCGGCATTATAGGCCGCGACCGCCAGCGGCACCGAGCCCTGGAACTGGTCCAGCATCATCTGCAGATAGCTTGTGCCCAGATGGATGTTCAGCTCGGGCTCGCTGGTCAGCGCCGCCAGCGCCACCGGCGTGCCGATCTGCCGCCCCACCTGGGTCGCGGTCGCCGGCATCAGCTGCATCAGCCCGCGCGCGCCGGACGGACTGACCGCCTGCACATCGAAGCTGCTCTCCTGGCGCACGATGCCGAGCGTCAGCGCCGGCTCCACCGGTCCGCCCGGCGCGGTGATCGCCACCGGCCAGCCGCTTTCGGCCAGCATCACCCCGTCGCGCCCGGCCCGGCGCGCCACCGCCACCGCCTGGTCCGGCACGCCGAGCCCGAGCGCGAGGCGGGCCGCGAGCGAGCGGTCGGTGGGATCGGGCGCCAGCTCGTCCAGCCGCAGGATGAAGGCGTGCGCCCGGCGGGGCTCGCCCCAGGCGATCAGGAAGGCCGCGGCGCGGGTCACCTCGCGCTCGGCGAAGCCCAGCACCCGGTCGCGGTCCCAGCCCGGATCGTGCAGCGCGGCGATGCGCGCGTTCAGCGCCGCCGGGTCGGGGTCGAGCGCCAGCGCCGCGAGCTGGCCATAGAAGGTCGTCACATAGGCGGCGGCCCGGGCGTAGTCGGGCCTGGCGTCCGCCCCGGCGGCGGCGTGGGCGCGGCCCAGCCAGTACAGCGCCCTGCCCTGGGTGATGGCGGCGCGCGACAATTCGGCCAGGGTGGTGAAATGCCGGGCCGCGCGGGCCGGCTGGTGCAGCCGGCGCAGCGCGATGAACCCGGCCAGGAACTCGGCCTCCGCCGCCGGCTCGGCCGCGGTCTGGGCGTGGCCGGCGGCGACGGCGTAGGCGCCTTCGGCGTCACCCTCGCGCAGCAGCCGCCGGGCGAGCAGGTTGCGCTCGGTCCAGAACTGCGGCCGCCTCGGTTCCGGCGCCGCGCGTTCCGCCGCAGCGCCGGCGGCGCGGAACAGCGCCTGCTCGGCCTCGTCCTGGCCGGCTCGGCGCAGCGCCCGCGCCTGGTCCAGCACCAGCGCGGGATCGCGGCGCTGGTCGGTTGGCAGGGCGGCGATCAGGGCGGCGGATTTGGGGTCGTCGTGGCGCAGCGCCAGCCGCGCCTCCGCCAGCTTGCGCTGCCCGGACGGCAGGCGCGCCACCTGGCGGGCGGCGGCGGCCAGCTCGTTGTCCCAGTCCAGCCGGTCGAAGCGCAGCCACTGATCGGCGCTGGTGATCATCGGCTCCCATTGGCGCAGGAACGCCGCTTCGGCCGCGGGCTCGGTCAGGCCGCCGATCCAGGCCTGCCGCGCCGCCTCCGCCGCCTTCCCGGCCTGACCGGCCTGGGCGTAGGCGCCGGCGCAGCGGAGCGCGGCGCCGGGCAGGCGGGGCGGGTTGGCGACGCAGGCCGCGAGGGCCGTCGGATCATCGGGCTCGCTTGCCAGCGCCTCGTCGCGTCGCCGCGCCAGCGTCTCCTGCGCCGGCCAGTCCGGATTGTCGGTCATGAAGCGGTTGATCTCGTCCAGCGAGCCGGCGCCGGGGCTGAGCAGCCGGTAATAGGTGACCAGCTTGGCCGCCACCGGGCCCGGATCGGCCGCCGCGGCCGCCGGGGCCGCACCCCCCGCGCCGGCCCGCACCGCGGCCACCACAGCCGCCGCCGGGGCCGGCCCCGGGGCCGGCGGCCTCGCAGCCACCAGGGTGGAGGGGCCGAGGGGGACAGCCCCCTTGGGCCTGATCTCCATGGGGGGCGTCGCCGCCTGCACCAGCAGCGGGGCGGGAAGCTGCCGGGCCGGGATCATCCGGGCTTGGGCAGCGGGCCAGGTTGCGGCCACCAGGGCAGCGGTCAGCACCAGCAGCAGCGGGAACGGGCGATGGATCTGCATGACACCATCCTGCCCCAGCCAGGGTTGCGGCGCATCCCCCGCGCGCCTAGCTTGCCCGGCTTCCGGTTCCAGCCTGGACCCGGAGGACACGCCGGTGCAGCGACCGATGCAGACGGTCGGGATCCGAAGGCGTCACAGCTGCACCTCATCCTCGGGCCGGTGCAGCCTGGACCCGATCAGGAACCGCAAGGTCTGCAAGGGACTGCGCACCAGGCAAGACAGAGGGGGAGAGCGCCATGTTCAAGGGGAATCTGGTCGCCCTGATCACACCGATGCGCGCCGACGGCACGCTCGACGAGGCCGCGCTCGAGGCTTTCGTGGACTGGCAGATCGAGCAGGGCACCCACGGCCTGGTGCCGGTCGGCACCACCGGCGAATCGCCCACCCTGTCGCATGACGAGCACAAGCGGGTGGTCGAGATCACCATCGCGGTGGCGCGCGGGCGGGTGCCGGTGATCGCCGGCGCCGGGTCCAACAGCACCGCCGAGGCGATCGACCTCACGCGCCACGCCCGCCAGGCCGGCGCCGACGCGGCCCTGGTGGTGACCCCCTATTACAACAAACCGACCCAGGAAGGGCTGTTCCTGCACTTCTCGGCGATCGCCGAGGCGGTCGATCTGCCGGTGGTGATCTACAACATTCCCGGCCGCAGCGTCGTGGACATGACCCCCGAGACGATGGGACGGCTCGCCCGCCATCCCAATATCGTCGGCGTCAAGGACGCGACCGCCAATCTGGCCCGCCCGCTCCACACGCGCCGCGCCTGCGGCGCCGGGTTCTGCCAGCTGTCCGGCGAGGACCACACCGCGCTCGCCTTCCTGGCCGCCGGCGGCGATGGCTGCATCAGCGTGACCGGCAACATCGCCCCGCGAGCGCTGAGCGAGATGCATGTGGCCTGGCAGGCCGGCCGGGTCGACGAGGCGATCGCGATCCAGGACCGGTTGCTGTCACTGCATGACGCGATGTTCACCGAGACCAATCCCGGGCCGGTGAAATATGCCGCGAGCCTGCTCGGCTACGGCGCCGGAACCTGCCGCCTGCCGATCGCCCCCCCGACCGCGGCAACCCGCGAGATGGTGCGCGCCGCCATGGTCGAAGCCGGGCTGCTGAACTGAGCCGATGGCCGAACAGAAGACCAAGCGCAAATCCGGGCTGATCTCCCACGGTATCGCGGCGCAGAACCGCAAGGCGCGGTTCGATTACACGATCAAGGGCACGGTCGAGGCCGGAATGGTGCTGAAGGGGCCGGAAGTGAAGTCCCTGCGCCATGGCCGCGCGACGCTGACCGAGGCCTGGGCCGGCGAGCGCGATGGCGAGATGTGGCTGTTCAACGCCTATATCCCGGAATACCAGGGCGGCGTGCTGTCGCGCTTCGAACCCCGGGCACCCCGCAAGCTGCTGCTGAAGCACCGCCAGATCAACGAATTGCTGGGGGCGGTGAAACGCGACGGCGCAACGCTGGTGCCGCTGCAGATCCATTTCAACGATCGCGGCCGGGCCAAGGTACTGCTGGGCCTGGCCGAGGGGCGCAAGAAAGCCGACAAGCGCCACGCCATCGCGGCGCGGGACTGGCAGCGCGACAAGGCGCGGCTGCTGCGGAATAAGGGATAGAGAAGGCCGGCGCGCCCGTCCCCGGACCAAAGGGGACAGCCGCAAGGAACCCGAGGTTCCCGGACCCGCATCCGGTGGACAGAAGCGCGTCAGGATCAGCGCCCATCCGGGGCGATCAGGGCGCGCGGATCGGCCAGTCAGCACTCATGCCGGTCAGCACTCATCCCGGTCAGCACTCATCCAGGTCAGCACTCATGGGTCAGCATTCGTCGGTGAAACCCTCTCGATGGATCAACTGCCTGCGGCGGATCGGGCAGCCTGCGCCGGCATCTGGCCGCAGCGCGAACCCGTGCCGAAGGCGTGCAGACCACGCTCACCGACCGGCCACCCTCCGCTGCGGGCCGGGGACGTTCCGGAACCGGACGGTCACCCACCCGTCCTCACCGGCAACTTGTCCCTGCCGGTCCGCTGCCCGCTTCCGGCGAAAACCGCATCGAATGCAATTCCCCCCCCGAGCTCCGTCAGGCGCGACCCGCACAATCCTGGAGGCCGGACTTCAAGCCGTTCCGGCCAGCATCGAGCCTCACCCATGACGGAAGCAACGCCCTGGTGCCGGCCGATAGCCCCTCGGGATTCGCCAGACCCTCGCCGGCAAGTCCGCTGTCCTTGCCGATGAAGCCCCGGCCTCATTCCCCCTTGGGAAATGCGGGCAGCGCCCTGGTCCTCCCTGCGAAAGGCCGATGCCAAGACTGCCCGGCATCGCCCCCCCCACCGCCAGGCCTGATCGCGCCGCTCATGTTCCGCCCGGGGATTCCGGGCTAGCCTGGGGTGATCAACCTCCGGAACCGCCCCATGCTCCAGCCCAGTTTCGAAGACGTCGCCGCCGCGGGGACCAGGCTGGCCGGCCACATCCTGCGTACCCCGATGCTGCGTAACGAGGCGCTGGACGCGCGCACCGGCGCCACCGTGCTGCTGAAGGCCGAGCCGCTGCAGCGCACCGGCAGCTTCAAGCTGCGTGGCGCCACCAATGCCATTCTGCAGCTGGGCCCGGATGCGCGCCGCGCCGGCGTGGTGACCCATTCCTCGGGCAATCACGGCCAGGCCACCGCCTGTGCCGCCGCCGCCCAGGGCCTTACAGCGCGGGTGTACATGCCGGCGGACGCGCCCCGCATCAAGGCCGACAGCACCCGCGCCTGGGGCGCCGAGATCGTCACCTATGACCGCACGCGCGATGACCGGGAGGCACTGTCGGCGGGCTTCGCCGCGCGCACCGGTGCCGCGCTGATCCCGCCTTTCGACCACCCCCACGTGATCGCCGGACAGGGCACGCTGGCGCTGGAACTCGCGGCGGATGCCGAGAAGGCCGGCCTCCGGCTCGATGCGCTGCTGGTGTGCACCGGCGGGGGCGGGCTGATCGCCGGCTGCGCGCTGGCGATGGCCGGGGTGTCGCCGGCCACGCAGGTCTTCGCGGTGGAACCCGCGGGCTGGGACGATACCACCCGCTCGCTCGCCGCCGGGCAGCGCCTGGCCAATCCGCCCGGCGGGTCAGGCCTGTGCGATGCGCTGATGGCCCCCATGCCCGGCGAACTGACCTTCGCCATCAACCGCGACCATCTGGCCGGCGGCATCGTGGTGACCGACGCCGAGGTGCTGGCGGCGATCGCCTTCGCCTTCCGCCACCTGAAGCTGGTGGTGGAACCCGGCGGCGCGGTCTGCCTGGCAGCATTGCTGGCCGGGAAATTCGCAGCCAAAGGCAAGGTGGTGGGGGTGGTGATCAGCGGCGGCAATGTCGATCCGGCCGTGTTCGGCAGGGCGCTCGCCGCCTGACGCGGGGAAGGAGAACGTCATGGCCGAGACCGGAGCCGGGCTGCGCCAGAAGGTTTCCGCCGCCGAATGGCAGGCGCGGCTGGACTGTGCCGCCGTCTACCGGCTGCTGGCGGTCTTCGGCATGAGCGATCTGATCTACAACCATGTGACCCTGCACATCCCCGGCGAGGCCGGGCGGCTGCTGATCAACCCGTTCGGCTGGATGTACGAGGAGATCACGGCGTCCTCACTGATCACCATCAGCCTCGATGGGCAGGTGCTGCTGAACCCGCATCGGGGGATCGGCATCAACCCGGCCGGCTATGTCATCCACAGCGCGGTGCATGCGGCCCGCCCGGACGTCGCCTGCGTGATCCACACCCATACCCGCGCCGGCATGGCGGTCTCGGCCATGGCGTGCGGCCTGCTGGCGCTGACCCAGACGGCGATGCGCTGCATGCCGGTCGCGAGCCATGCCTATGAGGGCCCCGCGGTGGACCCCGCCGAACGGGCGCGGCTGGTCGCCGATCTCGGCGATGCCGCCTGCATGATCCTGCGCAACCACGGCCTGCTGACCGTGGGACCGAGCGCGGCGCAGGCTTTCAACGCGATGTACTGGCTGGAGATGGCCTGCCGCGCCCAGGTCGATGCGATGGCCGGCGGGACGGAGCTGATCCTGCCGCCACCCGCGGTGGTTGCGCACAGTGTGCATCTCTACCAGCCCGGCACGCGCCGTCCGTTCGGAGAGCTGGAATGGCCGGCGATGCTGCGGCTGCTGGACCGGCGGGATCGGAGCTGGCGGGCCTAGAGCATAACCCGACCGGATCGAGTGGGCGCGGGAGTCCGGCGCGGATCGGCATCCGATTCAAGCTGCTGGCTGGGCTGGAGGCCAGCAGCTCATGGCGAGACCCTGTTCATCGGACCTGCGTCAGCGCGCGATCGCTCTGGTGGAGGCTGGCCGGTCACGCCGGGCCGTGGCGAGGCTGCTCAACCCCGACAAGTCGACGGTGATCTTGTGGGCGAAAGAGTATCGCGCCACGGGCAAGCAGGCCGCCAAGCCGATGGGCCGCCGCCGCTTCGCCGTGTTGGCGGAACGCGGCCGGCTGCTGGCGCGGATCGCCGCCGCGCATCTGCTGTTCCTGCCGCCCTACAGCCCGGACCTGAACCCGATCGAGATGGTCTTCGCCAAGCTCAAGACCCTGCTACGAAAAGCCGACGAGCGGTCCATCTCGGCCGTCCGGCACCGCATCGGGTCACTCCTGCAGGACTTCGGCGCAAGCGGGTGCGCCGACTCCGTCAGGCTCGCGGGATATGACCGAACATGATCCGGTCTTGCGGTAGTGTCCCGACTCCGAAATTCGCAGCATTGAAATGGGGTCGGAACCGGGACACCAGCTCTTTGTTTTCAGTGGCCTGCTGATTCCCGAAGCTCGCGGTGAGGAACCGCGAACTTGAAGGCAGGACACTTGGGCACTATCCGATCGGATGGGGACATTTGATCGGATGAAGTTGCCCAATAAAACAGAGAGCAGAATTGAGGGCCGATCGCTCATGAGATAGGCTATCGCTCTTGCGGACTGCTGAAAAAGGGGATTCCGGCGTGTGGCGAAGCAACCATGCTCCGCACCGACCCCAAGTGTCGCATGGAAGATTGGCGGTGCCAGTCGATCCGATTCCTTTCGTTCATTCGTTGCTATCCGGACGTATCTTTCAGCGGCCCGCCAGGGTCCCGAGCGCGGGGCCAGGCCAGGGGGCTCTGCCATCTCGGCACCACGGATCAGACAGGGCGAGGGCTCTCCCCCCCTTCCTTGGCCGGCTACAGCAGCGCCGCGGCCCCGCCGGGCGCGGCCGCCAGCAGATCCAGCCGGTCGAGCAGCGCCGGCACGCCGTCCACCACATCGTAGAGGCTCCGCGCCTCGGGTCGGGCGAAGCCCGCGCCGATCAGCGCCTCGATCAGCGTGACCAGCGGCCCCGCCGATCCAGCGACATCGCAGAGCAGGATCGGCTTGTCGTGCAGATCGAGCAGCCGCCAGGTGATGATCTCGAACGTCTCGTCCATGGTGCCGAGACCACCGGGCATGGTCACGAACGCGTCGGAGAGTTCGAACATCCGCCGCTTGCGGGTGTGCATGCTGTCGGTGACGATCAGTTCGCTGACGCCCTGATGCGCCACCTCCCGCTGGGTGAGGAACTCGGGGATCACCCCGATCACCTGGCCACCACCCTCGATGGCGCCATCGGCGACGGCGCCCATCAGCCCCACGCGCCCACCGCCGAACACCAGCCGCCGGCCGGTCCGGGCGAGACCGCGCCCCAGCGCATAGGCGCCGGCGCGGTGGGCGGGGTCGTGGCCGGGATGGGATCCACAGAAAACGGCAACCGAGTTGATCTCCGGCATGTCGGCTTGGTCCTCACTCTCTTGGCGCCGGTTTGCCCGCATCGCGGCGTCTTGTCACAGGGATTTTTCGTGGCAGGCCCCTGCGGCTCGTGCAGTATCGCGGGCTTCCGAGGGTAGGGGATGATCATGCGAAAAAACGTGCTGGCACTGGTTTCGATGCTCGCGATCGGCGGCGCGGTGGGTGGCGCGGCGGTCGCCCGGGCCGACGGGCCCGATATCATCGGCATCCGGAAGGCCGGCATGGATCTGGTGTTCGCGGTGGTCGGCGACATGAAGCGCTCGGTCGAGGCGGGCGCCGATGTCATGCCGCTGGCCGATAACGCGACCGCGATCGCGCGCTGGGCGAAGCAGATCCCGGCCGCCTTCCCCGAAGGATCGGACAAGGGCCAGGACACCGCGGCGCTGCCGGCGATCTGGTCGGACCGGGCCGGGTTCGAGAAGGCGTCCACTGCTCTGGAAGTGGCGGCCGGGAAACTCGCCGAGGCGGCCAAGGCCGGCGACAAGGCGGCCTTCGCCGAGGCGTTCAAGGCCACGGGGGCCGCTTGCGGCGGCTGCCACAAGGCCTACCGGGTGAAGAAATCCTAGAGCGGTACCCGATCCGACGGACGATCGGCCACCGCCCTCGCGCTCTGTTTTGCCGAGCATCCATCCGATCAGATGAGACCCTCTGATCGGATGGTGCGCCAGGGCGATCGGAACCGGTTTCAATCGGACCTGCGGTCCGCTCGCGCGCCAGCCCGTTGTTCCGGCGCGCAGTTTTATCGCGGTTGACGTCGACCTGATGAGAGCCTGATCCAGGCAGAGCCGCCCTGGCGCCGCCTGGCACAGGTCAGGGACCTGAAGCCGCCCACCCCGCGCGGAGGCCCCTCCTGCGGGAGCGGCCCCGAGGGAGATCGCTGCGGAGTGCGCCTGAGGTGATGGCAGGGACGCCCGCTGCGGGGATCCCTGAGAGGCTCCAAGCTGGCGCAACCCGGGAGGGCGCAGCGCCTGCCCGGGGCTACGGCCGGCCCAGCACCAGCAGCACGACGGCCACTGCCAAAGCGAACAGAACCGCCGCCAGAGCCGGGCTGCGCATGCGTGGCGGCGTGGTCCCCACCGGCAGGTCCTTCCGGCCGGTCAGCATCGGGCGCAGCAGGTCCTGGCGCTTGAACACCGCATAGACCAGGATGGCGAGCAGGTGGACCGCCACCGCCGCCAGGATCAGCTTGAAGTTGCGGTTGTGCCAGCCGGTGATGCGGTCACTCAGATCCTTGCCGACATAGCGATAGAGCGGGCCTTCGCTGATGGCATCGTCATTGGCGAATAATCCGGTGCCGGCCTGCACGCCCAGCAGGGCCAGCATCAGCATCACCATCCAGCCACCGGCGGCGTTGTGGCCGATCTCGGTATCGGGTTCCCGCCGTCGCAGGTGGCGCAGATGCCGCAGCGCCGCGGCGGGGCTGGCCAGGAAACGGGCGAAACGGGCGGTGTCGCTGCCGACCAGGCCCCAGACCAGCCGGAACAGCAGGCAGGACAGGATCGCATAGCCGGACAGGAAGTGCTGTTCCATCCAGCCCAGCTTGGCGCAGGTGAAACTGGTCGCCACCAGCACCACCAGCGCCCAGTGGAACAGCCGGGTCGGCGCGTCCCACACCCGGACCCGCTGTGTCGCCCCGGCGCCGGCTTGCGTCTCGCCGGTTCCGGATAAGGCCGCCTTCATGTCCATGGTCTGTCCTTCGCTTGACGCACCGCGCCGTGTGCCGAAGAGAAGCGGTCGAATCGCGGCGCGAAAAGGGGGACTGTCCTGTCATACTGGCATGAATTCCACGGCCCGTTGATCGCCGCCCTGGCCAGCCTGGGGCTGATCCTGGCCGGGCGGCTGCTGGGCACTGGCTGGCTGGGCGGCATCGCCGGCGGTAGCGGCGTCGTGGCGGGCTGGGTGGCGCTCACCGGTCCACCAAGGCTCGGCCTCGGTTCGTTCAGCCTCGGGTCGTTCAATCCGGGGCGGTTCGATCTGGCGGCGACCAGCCTCGCCCCGCATGCGCCGATCGGGCGGCTCGTGCCGCTGGCGCTCGCGGCCGTGGCGGCAGGGCTCGTGCTCGGGCTGCTGGCACCGCGACGCGGGCGGCTGGCAGCACTGCTGGCGCTGGCCGCCGCCTGCGGCTGGTGGCTCGCCGGCGCACCGCTCGCCCGTGCCGGCCTGGTCATGGCCTGGCCGGCGATGCTGGCCATCGCCCTGCTGGCAGTGCTGGTGCAGCGCCTGACCCCGTCGGCGGAGGCGGTGTCCTGTGGCGGGGCGGCGCTGGCGGCGGCGCTGTATCTGGTGCATGCCCCCCCGCTCTGGCCGATGCTGGCCCTGGTGCCCGCCGCCTCCGCCCTGGCGCTGGTCGTGCTGCCGGCCGCCGCGGGACCGGCCCTGCCGGCGCTGACCGTGGATCTGGCGGCGATCATCGCGGTGCCGGTGCTGGCCGAGGGCAGGCTCGCGCAGGGCGGGTTCGCGGCGATGGAGACCGCCGCGCTGGCGCCGCTGCTCGCGCTGTGGCTGCTGGCACGGATCACGCCGCGGCTGGGCTTTGCCGGGCGGCTCGCCGGGCCGGCGGCGGCCGTGCTGGCGGCCGGCGGCGCGGCGACGGCCGCCGGTTTAGCGGCCGCCTGGTCCGGACTGCGCTGAGCCGATCCCGCTTGCGGCACCCCGGTAACGAGAACCCGAGGCCGCCCGAAACCGGCATTCGCCCGAACGAGGACGGGCCGGGACCGGGCCCCCGGCCGGATGCCGATGGCAAAGAGAGAGCGTCGCCCCCCGGCCTTGCCTGACCGCGGCGCCCGCCGAGCCCGGTTCCAGGCGGCACAGCCTGCCCGCGCACGCAGGGCGGGAACCGAATTGGCTGGCGCCGCCGACGGCGATTGGACCTCCCGGCGACCGATCAGGCGCGGGCATGATCCCCGGGAAAGACGCGAGGAGACGCAGCGATGGCCGAAACGATCCAGGCGTCCTATCCGGTGGACGACCGCAACCGGGTGAGGCGGCGCCATGACCGCGGCGCCTATGACCACGCGACCGTGCATGCCCTGCTGGACGCGGCCGTGCTGTGCCATGTCTCCTATGTCATCGACGGGCTGCCCTACTGCACGCCGACGCTGTTCTGGCGCGAGGGCACCACCCTCTACTGGCACGGCAGCAGCGCGAGCCGCATGCTGCGCAACCAGTCCGAGGGCCAGCCGGCCTGCCTGAGCGTGACCCATCTGGACAGCCTGGTGCTGGCGCGCTGCGGGTTCAACCACTCGGCCGACTACCGCTCGGTCATGGCCTTCGGCAACGCCAGGCTGGTGGACGATCCGGCGGCGAAGGCGGCGGCGCTGGTGGCCATGGTGGACCGCTTCTTCCCCGCCCGCACCGCCGGCCTGCGCCAGAGCTCGGCCCAGGAGATCAAGGCGACGGCCGTGGTGGCGATGGAGATCGAGCGCGCCTCCGCCAAGATCCGCGCCAAGGGCGTCGGCGATGACGAGGAGGACTATCTGCTGCCGATCTACGCCGAGCGCCTGCCGGTGCGCATGGTGATCGGCACGCCCGAGCCCTGTCCCCGCCTGCTGGCGGGAGTGACGCGCCCCGAGACGCTGGCCGGCTACCGCGCCGGCCGGCTGCTGGAGGAGGCGGTGGCGGAGGCTCACGCGGTGACCTATCCGCGGTGACGACACGGCCGGTGGCCATCGGCTCCCCGGCAGGAAGACCAAAGGGCTCCGCCGGCTGGGTTCCCGCCCACGCCTTTCCCGCCCGCCGGGTTCCCGCCAGATCCTGACGCCCCGGCCCGCTTTCGCCAGGGGTATCCGCAAAGGAATGCCGGGTCCCGACGGGCCAGGGGGTAGCGCCGGTCGCTGGCTTGTCCCGTTGGGCCGTGGGGGCAAGGCCCAGGCCTGGCCGTTCGTCCCGGGCCGAAGCCCAGTCCGGACGCCAGGATCGCGTCACTGATCCAACTGGGCCTCGACCAGCGCCCGCAGTCCCTCCAGCACCTGCGCGGGCGTGGGCGGGCAGCCGCGGATCACCAGATCCACCGGCACCGCGGCGGCGATGCCGCCTTCCACTGCGTAGCTCCCCTTGAACACCCCGCCATCCACCGCGCAGTCGCCCATCGCCACCACCCATTTGGGATCCGGCGTCGCCTGCCAGGTGCGTTCCAGCGCTTCGCGCAGATTGCGGCTCAGCGGTCCGGTGACCAGCAGCACGTCGGCATGGCGCGGGCTCGCGACGAAGCGCAGGCCGAACCGCTCCAGGTCGTAGAGGATGCCGTTCAGGGCGTGAATTTCCAGCTCGCAGCCATTGCAGCTGCCGGTATCGACATGGCGGATCGCCAGGCTGCGGCCCAGCCGGCGCTGCGCCGCCTCATCCAGCCTCGCCGCCAGCGCCGCGGTCGTGGCCGCGTCGGCCGGCAGGGCCGGCTCGGTCCCCGGCCGCTCCGTCAGGCCCCGCAGGATGCGCCGCCAGACCATCAGCGCCCCGGTCTCACAGATCGACCCCGGAATAGGCGCCGTTGAAGGATTTGTTGCAGACCGGGAAATCGGCGATGATGTTGCCCTCGATCGCGGCCTGCAGCAGCGGCCAGTGCAGCCAGCTGGGGTCGCAGGCGAAGCCGGCGGCGATCAGCCCACCCTCCAGCCGCAGCCAGTGCCAGGCCGCGCCGCGGAAGCTTTCGGCGCAGCCGAACCCCTCGCCATTGCCCGGGGGCAGGCTGGCCAGCACCGGCCCGTCCGGCAGCGCGTCCAGCAGCTGGCGCAACAGATGCAGGCTCTGGCCGATCTCGGCCAGGCGGATGCGCACCCGCGCGTCCACATCGCCTTCACTGCGGGTCGGGACGGCGAACTCCAGCCACGGATAGGGCGGGTAGCCGGGAAAGCGCCTGGCATCGGCCGCCCGGCCCGAGGCGCGGCCGACCGGCCCGCCGGCGGCGAAGGCGGCCGCCAGTTCCGGGCGCAGCACCCCGGTGCCCACCATCCGGTCCGCCAGGCTCGAAGTATCGTCATACAGCCGGGCCAGCTCCGGCAACTCCGCCTCCAGCCCCGCCAGGGCGTTTCCGATCGCCGCCGCGCCGGTGGTGGCGAGGTCGCCGGCCACCCCGCCCGGCACCACGCAATCCATCATCAGCCGGTGGCCGAAGGCGGCGGCGGCGGCGCGCAGCAGCATCTCGCGATGCCAGCCGCAGCGGGCGGGAAGCAGGGCGAAGGCGGCGTCGCCGGCGATGGCGCCGACATCGCCCAGATGGTTGGCGATGCGTTCCAGCTCGGCCATCACCGCCCGCAGCGCCGCGGCCCGGGGCGGTGCGGGGGTTTCCAGCGCGGCCTCCGCCGCCTGGGCGAAGGCCAGGGAATGCGCCACCGTGGCATCCCCCGACAGGCGCGCGGCGAAGCGGGCGGCGGTGCGCGGGCTCTTGCCGCGCATCAGCGCCAGCGTGCCCTTGTGGGTGTAGCCCAGCCGCGCCTCCAGCCGCACCACCGTCTCGCCCTGGGCGTGGAAGCGGAAATGCCCGGGCTCGATGATCCCGGCATGGATCGGCCCGACGGCCACCTGGTGCAGATCCCCGCTTCCCGCCGCCAGCCCCGATCCTTCCGTACCGCCGCCGGCGCCGAGGAATTCCGGCGGCTCGGGCGCGGCGGTGGCGGCCTGCGGGCGGGCGGTCATCGGCGCCCGCACTCCCCAGCGCCCGTGATCCAGCCAGGGCCGGCTGTCACGCCCGCCGGTGGCGCTGCGGCCCCACAGATCCTGGACCATCCGCTCGAACCAGGCCGCCGACGGCCGCGCCGGCGACAGCGCCGGATAGGCATCGCCGACGCAGGGGCAGGAGGCCGCCAGCATCCGCCCGCCGCCCGCGGCGTCCTGGTCCTGGAACAGGGCGATGGCCAGCCTGCCGTCCGACCACAGGCCGAGCAGCGCCAGCGCCGGCTCCCCGGCCAGTGCCGCCACCATCTCGCTCCACAAATCCGGGCTCAGCAGATAGCGCGGCCACGGGCGGGAGGGCACAGGCTCGCCGCTTTCGATGATCGCCGCGGCGCTCATCGTGACGCCGCCGCCGCCAGCAGCCAGGCGGCGAGGCCGGCCGGCATGGCGAGGCCCAGCACCAGCACGATCCCCAGATGCAGCCAGGCCGGGGCCAGCGACAGATGCGCCGGGGCATGGCCCCGATCGGGGGTGGCCGGGCCCAGGCACAGCGTTTGCAGCCGCCAGACCAGCGCCCAGGCGCCGACCAGCAATCCCACCCCGAGCGGGGCCACCAGCAGCGGGTCGCGCCGGGCGGTCTCGGTCAGGATCAGGAATGCGCTCGAAAACAGGCCGAAGGGGGGCAGCGCCACCAGCGCCGCGATGCCGGCGGCGAGCGTCAGGCCGAGCAGCCGGTGGCTCGAGATCAGCCCGCCGATCTGGTCGAAGCGCTGCCCGGCCTTCAGCTGCGCGGCGCGCCCGACGCACTGGAAGATCGCCGCCTTGGTCAGGGTGTGGAAAGTCATGTGCAGCAGCCCCGCGAACACCCCCGCCTGCCCGCCCAGGCCGAAGGCGAAGGCGGTGAGGCCGCTCTGCTCGATGGTGGAGAAGGCGAAGAACCGCTTGGCATCGCGCCGCGGCCACAGGCTGAAGGCGGCCATCAGCACCGAGGCGAGACCGAGCGCCATGATCGGCGGGCCGGGGGCGATCGCCGTCGGGTTGGCAGCCATCACCCCGCGCAGCCGCAGGATCACCGACAGCGCCACGTTCAGGATCGACCCCGCCATCACCGCCGAGACCGGCGTCGGGCCCTCGGCGTGGGAATCCGGCATCCAGGCATGCAGCGGCGCGAGTCCCGCCTTGGTGCCGTAGCCGATCAGCAGGAACACGAAAGCGAGGTTGAGCACGGTGCCGTTGCAGCGCGCCGCCGCCGGGCCGAGCGCGCTCCAGCTCATCGCCGGCAGGCCGGGGCCGAGCGCGGGCAGCGCGGCCAGATACAGCACGACCGTGCCGAACAGCGCGAGCGCGATGCCGACGCCGCAGATCAGGAAGAATTTCCATGACGCCTCGATCGCCTCGGCGGTGCGCGGCAGCCCCACCACCAGCACCGCGGCGATCGTCGCGCCTTCCATCGCCACCCAGGTGACACCCAGATTGTTGGACAGCAGCGCCAGCAGCATGCAGCCCAGGAACACCTGGAACATGGCGTGGTAGAGCCGCAGCCGGCGGCGGTCGAGGCGCCGCGCGGCGATCTCCACCGGTATGAAGGCGTGGCTGTAGACGGCGCTGGTCAGGCCGACGAAAGCGGTCAGCAGCGCCAGATAGGCCGATAGATGATCGACCAGCAGCAGCCCGCCGACATGGCCCACCTGCCAGGGCAGCAGGCAGGCCAGCGCGAAGCTGGCGCCCGCAGCGGCGATATTGGCCCGCGCCGCGATGCGCCAGGGGCGGATCAGCGCCAGCAGCCCGGCCGCCGCCAGCGGCACCAGCACGGCGAGGCCGGCGGGGCTCGCCAGTTCCAGCGGATCGAGGGTGAGCAGGGCCGGGTTCACCGCAGGCCCTCGCCCACCTGGTCCAGATGGCGCACATCCAGGCTGTCGAAACGTTCCCGAATCCGATAGAAGAACACGCCGAACACGATGAACGCCACCAGCACCAGGAAGGCGACCGAGAGCTCCACCACCAGCGGCATGCCCTCGACGCCGACCGCGGCGAGGCTCAGCCCGTTCTCGAGCGAGAGGAAGCCGATCACCTGGGTCAGCGCGTTGCGCCGGGTGATCATCATCAGCTGGCCGAGCAGCACGATCGACAGCGCGATCGCCAGATCCTCACGCGTCAGCGCCTGCGCGGCGAGGGTGGTCGGCAGCACCACCAGGATCGCGAGCGCCACCAGCGCCACCCCCAGGATCATCGTCGGGAAGACGCCGAGCGCGATCTCCACCGCGCGGTGGATCGCGAGCTGGCGGACGATCCGGCGCAGCGACAGCGGGATGGCGATGGCCTTGGCGAACAGGGCGATGGCGGCAGTGAGATACAGGTGCCAGGACCCCTGCACCCAGCCCTGCCAGGCGGCGGCGGCGGCCAGCACCAGCGCCTGCACGGCGTAGATGTTGATCACCGCCGACAGCCGGCGCTGATAGAGCAGCAGGAAGGACAGCACCAGCATCGCCCCGCCGAGCAGATGCGCGACATCATAAGACAGCGCGCCGAAGACGATCTGCCCCCCGGTCATGCGAAGCCGGTGCTGACGAACAGGAACACCGCCGCCAGCAGCCCGAGCAGCAGCGCCACGCCCAGGAATTCCGGCACCCGGAACACCCGCATCTTGGCGATCGCCGTCTCGAAGACAGCGAGCGCCCCGGCCAGCAGCACCGTCTTGCCCGCCCAGGCGAGCAGCCCGAGCGGCCAGGACAGCACCCCCACCTCGGCGCTGCCGGCGCCGAAGGGCGCGGACAGGACGCCGATCAGGCTGAACCAGACCAGCAGCTTGAGCCCCGCGGCGGCCTCGATCAGCGCCAGATGCCGGCCGCTATATTCCAGCACCATCGCCTCGTGCACCATCGACAGTTCGAGATGCCCGGAAGGATTGTCCACCGGCATGCGGCTGCATTCGGCGATCGCCACCGCCATGGTCGCGACCAGGGCGAGGCCGATCGAGACCCGCAGCCCCAGCGTGCCCTCGCGCAGCAGCACGGCGACCGCATCGAGATTGGTGGTGCCGGCGAGCAGCGCGTAGGTCACGAACACCAGCAGCAGGGCCGGCTCGGCGAAGACCGCGAAGGTCATCTCGCGGGACGCGCCGATGCCGCCGAAGGCGGTGCCGACATCCATCGCCGCCAGCGCGAGCACCGCCCGCGCGAGGCCGAGCAGGCCGGCGATCACCAGCAGATCGGCCGCCGGCGCGCCCGCCATGCCCAGGGTGAAGGACGGCACCAGCGCCGCGGCGGTGGCGACCGCCGCGAAATGCACGAAGGGGGCGGCGGTGAACAGCGGCGAGGCGTTCTCGGCCAGCACCGGCTGCTTGCGGGCCAGCCGGACCAGATCGCGCCAGGATTGCAGCACCGGCGGGCCGATCCGGCCCTGCAGCCGCGCGCCGAACCGGCGCAGCAGCCCCGCCAGCAGCGGCGCCGCGGCCAGCATCAGCGCCAGATGCGCAAGCTGGGCGGCGAGCGCGGTCACAGCGCCTCCACCCAGGCCACGATCCCGAGCAGCAGCACCAGGGCGATGAACATCACCGAGAGGATGCGCCGGATGGTCAGCACCTGCATCCGGTCCGCCTGGGCCGACAGCCAGGCGCGCAGCAGGCCGAGCGGATGGAACAGCACCGCCTCGGCCGGGTCCGCGAGACCGATCTCGAAGCGCGCCGGCCCGGTCTCCCCCGGTGGCGGCATCAGAACGCGGGCGCGGGCGCGGAGCAGCGCCCCGCCCAGGCTGCGGCGCAGCGGCTCGGCGAAGGACGCCGCGCCATACTGGGTGGCGGGGTCGCCGAAGGGCAGCCAGGCGGGCGGGGCGGCAAAGCCGCAGGCCCAGGCCGGGCCACGCCTGGCGCCCGCCTGGGTGAAGCGCCGCACCGTCCAGACCGTGGCGCCGAGCAGCAGGACCAGCAGCGCCGCGATCGCCGGTGCGGCGTAGCCAAGTGCATCGGCCTGCACGGCCATACCGCCCAAGACGCCCTCCCCGCCCGCGGGTTGCGCCCCGGCCAGGGACCGCACTGCCGGCGCGGCCAGGCGCAGCCCGATCCCCGGCAGCACCCCGAGCAGTAGCGCGAGCCCCGCCAGACCGGCCAGCGCGGCGCGCACCGGCGGCCCGGCCTCCTCGGCCGCGGCGGCGCGCGGGGTGCGGGGGCGGCCCAGGAACGCCACCCCCACCAGCCGCACCGCGGCCGCGGCGGCGAGCGCCGCGGCCAGCGCGGTCAGCGCGATCACCATCGTGACCAGCGTCTGCAGCGCCAGCCCGCCGATCCGCAGCCCGCCCAGCAGCGACTGGATCAGCAGCCATTCGCTGGCGAAGCCCGCGCCCGGCGGCAGGCCGGCCAGCGCCAGCGCGCCCACCAGCGCGCAGCAGGTGGTGAAGCCCATGCCATGGATCAGCCCGCCCAGCCGCGACAGCACCCGCGTGGCCCCGCCCGGGGGGGCGGCGGCCCCCCCCCCGCCCAACAAGGGGTGTGGCGTATAAAAAAAAGAAGGCGGCGCCCCAAAAGAAATTGTTGAGA
>VFSW01005016.1_pt1 | contig 19687 bp, 18 predicted proteins | sample 5358111 | NCBI WGS metagenome assembly VFSW01 (sample SAMN11554181, study PRJNA540505) | mine drainage metagenome | isolation source: sediment from site ElyBrook_90M | place: USA: Ely Copper Mine, Vershire, VT | collected 2017 | reverse complement strand
CGGGGTAGCGGCCTGGCGCCTCGGGGCCGGGCGCGCGCGCAAGGAGGAGCCGGTCAGCGCGGGCGCGGGCGTGAAGTGTCTAGTGCGCGAGGGCGACTACGTGGTCGCCCACCAACCGCTCTTCGAGCTCTACGCCGACGACGAGGAACATCTCCGACGGGGCATGGCGACCATTGAGAACACCGTCACGTTGGGTGATCAGGCGGCCCGCGCCGAGTCGATCCTCATCGAACGCATCACCGCCTGAGTCCCTGGGGCCGTTGGCTAGCCTTGACCTATGTCAACGACGCCATTGAGTCCAGCGCGCATTAAGGCCGCCCCGAAAGTCCTGCTCCACGACCACCTCGATGGGGGGGTACGACCCTCCACGGTGCTCGAACTCGCGCGCGAAATCGACTACCGGGGGCTGCCGACCAACGACGTCGACGATTTGGCGCAGTGGTTCATCGCCGACACGCCCGGGAGCGACCTGGTGCGCTACCTCGAGGGATTCGCTCATACCACCGCCGTGATGCAATCGAAGGATCAGATTGAGCGAGTCGCGTCCGAGACGGCCTACGATCTCGCACTCGACGGCGTGGTCTATGCCGAAATCCGCTTCGCCCCCGAGCTCCATCAACAGCAGGGACTCACCCTCGACGAAGTCGTTGAGTCGGTCCTGACGGGGTTCGCGCACGGGACCGCGCAGGCCCGCGCGCTCGGCAAGGTCATCATCGTGCGCACGCTGATCTCGGCGATGCGCCAGGCTCACCGAAGTGAGGAGATGGCCGCGTTGGCCGTACGTTTCCGCGACGCCGGCGTGTGCGGGTTCGACATCGCCGGACCCGAGGACGGCTTCCCCCCGACCGAGCACCTTCTCGCTTTCCCCCTCATCCAACGAGACAACTTCCACATGACGATCCACGCCGGTGAGGCCTTCGGGCTGCCGTCGATCTGGGAGGCCGTCCAATTCTGCGACGCCGAACGACTGGGTCACGGCGTGCGCATCGTCGACGATATCGAGCGCGTCGGCGACGAATACCGTCTGGGCCGTCTCGCGAGCTTCGTACGTGATCGTCGTATCCCCCTCGAGGTCTGTCCGACGTCGAATGTGCACACCGGAGCCGCGGCGTCACTTGCCGATCACCCTATCGAGTTGTTGCGCCAGTTGCGATTTCGCGTGACCCTCAACACCGACAATCGATTGATGAGCGGCATCTCCCTGTCGAGCGAGTTCGCCGCCTGCGCTAACACCTTCGGCTGGACGCTCGAGGACATGGAGTGGCTCACCCTGAACGCCGCCAAGAGCTCGTTCTACCAGTTCGACCAACGTCTCGCGCTGATTAACAACGTGATCAAACCGGGTTACGCGGCCCTGCGCGACGCCGCCGTCTAGTCGGTCCGCGCGCGAGCTTCGCGCCGCGTTGACGCCCCCATGACGTACCAGATGATCCCCAAAAGAATCACCACGGCCAGGGGAACGGCTTGCGTCAGTTCGAATCGCCAGCGCTGACCGGTCCATCCCGAGGGCAGTGACGCATCGGCTGGTGAGGAACCAACGCCCGGCCAGAGCAGACCAACGGTGGCCACGAACGCCCACAATGTCGTCACCGCGCTCACCAGCCACACCACGGGGGCGCCCCCGGCGATGCGAAAGGGACGCGCGACGTGTGGGTGGGAGTACCGCAATCGCGTCAAGGCCGGAAAAATGGCTAGGTAGGCCATCGCCGAGGTCGAAATTGCCAAACCTAGGACCACCGAGAAGTACTTCGCGGCGTTACCTCGCGAGAGCCAATCGGCCATGAGCATGGTGATGGTCGCGACCGCTCCCGCTACGAGATTGACCACCACGGGCGTACCGTACCTGGCGGAGATGGTGCCGAAGGAACGTGGGGCCGCGCCGTCGAGTGCCGCCACGGCCCATCCGCGGTTCCCCCCCATTATCCACGACACCCCCGAGCTCAGCAGAGTCACGATGAATCCGATCGCGACCAGGTCCCCGAGGAATAGACCCGCGCCGCTGAGCGTCGATCCCGTCGCCGTGGCGTGACCGCCGTAGACGGTGAAGATCAACTTCACCGCATTGAGGAATCCGCTGAGGCTCGTCAGTTGTCGCGACGGGACGATCAACAACACCGCGAGAATTGGCACGGCGTACATGACCATGGTGCCCACGGCGCCGCGGGCGACGTTGAGTGGAACGTCGTGGCGCACATCGATCATCTCCTCGCCCGCTTCGCTCGGCAACTCGAAGCCCACCAGAGCGAAGAAAAGTATGGGCGTCGTGGCGGTGAAGATAGTCATGGTGGGGGCGAAGTCTCCGGCGCCGACGCCGTGGACCCCGTGGCGCAGGGCGTAGACCAGCGCGGTCAGGGTGAAGAGGACCACGAGCGCCACACGCACCCACGCCCCCGCCAGCAGCACGAACTTGCCGACGCTGAAGGTGAAGACGGTTGCGGCGACGCCGGTCCAAATGAAGACGAGAGCGAAGACGTAGCGGCCCACCGTCCCCAGGGGGGTGAAGAACGAGTCGAACGCCGCGACGGCGGTGATGGAGAGCACGCCGCCCAGCCAAATGGGATTTGAGATCCAGTAGAGCAACGCGGTCTGGGCCGCCACGAAACGACCGAACGCCAACTTCACCCAGACGTAGGGCCCGCCCTCCCAGGGGAAGGCGGTGCCCAACTCCGTGCACAGCAATCCGTAGGGGATGAAGAAGACAACGGCCATGAAAACGAGCCAGGTGATCGCCTGGGCCCCTTCGCTCGTGAGTTTGCCGAAGGTATCAAAACCGATGAGCGCACAGAGAACCATGGCCAAGGCGTCCATGCGCCCGATGAGGACACGAAGTTTGCTCTTCTCGTTCAGCGCCCTAGGGGTGTCAAACGATAAGGCGGAGTCGCCGCTCGGTGTCATTGCCCTCCCTTCACCCTCACCACCAACACTTCACCACGGCCCGGGGTCGTGGTCGCTCTCGCGAAACAACGACTACGCGTCTAGAGCGAGCAGCCGCGCCAGGTCGTGAGTAATGGCGTCCACGATCCGCGCGCACCGCTCACGCTCGCTCGCGAGATCCTTGACGCCGTGCTCTCCCACCACCTCGATATAGGCCTTGAGTTTTGGCTCGGTCCCCGAAGGGCGTACCACTACTCTCCCGGCGGTGCCGAGTCGCCAGATCAACCCCTCGGTGGGAGGTAGGTCGTTCCAACCCAACTCGAGGTCCACGACCTCGGTCACCCGCTCGCCCCCGAGCCAGGCCGGCGCACGCGAACGAACCCGCCTCATCGCCGTGGTAATCACCTCGCGCCCGAGTGGCGGATCCGCCCGCAACGACAGCTGCGATCCCGCGTGCACCCCGTAACGGGTCTCGAGCTCGTCGAGGCGGTCCAGCAACGTCAGTTCCTGTAGTGACAGGTCGTGTGCCAGTCGGGTCAGGGCCAGGGCCGCCGACAGGCCGTCCTTGTCCGCCACGCATGGATCCACCGCGAAGCCCAGCGCTTCCTCGTAGCCGAAGGCCAGACGCCTTCCCGGAGCCGCCTTGGTGATCCATTTGAAACCCGTCAACGTGGTGACGTAGGCGACTCCCGCACGCGCCGCCATCTTCTCGAGCATCGACGACGACACAATGGTCGTCGCCACGACGTCATCGTTACCCGCATCAGCCAGCGCCGCTGATCCCAGTAACCACCCAATCTCGTCGCCACGCAGGACCCGCCACGTCCCGTCGCGGCGGCGCACCGCCGCCCCCAGGCGATCGGCGTCGGGATCATTGGCAATCAGCACGTTCGCGCCAGCCGCATCGGCGCGCGCGATACCCACGTCGAGGACGCCCGGTTCCTCAGGATTAGGGAACGGCAGACCCGGGAAATCGGGGTCGGGAAGGAACTGTTCGTCGACCGCGACCACGCGCTCGAAACCTGATCGATCGAACAGCTCCATCATTGTTTCGCCGCCCACGCCGTGCAGCGGCGTGTACGCGATCGAGAGAGCACTAGTGAAAACGCCGAAGCGGGCCGCCATGTGTTCGATGTAGCGATCCAGAATCTCCTGGTCGATCACGTGGTGCAGGGACGACGTGCGCTCGGCCCACTGCGCGGCACCGGCGGTGTTAGCGTGCCGCTCCACGATGGCGTCGTGGGGTGCGATGATCTGTGAACCGTCAGGACCGTAGAGTTTGAACCCGTTGTCCGCCGGGGGATTGTGGCTCGCGGTGATCATGATCGCCGCTGCCGCACCGAGTGAACGCGAAGCGAACGCGGTGATCGGCGTGGGTAGCGGGCGGGGCATCTCGAATACGCGCACACCCGCGCCCAGCAGGATCCCCACCACCTCGTCGTTGAAGGTCTCCGAGCCGTGCCGTGCGTCGCGTCCGACCACCACGCCGCGCGCGGGGTCCACACCGATCTCGTGCAACCAGGCGATGACTCCCTGGGTCGCGCGACGCACCGTGCAGCGGTTCATGCCGGCCGGCCCGGCCATCACGGGTCCTCGCAGACCCGCAGTGCCGAAAGTCAAGGGTGGATCGAAGCGACGACGCAATTCGTTCTCGTCACCGTCCTCCAACAGCTTCTCCAGTGTGGCGCGGTCCCTCTCGTCGGGGTCGACCGCCAGCCAGGCGCCCACACACGATAAGAACTCCTCTTTCACAGCACCGGGATCAATCGAGCTAACAACTCACCCAACGACGACGACGCCGACTGACCGGCTTCGAGAACATCGAGATGGCTGAGCGGTGCATCTGCCACGCCCGCCGCCAGGTTCGATACCAGGCCCAGACCCAATACTTCGGCGCCCATGTGGCGCGCGGCAATCGCTTCGAGGACCGTTGACATTCCCACCAACGTGCCGCCCATTGTCCGCGCCATGGCGATCTCGGCCGGTGTCTCGTAGTGGGGTCCCCGAAATCCGACGTAGACGCCCTCAGACAGTTCGGGCGCAGCGGCGAGTGCGGCGGCGCGCAGGCGCCGCGAGTAGAGATCGGTCAGGTCGACGAAACGAGAGCCGTACGGCGACGGCGGAGCATCGCCCTCCATCGGTGAGGCGGCGGTCAGATTGATGTGATCCTTGATCACCACGACCGATCCGGGTACCGTGGCCGGGTCAATGCCCCCACAGGCGTTGGTGAGGACCACCGTGCGCGCGCCCGCGGCGATCACGGTACGCACCGGATGGGCCACTTGATCAGCGGTATTGCCCTCGTAGAGATGAACCCGTCCCGATACGAGAGCCACCTTGAGGCCACCTATGTCGAGCGAGAAGATCTGCCCCGCATGACCCACCACGGTGGGAGCGACGAAGCCACGCAGCGTCCCCGTGGCGACTTCCGCGAAGGGTGTCCCGAGCGCGTGGGCACCTTGCTTCCAGCCCGAGCCCAGCACGATGGCCACGTCGTAGGCGTCCACCCCGCTGCGCACACGCAACTCGTCGGCGGCTTCGGATGCGAGTTGGTAGGGGTTGGTCATTATTGTCCAATCGTGTGCCAGACCGTGGAGGTCTCGACAAAGGTTCGCAATCGACGAAGAGGGTTCTCGTCGTCGTTGGCGCGTGGCCGGAACACGCGCTTGATCGATCCGGCGGCCAAGTGCGCGAGCTCGTCGCCCAAGGCGGCGCTGCCGCTCAAGTCGAGTCCGTCGACGTCCTCGTGGCTGGCCAGGTGCGCAACCAGTTCGCTGGTGCGACCGGTCAGGACGTTGAGCACGCCATCGGGAAAATCGGAAGTCGCCGTCATCTCGGCGAGGACAACTGCCGCAATGGGCCGGCGCTCACTCGCCAGCGCCACTACCGCGTTGCCCACGCAGATGGGGGCAGCGACGGCTTCGACGAAACCTTCGAGCGAGGACTCCTGGGGGGCGACCACGCCAACGACACCACTGGGCACGGGCAGTGAGAAATTGAAATACGGCCCCGCTACCGGGTTCGCACCTCCGAGAACCTGCGTAGCCTTGTCGGTCCAGCCTGCGTACCAGACAATGCGGTCAATGGCCCGGGCGACGCTTCGTTGCGCGTCACTCTTCTTCAGTCCCTCCGCCCGTTGAACGTGCTCGACTAGTTCGGCGCGTCGACCCTCGGCCATCTCGGCCCAGCGGTACATGACCTGCCCACGGTTGTACGCCGACGCGTGCCACCACTTCGCCTGGGCGGCGCGCCCCGCCACCACGGCATCACGGAGGTCCTTGCGTGACGCCTGGGCCACATTGGCGAGGAATTTCCCATCCGCGGAAACCACCTCGTAACTCCTTCCGGATTCCGATCGCGGGAAGGCGCCGTTCACCACTAATTTATAAGTCTTCTTGACGTCGAGTCGCTCAGACATCGAGGTACGCCTCCAATCCGTGGCGGCCGCCCTCGCGACCAAATCCCGACTCACGTACGCCGCCAAAAGGACTGGTGGGATCGAACTTGTTGTAGGTGTTGGCCCAGATTACCCCGGCACGAAGCCGCTGGGCGACCCACAACGTGCGACTACCCTTCTCGCTCCACACGCCGCAGGCCAAGCCGTAGTTCGAGTTGTTGGCTTTGGCGACCGCCTCCTCTGGCGTACGGAACGTGAGTACCGAGAGCACCGGACCAAAGATCTCCTCACGGGCGATCCGGTGACTCTGGGACACGTCAGAGAAGACGGTCGGCGCAAACCAGTAACCCTTCTCGGGCAAAACGCACGAGCTCGTATAACGCGTCGCCCCCTCTCGCTCGCCCCAATGTGAGAGTTCACGAATGCGTTCGAGCTGAACGGCGGAATTGATCGCCCCTACGTCGGTGTTCTTGTCCATCGGATCGCCCACCCGCAACTGGTCCACGCGGCGAAGGAGACGACGCAGAACCTCGTCAGCGACCGATTCTTGCACGAGGAGTCGCGATCCCGCACAGCACACGTGCCCCTGGTTAAAGAAGATACCGTCGATGATCCCCTCGATCACCTCGTCAATGGGGGCGTCGTCGAAGACGATGTTGGCGCCCTTACCCCCGAGTTCCAAGGTCAATCGTTTGGACGTCGGAGCCAACTGCTCCTGGATCAGACGACCGACCTCGGTGGATCCGGTGAAAGCGATCTTGTCAACACCAGGGTGATCCACCAAGGCGGCGCCGGTACTGCCGTCGCCGGTCACGATGTTGACCACGCCATCAGGGAGCCCCGCCTGCTGAAGAATCTCGGCCAGGATGAGGGCGGTGAGTGGCGTGGTCTCGGCTGGCTTCAGTACGCAGGTGTTGCCCGCCGCGAGCGCTGGCGCCAGTTTCCACGCCGCCATCAGCAGTGGAAAGTTCCAGGGAATAATCTGACCGGCGACGCCGACTGGTCGGGGATCGTCACCGAAGCCGGCGTATTCGAGCTTGTCGGCCCATCCGGCGTAGTAGAAGAAATACGCCGCCGCTAAAGGTACGTCGATATCGCGTGTCTCGCGGATGGGCTTGCCGTTGTCGAGGGTCTCCACCACGGCGAGCTCACGTGAGCGCTCCTGGATGAGTCGCGCGATGCGATAGAGGTATTTGGCGCGTTCGGCTCCCGACGTCTTGGACCACACCTTGTTATAGGCGCGGCGAGCCGACGCCACGGGCGCATCAACGTCACCGGAGGTGGCGTGGGCCACAGTGGCGATCGTCTCTTCGGTCGCCGGGTTGATCGAGGCGAACTGTTGGTGGCGTGAGGAGTCAGTGAACTGACCATCGATGAACAGTCCGTAACTCGGGTGGAGTCGGGCCAGGGAGGCGGACTCGGGTGCCGCGTCGTAACGCAGCGCGCCGAGTTCTGAAGCGAGTGAATTGTCGGTCATGTCAGTCCCCTGAGAATTGGTCGGGTCGCGCGTACGCTCCGGTACGTTGTTTGCGACGTTGCATCAAGAGGTCGTTGAGCAGCGACGAGGCGCCGAATCGGAAGTATTCCGGCGTCAGCCACGAGGCCCCGACCGTTTCGTTCACGATCACCAGATATTTCAGCGCGTCCTTGGTGGGACGGATGCCACCGGCTACCTTGACACCCACCAATTGGCCCGTCTGTTCGGCGAAGTCCCGTACGGCTTCGAGCATCACCAACGCCACGGGCAGGGTAGCGTTGACGCCCACCTTGCCGGTCGAGGTCTTGATGAAATCGGCTCCCGCCAGCATGGCAATCCAACTGGCCCGCTTCACGTTGTCGTAGGTGACCAATTCTCCGGTCTCCAAGATGACCTTGAGGTGCGCCACGCCGCACGCCGCCTTCACCGCGACGATCTCGTCGAACACCTGTCCCCAGCGCCCCGCGAGGAACGCCCCGCGATCGATGACCATGTCGACTTCGTCGGCCCCCGCGGCGACGGCGTCCGCCACGTCGAGGAGTTTCACGTTCAGCGACGCACGACCCGAGGGGAACGCCGTCGCCACCGAGGCCACGGCGACGGGCGCGTCGCCGAGGACGCGTCGCGCGTGGGCCACGAGGTCCGGATACACGCACACGGCCGCGACGCTGGGCACGGCGGGATCGCTCGGGTCGGGACGCCGAGCTTTCGTACACAGCGAGGTCACGCGACCCTCGGTATCGGATCCCTCCAGGGTGGTGAGATCCACCATGGCGATGGCCAGGTCGATTGCGGACATCTTCGTCGACTTCTTCAATGAGCGAGCGCCCAATTTCGCGACACGGCTCTCAACGCCGACCGCGTCCACCCCGCTCAAGGAACCGACCAAGCGTCGCAACTCACCTTCATTGTGCATCGCCGGAACGGAGATCACCGCGGGGACCAGCACGCCGTGCCCACCCGCGTTAACCAACCGAAGGGGTGCCGTACTCACTTAAGTCAGGCTAGCAACGCGGACCCCGTCGGGCCCAGTCGCCTCAGGGGTAGATCGGCAATTCTCCCGCTGCGCGGCGCTGGGCCAACGAGGGCGCCGCGGCATCCTTTTCGCTCAAGATCGCTTCAGCGCTCAACGCCCAGGGCACGTTGATCTCCGGGTCGAGCGGATTGATCTCGAGTTCGTGGGGCGCGTCGTAGGGGGTCGACAGAAGATAGGACAGGGCGGCGGTGTCGGAAGTGACACAAAACCCGTGGGCGACGCCCGCGGGCAATACCACCGTCGTACCCTGGTCGGCGGCGAGCGATACCGTCACCACGGCACCGAAAGTGGGTGATCCCACCCGAATATCGACGATGACGTCATCGAGAGTCCCGTAGACGCAGGTGACCACCTTGGCCTGACCGCGCGGAGCCACCGAGTAATGCAGTCCGCGCACGACGTTGCGAGTGGACAACGAGAGATTGGACTGTTGCGTGGAGAAGTCGAGTCCCGCCGACTCGAAATCACCGAGCTTGAACCACTCACGAAAGTAGCCACGGTCGTCAGCGAAGACCCGTGACTCCGCCACGTAAAGTCCGGAGATCTCGAGCTCACGCAAATTCACAGCGCCCCCTTCAATGGGCGCCACCACGACTCGTTGTCGAAGTACCACTGCACGACCTTGGCGAGACCCTCCTCGAAGGGGACCTGTGGGCGGTAACCGAGTTCATTACTGATCTTGGCACAGTCGACTGAGTAGCGCCGGTCGTGGCCCAGACGGTCGGCGACTTGCTCGATACTCGCGTCGGTCTTATCGCAGAGTTGCAGGAGACGGTACGTCAATTCCTTATTGGTCAATTCGGTGCCACCGCCAATATTGTAGATCTCGCCCGCGCGGCCACCGTCGAGTACCAGCAAGATGCCGCGACAGTGATCGTCCACGTGGAGCCAGTCACGGACATTGAGACCGTCACCGTAGAGGGGCACCTTGTGTCCGTCCATCAAGTTGGTGACGAAGAGGGGAATTACCTTTTCGGGAAACTGGCGGGGACCGTAGTTGTTCGAGCATCGCGTCACGCACACGTGCAGCCCGTAGGTGCGGTGATAGGCCAACGCCGCGAGGTCCGAACCGGCCTTGGACGAGGAGTACGGGGAATTGGGCTCGAGGACGTGGCTCTCCGACCACGATCCCTCGGCAATCGAACCGTAGACCTCGTCGGTGGACACGTGCACGAAGCGCTCGACCTGGTGGCGACGCGCACTTTCGAGCAGGGTCTGGGTCCCGATGACGTTGGTCTCGAAAAAGGTCCGCGCGCCGATGATCGAGCGATCCACGTGGCTCTCGGCAGCAAAGTGGACGACCGCTTGGGCGCCGCGCAGGACGTCCTCGGTCGTCTCGGGATCGGTGATGTCGCCCTGAATGAAGCTGACGCGCGAATCGCGAAGTACGCCCTCGATGTTCTCGCGCCGACCGGAGTAGGTCAGTGCGTCGAGTATCACGATGTCGTCGTACCCCAGGTGCTGCGCCTCCAGCAACATCTCGGCGAAGCGAGAACCGATAAATCCGGCCGCTCCGGTGATCACAATGCGCATGGCGATACCTCGGCCTTAACTAGGGGTTGACGGACTTCTATACTAATGGAGTGAAGGGAATCATTCTGGCCGGTGGCAGCGGCACGCGCCTGCACCCCATCACCCGAGCTACTTCGAAGCAGTTGCTTCCGGTGTACGACAAGCCCATGGTGTACTACCCCCTGAGCACCCTCATGCTCACCGGGTTGCGCGACATCTTGCTGATCACCACGCCCCACGACCAGGCGGCCTTCCAACGCTTGCTCGGCGACGGCTCGCACCTCGGACTAAGTATTTCTTGGGTCGTGCAGGACCAGCCGAACGGCCTGGCCCAGGCACTCATCTTGGGCGAAGAGTTCCTCGCGGGTGACAAGTGCGCCCTCATCCTGGGCGACAACTTGTTCTACGGTCCGGGTCTCGGCTCACACCTCAGCGAGAACACCGATATCGAGGGCGCTTTGATCTTCGCATACGAGGTGTCGGACCCGACCTCCTACGGCGTCGTGGAATTCGCTGACGACGGCAAGGTCCTCTCTATCGAGGAGAAGCCGAAGGAGCCCAAGAGCCGCTTCGCCATTCCCGGCCTGTACTTCTACGACGAGAGGGCCTCCTCGCTCGCCAAGACCCTGACGCCGAGCGCCCGTGGCGAACTCGAGATCACTGCGCTCAACAACGCGTACCTCGAACGCGGTGAGCTCCACGTGCAGACCCTCTCGCGCGCCACGACCTGGCTCGACACCGGCACCAACGAGTCTCTCTACGAAGCGGGTGGCTTGATCCGCACGCTGCAGCACCGAACGGGACTGCGCATCGGTGACCCCGAACAGATCGCGCGCGACCACGGCTGGATCACTACCGCGCAGTAACACGGACACGGGTACCACACCCTGACCTACAGTGGTGCCACGACACCCCTAAAGGAGTTCCCATGTCCACTGTTGCTGTCCCCACCCGCCGCTCGGCCCTGGCTGACGTGGTACCCCGGTCGCTCCTCGCCGATGCCCTCTTGGTCGTGGGCGCCGCCGCCTTTGTCGGTCTCATGGCGCAGATCTCGTTCTACATCCACCCCTTCGTCGTCCCGTTCACCGGGCAGACCCTCGCGGTCCTGTTGGTGGGGAGCACCCTCGGGGTGCGCCGCGCGATCAGCGCGATGGGACTCTACGTCGTGGTCGGGCTCGCGGGGGTGCCCTGGTTCGCCGGACACGCCAGCGGCTACTCGTCACTCCTCTTCGGCTACCTGCTGGGTTTCGTACTTTCGGTGACCTTGATGAGTTGGCTCGCCGCCAAGGGGAACGACCGCAATGTCGTCAGTGCGCTGGGACTCTTCATTATCGGCGAACTCGCCATCTACGCGATCGGTGTTCCCTGGCTGGCCGTTGATCTGCACATGTCATTGGCCAAGGCCGTGACCGTCGGCATGACCCCCTACTTGATCTTCGATCTCGCGAAGGCCGTCGTGGCGGGGGTCGCCCTACCGAGCGCGTGGCGCTTCGTCGAACGCACCACCGAGGGCTGACCCGCACTCAGTCGACGTCCGACGTATCGACGATAAGTTGGACGCCATGACCGACGCCCACCTTCCAGAACCCGCGCCCGATGTCTCCGAGGAACGACCCGTCTCGGAGCACTGGGTCTGGGCCGGCAATCACCGTCCCCCCATCCCACGCGCTTTCGTCGACCACATGACCACCCGCTGGGCCACCATCGACCCCAGTCCCGAAGTCCACCCCGCGGTCGCGAATTTTGAAGCGCGACGTCGAGAGGTCGGGCGCCACTTCAACGATTGCACTCTGGTCGTGCCCACCGGAAATCCCAAGGTCCGGGCCAATGACACCGACTACCGTTTTCGCGCCGGCACCGATTTCTTCTACCTGACCGGATGTCAGGAGCCCGATGCGGTCCTCGTTATTGCGCCGAGCGCGGCGGGGCCGCGTAGCACCCTGTACGTCGCGCCCCGACGCGACTTCACGACGCACGCCTTCTACACCGACGCGCGCTACGGTGAACTCTGGGTCGGCGCGCGCCGCGGCGTGACCGAGTGCGCCACCTTCTACGGCATCGAGACCGCGCCACTGGAACAACTCGAGAAGGACCTTGCGACTCTCGCGGCGACGCGCGTGCTCCTCGTGCGAGGATTCGACGCGGCGGTCGACGCCATGGTCGCCATCGACGCCGACGACGATCGGCTCGCCGTCACGCTCTCCGAGATGCGCCTCGTCAAAGACGACTACGAAGTGGCTCGACTCGAAGAGGCCATCAGCCACACCATCAAGGGCTTCGAGGACGTGGTGAGTGCCCTTCCGCAAGCCATCGGTCGTGGCGAGAGGGTCATCGAAGGGGTCTTCAACCTACGAGCTCGGGTCGAGGGTAACGACGTCGGTTACGACACCATCGCGGCGGCGGGCGTTCACGCCACGGTGCTGCACTGGACGCGCAACGATGGCGAGGTCCACGCCGGTGACATGTTGCTGCTCGATGCGGGTGTTGAGTGTCACCAGCTGTATACCGCTGACGTGACGCGCACCATCCCCGTCAACGGTCGGTTCGCCCCGGAGCAGCGCCGTATCTACGAGTTGGTGTTGGCGGCCCAACAGGCAGCCCTGGACGCGGTGCGTCCCGGGGTCGAATTCCGGGCACCCCATCACGCGGCGATGAAGGTGCTGGCCGAAGGACTCTACGACTTGGGCATCATTCACGAACCTCCCGAGGAAGCTCTACGGCCCGATCGGCAACTCTATCGGCGCTATACCCTGCACGGCACCAGTCACATGCTGGGTATCGACGTCCACGACTGTGCCAACGCGCGTAACGAGACGTATCACGGCGTGTTACGCGAGGGATACGTGTTGACCATCGAGCCGGGCCTCTACTTCCAGGCCAACGATCTCTCCGTCCCCGAAAAGTACCGCGGGATCGGCGTGCGCATCGAGGACGACGTCCTGGTGACCGCCGAAGGACACCGCAACTTGTCCGCAGGTTTGCCCCGCGATCCCGACGAGATTGAAACCTGGATGTCCGGTGTGTGGTCGCGCGGGTCTACGGATCTCAGTCGGCGCTGAGTCGGTGCGTTAATCGGTCTCTATTTCCTCGCGACTGATGCCGAGGAAATAGAGGACCGCGTCCAAGTACGGGACGGAGAGCGCCGCGTCCGCGTGCTCTCGCACCACGGGCTTGGCGTTAAAGGCAATGCCGAGTCCCGCCACGGAGATCATGTCAATGTCGTTGGCCCCGTCGCCCACGGCCACCGTCTGGGCGAGGGGCACGCCGACCTCCGCCGCGAAACGCTCCAGCGCTCGGGCTTTGCCCGCGCGGTCCACGATCGGCCCCGCGAGACGGCGGGTGATGACGCCATCCGTGATTTCGAGGCGGTTCGCTGCGAGGTAGTCCACGTGAAGTTCTGCCAACAGCGGCGCCAATACTTCGACGAAACCTCCCGAGACGACTGCGGGAACGTACCCCAGTCGATGCAGTGTTCGTAGCAGGGTGCGCGCGCCCGGCGTCAGGCGCAACTTCTCGCGCACGCGGTCCAGCACGCCAGCGTCGAGGCCCGCGAGTAGTGCGACGCGCTGGCGCAACGATTCGGCGAAATCCAGCTCGCCCGCCATCGCGCGCTCGGTGATTGTGGCGACGGCACTGGCGCAGTGAGCCTCTTCGGCCAACAGGTCGATCACCTCGTCTTGGAGCAGGGTCGAGTCGGCGTCCATGACGACCAGGTGCTTCGCGCGTCGATGCAGTCCAGCACGTTGCACCGCGAGGTCGACACCTCTCGCCTGCGCCACGACCGTGAGGGCCTCGCGCAGTGCCACGTGATCGTTGCCGCGCACCACGAGTTCGTAGCAGTCGACCGGGTAGCTCGCCAGGTGAACGATGCGCTCACAGGTCGCTTGCACCGAGGCAATCGAGCGAAAGATCCCCTCGAGCTGGTCGGCACCGATTCGCTGTGCGAGCAACGTCACCAGGAGACGCCCACCCATCCGCACCGGATCCGGCGTGACGCGCTCGAACGTGGCGACGATGCCGCCGCGGTGTATGTCGCGGGCGGCGAGGGCGACTCGAAGATCCTCTTCGCCCACCGACTCATCCACACTGACTTCACCACACAGCACGAGGGCACCACGAATCGTGATCTGGGCGACGTCCGAGAGCTGCCCACCCTTGGCAGTCACTTGTGCGAGCGCCGCGAAGAGTTCGGCACCCACCCCGACGCGGTCGGGTCCGGACACGGTGACGAGGTACGTAGTGCGGGACACGGTCAAATGCTAGGGGGTTTCATCAAGCTGAGAGAATTACTCGTCGCGCGAACGCAGTTCACGCACCATCGCGACGTTCACGTCACTGCGAGTGTCAAATCGCCATAGCGACGGCAGAGCTGCTCCGACGACCGCGACCGAGCCCGAACACGCCAGACCGCCGAAGGTCAGTGAGAAGCGAAGACTCGTCCACGCCGCCACCACGCCCGCGCGGAATTGACCCGCGGTCGGGCCCAGGGAATACGAGATCATCTCCATCCCCGCCATGCGGCCGCGAATATCGGGTGGGATCGACTCGTTCCACATGGTTGAACGAAATATGCCACTCAACGCGTCCGCCCCGCCCGCGATCGCTAGCCCCGCGAGTACCAACCACAACGACGAGGAGAAACCGAAGAGCGCGATTCCCAGTCCCCACAAAGTCGCCGCCAACACCACCCCCCGACCATAGTGATGTACCTTCTTCGTCCAACCTGAGAGAACCGTCGAGATGAGTGCACCAGCGGGCAACCCGCAATACAGCATGGAGAGTGCGTATCTGGAATGGAAGTGCGCGGCGACGAAAGGCAACATGGCCACTGGAAACGCGAAAGTCATCGCGAGGAGATCAACGATGTAGGTCCCCACGATGTCGGGGCGCGAACGCAAGAAAGTAATCCCCGCGCGCAATGCGGCCCGGTCGCTGCTTCCGGGTGCGACGGGCGGCCGTTGCGTGGCGAGGCCCGATAGCAGCACCAGCGAGAACGCGAACGTCACCAGGTTGGCGGCGTAGACGAAACTCGGACCGAACCCGACAGCCACCAGTCCACCGAGGGCCGGACCGATGATTGACGCCGTGGTGTAGCGAATGTTGGCGAGGGTCGAAGCCGCCCGTTGCAGGTCGTGGGGCACGAAGGTCTGATTCAACGCTTCGATACTCGGTCGCTGCAGACTCGATGCCGCGGCCGCCACGACCGCGTCGGCGTAGAGCACCCATACGTGAGGGCGCGCGAGCAATGCGTTCACCAGCACCACCGATGTCGCAATCATCAATATGACTTCCATCGTGATGATGAGACGGCGCCGATTCATACGGTCGGCCAGGACACCTCCGTAGAGGCCGAAGGCAATGAGCGGGACGAGTTCGAACAAGCCGAGCGCGCCGACGTCGAATGGCGAGTGGGTGAGCTGCTTAAGCTGAAATGGAATCGTGACGTACGTCGCCTGTGATCCCACGGCGGTGATGAAGCCCGCCACGTACAGCGTGCGATATTCCCTCGAGATACGAAAAGGGCTCAGGTCGATGCCGAGGTGTTGTGTCACGCGGGCGACCCGGACTGCCAGCTCGACTCGATCGTGTAGTACCGAAGGATTCTCGCTGGCACGCCCCCCAGAACAACGTGGTCCGGGAAGGTCCCTCGCACGACTGCGCCGGCGGCGACCGTGGTGTTTCGGCCGAGGTGGGTGCCCGGCAGAATAACGACGTGAGTGCCCAGCCAACTCCCCGACCCGATTGACACCGCCGATTCCTCAGGTTCTTGCCAGCCGACGGGCGCGTCAGGGTCCAAATAGGTGTGGTTCTGGTCGGTGATGTAGACGTACGGTCCCAACTGGATCTCATCACCCAGCGCGATGGACCAGTGACCGATGATGTGTGATCCTCTTCCAATGACGCACTTCTTGCCGATGCTTACGACCGGCGAATGCAACATCTCCTGGTCACCATTGATGCCGGCGGTGAGGCACACGTTAGGTCCAATAAGGGTGTCGTCACCGATCGAGAGGTACCGCTCGTTGTAGATGACTCCCTGTGGCGCCATCAATGCGGCCCCTCGACCAAAGTAGAAGAATCGGCTCGCGTACCTATCGTTCGGAGCCACGGTGGCCACTTCATTCACGTAGCGGCGCGTGGCGCGAATGCGTTCACCCAGCCACCGACGATAGAGAAGCCTCAGGTTCACGTGGCCTACGCTAGTGGTGGCGCCAGCGTAGGCCGGAAGGAATACCCCGACTGGTGACCGACGATCTAGTCGAGCGTCAACGGGGCGTCGATGTCGACGTCGACCTCGCCGCCAACCACGTCGGGCAGTAGCGCGTTGGCCATATGCTCACGTACCCGTTCGTCGATCTCCGCCATGGTTTGAGGGTTCTCACGCAGGAAAGTCTTGACGTTCTCTCGCCCCTGACCCATCTGTTCTCCCTCGTAGGTGAACCACGCACCGGCCTTCTTGACGAAGCCCAGTTCGACCGCTACGTCGAGCACGGAGCCCTCTCGACTAATGCCTTGACCGTACATGATGTCGAATTCGGCCTGCTTGAAAGGAGCCGCGCACTTGTTTTTGACGACCTTGACGCGAGTGCGGTTGCCGACGACCTCGGTACCGTCCTTAATAGACTCGATGCGTCGAATGTCAAGTCGAACGCTCGAGTAGAACTTCAGGGCGCGACCGCCGGGAGTGACTTCGGGCGAACCGTACATGACGCCAATCTTCTCGCGCAACTGATTGATGAAGACCGCCACTGTATTGGACTTCGAGAGTCCCCCGGTGAGCTTGCGTAGCGCCTGGCTCATCAATCGCGCTTGCAGGCCAACGTGCGAGTCGCCCATGTCACCCTCAATCTCGGCCCGTGGGGTAAGCGCGGCCACCGAGTCGATGACAATGACGTCGAGAGCACCCGAGCGGATCAGCATGTCGCAGATCTCGAGGGCCTGCTCACCGGTGTCGGGTTGGGAAATCAAAAGGTCGTCCACATTAACGCCGATAGCGCGGGCGTAGACCGGATCCATTGCGTGCTCGGCGTCGATATAGGCACACACGCCGCCGTTGCGTTGAGCCTCGGCGACCACGTGCATCGCGAGCGTCGACTTACCTGACGACTCGGGACCGTACAGTTCCACGATGCGCCCCCGTGGTAGACCGCCAATTCCCAGGGCCATGTCGAGGGCGAGCGCGCCGGTCGGGATGGATTCGATGTTCATGTGCAGGTTCTCTCCCATGCGCATGATTGAACCCTTGCCGAACTGCTTCTCAATCTGGCCGAGTGCCGATTCGAGGGCCTTGGCGCGATCGTCGGTTGCCATTGGTGTCTCCTTGTTCTTTATCACTCGGGGTACGTTATAGACCCCTAGTCACATCGGTCGCTCCCCGCTAACAAGAACCGTACTACGAACAAGTGTTCGTAGTACGGATTTCCCCGAGAATTCAAGTCAGGCGATCAAGGCCGCGGCGCAAAGCGTCGAGGGCCCCTATGGCGCTGAAGGAACGCACCCGGGCACGGTCCCCGGGCACCCGAAGTTGCACGTGGGAGACCACATCGCCAATCGCTAGTCCCACGAATACGGTCCCTGGACTCTGACCATCTTGTTCGTCGGGTCCAGCGACACCCGTCACGGAAAGCGCTACGTCGGCACCCAGCAATCCTTGGGCGCCACGCGCCATCTCCTCGGCGGCCGACGCACTCACCACCGGGCCCGGCGTGACATTCAACAAATCGAATTTCAACTGCGACGCATAACTCACCAACCCTCCGCGGAACCACCGCGAGGCCCCTGGCACGTTGACCAAACGACTGGCGATCAGTCCACCAGTGAGCGATTCCGCGAGTCCCAGACTCAACCCACGAGCGATGAGGCGCTGCGCGATGGCGTATTCCATGGTCTCTTCGTCGAGACCGAAGATGATGTCGCCAAAGGCGTCTTCGATCAGCGCACGCACCAACTGCTCCTCTTCATCAAGCAAGGCGAGAGCGTGTTCACGTTCGTTGCCCCGGGCCGTGATGCGCACCTTTATTCCCTCGATACCTGAAGCAAGGAAAGCGATCGTCACCCGATCGGAGTCAACGAGCGCGTCAAAACGTTCAGCCACGGCTTCGGCGAGTCCCGACTCGCTTGCGCCCCAGGTGCGCAACACGCGCGACACGATGACCGCGCTCTGGCCCTGGGCGCGTTGTCGCTCGAGTAGGTCGGGCAAGATCGCGCGCTCGAACATATCGCTCATCTCGTAGGGCACGCCCGGGACCGCGTACATCACTTGGTCCCCCACCGGGCAAATCAACCCCGGCGCGGTCCCGCGAACCTGTTCGATAACCGCGGCACCCACCGGAACATCGGCTTGGAGGAGGTTGTTGTGCGACATGGTGCGTCCCCGCGCTTCGAAGAAGGATTGGATCCTGGCAACAATCTCCTCGTGACGCTCCAAGCCAACGCCCATAATCTCAGCGAGGGCCGCGCGAGTGATGTCGTCCTGGGTGGGACCCAGGCCGCCACAGACGATGACCGCGTCGCTACGACTCAACGCAATGCGAAAGGCCGCAACGATCCGTTCATGATTATCGCCGACGTGCTGGTGATAATGGGAAGCAATACCGTTCGCGGCCAAACGCTCGCCGAGCCATTGAGAATTGGTGTCGGGAATCTGGCCGAGTAAAAGTTCGGTACCGACCGCGATGATCTCAACGCGCACGGGCGAAGGTCTCCTTCCCGTCGATGTAGTACCGCCAGCCGGTGTAGACCGTCATCACCACCGCCACCCAGATGGTCACGTCGGCGATCCATAAGTGCCGAGCGGTGAGCGGAATCACGCAGAAGGCGATGGCCCAATCCTGCACGAAGGTCTTCCATTTGGCGATCTTGACGGCGGGTATTGATACACCGAGCTTGGCCGCTCGTGAACGGTGCACACTCATCCACACTTCACGCAACGTGATGATGATGGAGGGCACGACGAAACTCACCACTCCGTGCGGCCGCGAGATGATGATGGCGTAGAGACCTCCCAGAACAACGACCTTGTCGGCCAGGGGATCAAGGAATGCCCCTGAGGTTGTGGTGCCGTGTCGACGTGCCACGATGCCGTCGAAGTAATCCGACGCTGCCGCCAATGCCCCGACGCTGGTCGTCCACCACGAAATTCGATGAGTGACAATCATGTACATGAACACCGGCGCGACCGCCAGACGAAAAATCGTCATGAGATTGGCCGGGGTGAGCAATGCCGACTCGCCATAGATCCGCTCGCGCGTCGTCACAACGTCACCCCCTCCACGTCCGTCCCGTGGCTCGCCACGATCCGTACGTCTGCGAACGACCCGACGTGCAACGTCGGGGCGACCATCACGATGCCGTCAATTTAGGGGCACTATCGTACACTACGCCCGACGCC
>VFSW01005015.1_pt1 | contig 19695 bp, 14 predicted proteins | sample 5358111 | NCBI WGS metagenome assembly VFSW01 (sample SAMN11554181, study PRJNA540505) | mine drainage metagenome | isolation source: sediment from site ElyBrook_90M | place: USA: Ely Copper Mine, Vershire, VT | collected 2017 | reverse complement strand
CCGGCGTTGCGTCCCGGGGGGCGCCTGGTCTGCCCCCGGCCGGTGCGGCCCGCCCGCCCGGGGGGGCGGTGGCCCGCCCCCCGGCCGGGGGGCGACCGCGTCAGGTTCGCGTTCGTCGGGGACGGCGCGGACAAGCGGCGCCTTGAGTGCCGGGTCGCCGAGCTGGGCCTGCGGAATACCGTGCTGCGGCCCGGTGTGCCGCACGCGGAGATGCCGGGGCTGCTCGCGGCCGCGGACATCTGCCTGGTACCGCTGCGGGACGTGCCGCTGTTCGCGACGTTCATCCCGTCGAAGATCTTCGAGTGCCTGGCCGCGGGCAAGCCGGTGGTCGGGTCGGTGACCGGGGAGGCGGCACAGATCATCGCCGAGGCCGGCGGTGTCGTGGTGCCGCCGGAGGACAGTGGCGCGCTCGCCGCCGCGATCGGCGCGCTCGCCGCCGACGATGAGCTGCGCGCGGTGATGGGGAAGGCCGGCCGCGCCTTCGCCGAACGATGCTGTGACCGGGGGGCCCTCGCCCGGCAGTACCGGGAGATCCTCGACCTGGCACTGGCGTGCGCGCCATGAGGCTCCTGGTCACCGGCGGGAGCGGGTTCCTTGGCGGGTTCGTGCTCGCCGAGGCCGCCCGCCGTGGGCATGACTGCGTCGCGCTGGCGCGCTCGCCCAGCGCGGCCCGGCGGGTGGCCGCGCGCGGTGCGGTTCCGCTCGAAGGTGACCTGGACGACGACGCCGCGCTCACCGGGGTGTTTGCGAGCGCGCGGTGCGATGCGCTGGTCAACCTGGCGTCGCTTGGCTTCGGGCACGCCCCGGCGATCGCCGCCGCCGCGGTCGGCGCCGGGCTCGGCCGCGCCGTGCTCGTCTCCACCACGGCCGTCACCACGGAGTTGCCCGCCCGGTCCAAGGCGGTCCGGCTGGCCGCCGAGGCCACGGTCCGCTCATCCGGGCTGGCGTGGACGATCCTGCGGCCGACCATGATCTACGGCGCTCCCGGGGACAGGAACATGTGCAGGCTGCTCGCGCTGCTCTGGCGGGCGCGGCGCGGTCTGCCCGGCCTCGGGCTTCCCGTCTTGTTGCCCGTGCCTGGCGGCGGTCGCAGCCTGCAGCAGCCCGTTCACGTCGCTGACGTGGCCGGCGCGCTGCTCACCGCGGTGGAGCGCGCTGACGCCGCGGGATCCTGCTATGACATCGCGGGCCCCGAGCCGCTGACGTTCGCCGAGCTGCTGCGCGCGTCCGCCGCGGCCGTCGATTGCCCGGTCCGGCTGGTCCCGGTACCGCTGACTCCGGTGATCGCGTTGACCCGTGGTTACGAGCGCGTCAGCAGGCGGCCGAGGATCCGCGCTGAGCAGTGGCAGCGGCTGACCGAGGACAAGTCATTCCCGGTCGATGCCGCGCGGCGTGACCTGGCGTTCGCGCCCCGGCCGTTCGCCGACGGCATCAGCGAGGAGGCCGCTGCCCTTGGCCTGGGGCCTTCGCGCGTGCCTGCGCCGTGCCTGTCCGGTAACGGGCGCCCATGACCGTCACCTTTCCCGCGGCGCTGCGTGACCCAGACGCCGAGGGCTGGCGCGCTGCCGATGGTTATGCGGGGCCCGGGCGGAGGTGCCGGTGAATACCGCCGAGCTCGGCAGGCTTGGCCGTACCGTCATCCGGCTGCGCCCGGCCCAGGGCGGGCAGCGGGCGCGGCTGCGTGCGCAGCGAATGCTCCTCGACCACTCGGTGCCGCTCGCCGCGCGGTGGCTCCTCGCGGGGCCTGAGCCGGCGAGCGGCCAGGGCTGGCCGTCCGCGTTCACGCCGCTTGACGCCAGCCTGTGGTCAGACAGTCAGTTCAGCAAGGCGCTGCGCGGCGGGGAACTGCCGCTGCTCGGCGTGTCCCGGGTCATCGCACCTGAAGGGCCGGCGGGCGAGGTGGCCTGGGCGGCCGCGGACTGGGCGGTGGTCGGCGCGCCGCTGCTTTGGCGGTTCCACCTGTACTACTGGGACTGGGCGTGGGCGCTCGCCGCCCAGTCACCGTCCGCGGAGTCACCGCCCGGGGACGGGCCGGCGCTTTTCGCCGAGATCTGGCAATCGTGGCACGCCCTGGTCGTTCCCGGGCGCGGCCCGGCGTGGCACCCCTACCCGGCGGCGCTGCGCGCCTGGTCCTTCTGCGGCATCTACTCATCCCTCGTCGCCGGGGGCCCGGTCGACGGCCAGTTCCGCGCCGAACTCGCGGCGCACGCCGGGTTCCTGCGCCGCAGCCTGGAAACCGATGTCGGCGGTAACCACCTCATCAAGAACCTGAAAGCACTCGCCGGGCTCGCCGTCTTCTTCGGCGATGACCCGCTGCTCACATGGTCGCTCCGGCGGCTCGGCAGGCAACTGGCCGTGCAGGTACTGCCAGACGGCGGCCACTACGAGCGCGCGCCGGCCTACCACTGCCAGGTGCTTGCCGACCTCATCGACATCGCCGGCCTGCTGCGGGCCGCCGGCTGCGGAGAGCCCGCGGGACTGGCCGAGGCGATCAGCGCGATGCGCGGCTGGCTCGGCTGCGTCCTTACCCCGGCGGGCCCTCTTACTCCGGCTGGCACAGTCCCGCTGCTCAACGACGGGTTCCCCGTTGACGCGGAACTGGTGGCGCGGCTCGCGCCTGCCGCGCCGCCCGCGGGCCCGCTGCACCTGCTGCCGGACAGCGGCCTGGCCAGGATCAGCGCCGGGTGGTGGCACGTGCTCGCCGACGTCGGGCCGCCGTGCCCGCGCGAACTGCCCGCGCACGCCCACGCTGACACCCTCAGCTGCGTCGTCCACGTGGACGGGGCGCCGTTCCTCGTCGACATGGGCACGTCCGGCTATGCCGCCGGGCCGGTCCGCGACCGTGAGCGGTCAACCGCGGCGCACAACACCGTGGAAGTGGACCGCCGCGACTCTACCGAGGTCTGGGGAGCGTTCCGGGCCGGCCGCCGGGCCCGCGTCACCGAGCTGTCGGCCCGCGTCCAGGGGCCAACGGTGACGGTAGAGGCAGCCCACGACGGCTACCGCAGCCTACCTGGCCGGCCGGGCCACCGCCGTCGGTGGACGGTGCGCGCGGACGAAATGCGCGTAGACGACGAGCTGACGGGCACGGGCAGGCACCGCGTCACCGTGCGATGGCACCTGGCGCCGGGAACCGGCCTGCGGCTCGTCCCTGGCGGCGCCATGGCAAGCACCGCGGCCGGCGAGGTCAGCATCACCGTGACCGCGACGAGCGAGCTGACCGTGCAAGCCGGCACGGCAGAGGTCAGTGCCGGGTTCGGCCGGACGGAACCGGCGCCGGTGCTCGCCTGCACGCTCCACCCCCAGCTGCCCGCCCGGGTCAGCACCGTCTGGCGCCGGGCCGAACCCCGTCAGGAGCAAACGTGAAGCAGCTTGTGCAGCCCGTCAACGGCGGCCCGGTCACGCTGCTCGACGTGCCGGGCCCGGTACCGAAGCCGACGGAGGTGCTCGTCCGCACGCTCAGCTCGGTGATCTCGCCAGGCACCGAGCGCGCCGTGACGGCCCTAGCGCAGTCAAGCCTGCTCGCGAAGGCACGAGCAAGGCCTGACCTCGTCCGGCAGGTGATGAACAAGGTCCGCACGGAGGGGATCGCTAGCACCCGCCAGGCTGTCCTCGGCCGCCTGGCCAAGGACGTGCCGCTCGGCTACTCAGCCGCCGGGATCGTGCTTGAGACAGGTACGGCGGTGACCGGGATCCGGCCGGGCCAGCTTGTCGCTACTGGCGGGGCAGGCATGGCGAACCACGCGGAACTTCAGGCCGTGCCCTGGCTGCTGTGCGCGCAGGTACCGGAGGGCGTCAGCGCGCAGGACGCGGCGTTCGCCACCGTCGCGTCGATCGCCCTGCACGGGCTGCGCCTGGCGGAAGCGGGACCTGGAGCCAAGGTCGTGGTCATCGGCCTGGGGCTGATCGGGCAGCTCACCGCGCGCCTGCCGCCGGCGGCGGGCGGGGCCGGGGCGGGCACCGATCCGGCCGCCTCCCCGCGCGCGGCCGCCGCGCGGACCGGGCGGCCCGCGCGCGAGCCGCGCGGCGACGAGACCACGGAACAGGTGCTCGCCTGGTCGCGCGGCCGGGGCGCGGACGCCGTGCTCGTCTGCGCGGCGGGCCCGTCACCGGCCGCGGTCATGCGGGTGCCGGCCCTGTGCCGGGACCGCGCCACGGTGGTCATCGTCGGCGACGTCGGGTTGCAGCTCAGCCGGACGCCGTTCTACCAGCGCGAGCTTTCGCTGCGGTTCGCCAGGTCCTACGGACCCGGCCGGTACGACCCGTCCTATGAGGCGTGGGGCGTCGACTACCCGGCGGGCCATGTCCGCTGGTCAGAGGGACGGAACTTCGAGGCCGTGCTCGACCTGCTCGCGGGCGGCCGGCTCGCCGTCGCCGACTTGGTGACGCACGCCTTCGATTTCGACGAGGCGGTTCTGGCCTACCAGCTGATCCAGGACCAGGCCGAGCCGTACCTGGCGATCAGGTTCGATTACCCGGGCACCGTTGACCAGGGACGCGCGGTTCAGGTCAAGCGCCCCCGGCCGCGGTCTGGTGCGGTCGCGGAGCCCGGTGTCGGCCTGATCGGCGCGGGCCCGTTCGCCACCGGCACGCTGCTGCCCGCCTTCCGCGCCGCCGGCCTGCGCCGCCTGGTCGCGGTGGCGTCGGCCCGGGGCCTGACGGCGACGAGGACGGCGCAGCGGCACGGCTTCGAGCGAGCGGTGGGCGGTCTCGACGCGGTCCTGGCCGACCCCGAGGTCTCGGCGGTGGCCATCGCGACGCCGCATGACACGCACGCCGCGCTCACGGTTCAGGCGCTGGCCGCGGGACGGCACGTCTGGTGCGAGAAGCCCGTGGCGCTGAGCGAGGACGAACTCGACGCGGTGCGCGAGGCGTGGCTCGCGTCTGGCTGCGTGCTCGCCGTGGGCTTCAACCGGCGCTGGTCCCCGGCCGTGACCGAGGCGCGGAAGGCGCTCGCCGGGTCGGCCGCGGCGAAGCTGGTCGTCTACCGGATCGCCGCCGGACCCGTGCCTGGCGACCACTGGTATCACGATCCTCGGCAGGGCGGACGGCTGCTCGGGGAGGTTTGCCACTTCGTGGACACCGCGCAGGCGCTCGTCGGCGCGCCTGTCGAGGACGTGACCGCGCTGTCCGGCGGCGGGCCCGGCGGTCCAGCGCACGACGCCGTGGTGGGCTTGCGGTTCGCGGACGGATCGCTCGCCTCCATCGGTTACGGCAGCGCTCTCCCTTCGGGGGGCAAGGAGCTGATCGAGGTGCACGCGGGTGCCCGCCGGGTCGTGATCGACGACTTCCGCACCGTCGCCGCAGACGGCAAGACGCTGTGGAAAGGCCAGCAGGACAAGGGACACCGGGCACTCGCCGCCGCGTTCGCACGGGCAGTCGCGGACGAGGAGAAGCTGCCCACCGAGGAGATGCTCTCGACCATGCGGGCCACCATCAGGGGCGCCGCGCAGTGCGGCCAACGAGGCTGACCGGGCCGCCCTGGCTGGGATGACCAGCTCGGCACCGAGGGGGACAACAGTGAAGCAGCGCAGGAAGCCCGCGGTTCTCGTTCTGCAGGAACAAGTTCCGCCGTACCGAGTGCCGTTGTTCCGGCTTCTCGCGGAAGAGCTGTGCGATCGCGGGCTCGACCTCCACGTGGTCTCCTCGTCGATGCTGCCTGATGCGGACGGGATCGGCTTCCGGCACCAGCGCATAGCGATGGCGAACCATGGACTCTCCGCCCTCGCGGCGATATTCCGTGAACGGCCGGCGGCGCTGGTCTTGTCGCATAGCGCGCGATTCGCGCCGGTCGCGGCCGCGGCCAGGCTGCAGAGCCGCGGGCGAAGGCAGCTGTTCTGGGGGATGGGACTGGCGCGGCGCTACGGCGCAGCGGCGGAAGGTGACCCGCGCCCGGCGGCGGAAGGAGTCCGGCGCCTGATGCTCTCGGTATGCGATCACTACCTGAGCTACACGGAACTCAGCACCGCGAACCTCGTAGAAAGAGGCTATGACGCGGCGAGGATCACCACCCTGAACAATGCCGTCGAGGCCCTTGCCGCACCAGAACAGGCGGCGGCGGCACGGCGCGTTCCGCTGCAGGCACTCTTCGTGGCGTCGCTCGTCGAAGACAAAGAGCCGCTGGCGGCGGTGGCGATCGTTGACCGGCTTCGGCAGCTAGAACCTGGCGCGTCTCTCCATATTGTCGGAGATGGCCCGCTTCGGCCCCAGTGCGAGGAAGCCGCGAGTACGCGCGAGTGGGTGCACTACCACGGGCCCAAGCGAGGGCGCGACCTCAGGGAGCTAGCCCTCGCATCCGACATCGCCATCATTCCAGGGCGTGTCGGACTTGCCGTGCTTGAAATGGCAAGCGCCGGGCTCCCCATGACCACTTTCGCTGTTTCGCGGCACGGTGCCGAGATCGCGTACTTGCGAGACGGAATCAACGGTGCTTTCCTGACCGGCGACATAGACACCGCCGCGAAAGAACTCGCGGTTCTGCTCGCCGACCGGCCGGCACTTGAACGCATGCGCAATGAGGCACTTATCATGGCGAGCGGGCACACGATTCGCAAAATGGCCGCCAATTTCACCGATGGAGTGCTGGCCAGCCTGTCGATGCGGCCATCATCGATCGACTCCGAAGCGTAGCCGACTATACTCATAGCGTGACCACGACGCTGCGGACACCAACGATTCCCCGCCAGATACGCGGGCGGACCGTCGCGCACTGGACGCCTGGGTACATTCGCGCCCGCGCATGCGATTTGATCTACCAGCGAAGGCATCCCGACGCCCCGTGGCTCACCGCGGAAGCCATCCGACTGCTGGCCACGATGCTGCGGCCAACCGACCACGGGGCCGAGTTCGGGTCCGGCCGGTCCACGCTATGGCTGGCGCGCCGGTGCGCGCACCTGACCAGCGTTGAGCATGACGAGTCGTGGCATGCATCGGTATCGGCCGTGCTCGCCGGTGAGGGCATCACTCATGTGGACCTTCAATGCCATCCGCGTGACGAGCCCGACGCGAGCGGCGACCGGAGTTCGTATGCCGGGGCCGCGCAGTGCCTCGGCGACGAGAGCATCGACTTCGCACTGGTCGACGGGGTGTACCGGGATTACGTGGCGCTGTTCCTGCTACCGAAGATCAGGCCGGGAGGCATGCTCATCATCGATGACGTGCAGCGCTACCTGCCGTGGTCGTCGACCAGATCCCCGGCGGCGCTGCGCCCGCCGGCGACCGCCGCGACGCCGGGATGGGAGCGGGCGGCCGCGGTTCTCGCCCGGTGGCGGCGAATCTGGACGACGAACGGCGTGTCAGATACGGCCATCTTCGTGAAGGCGTGAGGTGCGAACAAACATGTACAACGATGGCCGCTACGCGGCTAAGAATCCTGGCTGGCATGAAAAGGACGCTCCCTGGAAAGCCAGGCAGGTCCTGTCGCTGCTCAGCGACCGCAATCTCCGGCCAGAATCGATCGTGGACATCGGCTGCGGAACGGGCGGCGTGCTAGAGGTGATCGCCGCGGAACTGAGCGGAACGCGGCTCGTTGGCTACGATCCGTCGCAACAGGCACTGGGGATGGTCAAGCGTTCCGACAGAGTTGAAATCAGAGCCGGGACCGCCAAAGATGTCCACGAACATTACGACCTGCTGCTTAGCCTCGATGTCTTCGAGCATGTCGAGGACTACATCGGCTTCATTCGCTCCCTGCGGCCGATAGCCGACTGGTTTATATTCCATATCCCGCTCGACGCGTCAGCCCAGTCTGTCATGCGCGAGAAGCCACTGCTTTCCGCGCGATCCACCGTTGGCCATCTGCATTATTTTACGCGTGGTACCGCATTGGCGACTCTTGAAACGGCGGGCTTCCAGATAGCCGACGACCGGCTGCTCTTCCCGCACGACCTGCCAGGCAGGCAGGCAAAAACCCGGATCGCCAACATTCCCCGCGCTCTTGGCCGACACCTCAGGCCGCAGCTGTCAGCGCGAATTTTCGGCGGATCCACGCTTCTCGTGCTCGCTTCGGTGCGGACGGGTGAGAATTTTCTGGCCGGCCGCTGATGCCCGCGGCGTCAGTGCGGGTCCTCCTCATAGCTGACGTGCGGAGTCCGATTACCTGGGGCTGGGTCGATTCGGTCCGGTCGGCCGGCGTGGTGGTCCTCGGCCGGGACGGCCTGCCGTGGCCGGCGCGACGGCCGCTCGGCGCGAGCAGGGCTGGGCGGCTAACTGGCGTACGGCAGCGACTTCGATCGTTCGCGATGGCCACGCCGAGAAGACTGAAGGTGACAGAGAAGGCCAGGCGAGTGGCGGGACCAGTGCTGGCCCTCGTCCAGGGCCGTCGGATCCGCCGCGCCGTGGCCCGCGCGAGACCAGACGTCGTTCATGGCCTGCGCCTGCCGCACGAAGCGATGACCGCCATGGTCGCGTGTCCACCGGGCGTGCCGCTCGCCGTGTCGGTATGGGGCAATGACCTCACGCACGAAGCCCCGGCGACCCGCATGGGCAGCCGGGCCGCCCGGCGGGTACTCGCGCGAGCCAGTCTGCTGTTCGCCGACTGCCAGCGCGACATCGACCTGGCGGCGGCATGGGGACTACGGCCAGGCGCCGCAACGGCTGTCTTGCCTGGCGGTGGCGGCATTGACGTGGCGCGCGTCGAACAGGGGCAGCGCGGCCTGGCCTCGCGACCAGGTGACCCGGCGGGCCGTGACCACCGCTTGGTGGTGAACGCGCGGGGCATCCGCGCCTACGTGCACAACGAAACCCTGCTTGCGGCGTTGTCCCTGCTGGCAACCGAGTTGGATCCCCGGGTGCGCGTAGTGTTCGTCGACTCCGCCCACGACGGCGCGCTCCGCCGTGCCATCGAAAACCACCGGTTGCGTAAGCAGATGATCGTGACGGGAAAGCGCTCGCCTGCCGAGGTGCTGTCGCTATTTTGCCGCGCCGAGGTGAGCGTCTCCATCACCGAGCGAGACGGGACTCCGAACAGCCTGCTTGAGGCCATGGCGGCCGGGGCCATCCCCGTCTGCGGCGACCTCCCGTCCATCAGGGAGTGGATCGAGCCAGGCAGGAACGGCTTTCTTGCCGCCTTCAACGATCCGCTCGCCGTGGCCAATGCCCTCCGGGACGCTCTGCGCCTGTCTGACGTCGAGCGCAGCGCGATCAGGACGGAGAATCGCCGGATCATAGCCGCCAGAGCCGAACGCGGCGCCGCCGCACGGCATGCGGCACAGCAGTACGCTCTGCTCGCGATGCGTCATGAAGACCGCCTCGCCGTGGCAGGAGAACCGTAGGCAGTTCAGGTAACCAAAGGTCGGCGTTACCTCATGGCCGTTTCCGCCGGCCTGTCCACCTGCCGATCTTGCCGGCGCCAGCGGATGGGAACGGGGGCGAGTATCGCGGACCGGCGCCTGCTGATGTATCCCGCCGCGACCAGAATCCCGATGTATGTGGTGAACATCGGCGCAAGGCTGCCTCGACTGAACAATTGCAGGAGGACGCCCGCCTCTACTGCCACGACCACGGAGCTCTTGATGTCGTGCGAACTCGCGTAACGCCGGTGCAAAAGCTCCGCTAGCCCGCCAAGGATGATGCCGATGAGCGCCACTCCTGGAAGGCCGAAATTAGCGTATCCCTCGCCGAAGGCCGGGAAGTAAAGGCCCGATCTGGCGGGATCGAATGTTGTGGTCACGACGGTGATATCGTCCGCTGGCTTGCCTGGCCACATGGCCCGGGGGATTGGAAGAATGAATATCTGGAGATAGCTCTCGCCATGCAGGTAAGGAATGTCCGATGGCACGGTAGCCGCCAGCCCGGCGAGCGGCAGGAACAAGTTATTCCCTGGCCCGAATGGCTGGCCCATCACCTTGGCGAATGTCACCTCGCGGTCGGCGGCCGCGCCACGGGCGACTCCAAGCACAGCGGTAATAAGAAGCAGCAGCAGTGCCCCGAGCAGCACCGTCCTTCGCGGCCTGAGGCCTCTCATGCTTGTCTTCAGCCATACCAGTCCAGCCGCGGATACCGCCAGGACGAACGGACCACGCTGACCGCTGCCGAGCAGCACCAGGGACGCGAGCAGCGCAACCGCTATCGGGAGGGCCCGGCGCGAGGACCGCCCGCTCAACCGCACCGGAAGCAGCACTATCGCCAGGCCCGCCACGCACTGTACGGACACGAGAAAGCCCAGGCCCTGGTTCATCCCATTCCAGAACGTCCCGTACCCGCCGGACGAGGTGTAGGCGAGGAATTCGCGGATATGCGCGCCGCCGAAAACGATCATGCCGAGCGGGGCCGAGAGCGCGATCGCGACCGCGACAATGGCCGCCCTGTCCAGGCGGGCAGCAGAAAGGCTGACATCGATACGGTCAAAGCCGCGTACGGGTCGCAGTGCCCGCGCGCCCATCGCGCCAGCCAGCATCGTCACCTGGGCGAGTACCGCGATCTTGATCGCTTCGATCACTCCGGCCTGGTAATTGTCTCCCGCGATCGTGGTATCGCCGTACAGTTGAGCGCTCGTCGCGGGCACGACGATGAAAATGAACATCGATAGCATGAGCCCGGTAAAGATTATCGAAAGCGAACGTCGCGTCAGTGCCCAGATCAGCGAGGCCAGCCAGGTTAGCCAGAGCGTCGCCAGCCAGAGGTTGCCCGGCCCGTTAACCAGCCGCGGCAGCGGGACCAGGATGGCGAGCAGGCAGATTCCGCACGCACCCGCGATCAGGATGTCGCGGGCGCTTATCCGGGGCGGTGAAGCCCGGAACCGGCCGGCGGCCTTGTGCCTAGATGTCTCCCTTTCCAATTGATTACCTTGCCTCTCTGTTTGTGCCCGGCCCCGCGGCAGGCGCCGCAGCGCACGGAGCATGGCCGCCAGCGCGGCCCCGTACGCGATGGTCGAGGCGATGGCGGCGCCGTAGACACCAACGACGGGGAGGAGAGCAATGAGCAGGCCGACCGTGAAGACGGACGCCATGCCTTGCGCCCACGCGACGACGGCCGGCTGGTTTCTGCCTCTCAGCAGGTCACCGGCCACCTGGCCGCAAGCGAGGAAGATGGCCCCAGGGGTCAGGATCCACAGCAATGGCACGGCGCCGCGGTAGCCGGCGCCGAAGAGGAAGGGGATCAGCCAGTACGCGGCCGCCGCGAGCGGTACGAGCAGGGCGGCGGCGATGCCCGCGCTGGCGACGATGGCGTTACGCTGCATTCTCGTGGTCGCGCTGGTAACGTCCCGCTGGGCCGCTAGCCGGGGGAAGGCGACGTTGCCGATGGCCGCGACGAACGGAATAGGCAGGGACGTGAGCGACACGGCGATCGCGTACCGGCCGAGGACGGCGGCCGCCACGGTCTGCGATAGCACCAGCTGGTCAAGCTGAGCGTTTACGGCAGCGGGCGCCAGCGCGGCTATTTGCGCGATGCCGTACCTCCCGAGCGGGCGAATCAGCGATAGGTGCGCATGCCCGGGCGCGAGCGCGTTTCTCCGGCAGTGCCAGTAGCCCCAGCCAAGCTGCAGTACCAACGTGACGCCGATGGTGAACAAGACCGCGTTGAGCGTGAGCACCTTGAGGAACCATAGAATGAAAAGGATTAGCAGGGTGAGAACGGGTTGTATCGTGCGTACTTGGTTCCAGAGCGAAAGATGGCGCGGCTGAAGCGCATAGGAATACGATATCCCGACATAAGTCAAGGTCGAGATGCAGAAAGCAATCCGGTAATAATCGGCCGCCTCGGGGTTTCCGTGGGATAGCGCGGGGGCGAGCAGGAACCCCGCCGTGAGGGCGAGCACGCCCGTAGCGAGCATCATCGCCCGCGACGTGGCCACGTAATCTCGGGCACGCTCCGGATCTTTGGCGACGTAGAAGCACAATGCCGCAGGCAGGCCCATCTGGCCGACTATGCAGGAGAACCCGTACCATGCCATGGCGGCGGCGTACTCGCCGCGTCCTGTCGGCCCCAATACGCGCGCCACGACGAGGCTGCCTAGCCCTGACGCCACGGCAATTAGCACGTTAAATCCTGCTGTAAGGGCTATTGGCTTGCCGGTACCTGACCAGTGGAGCCGCTCCGCCAGGCCTTTCACCTGGCCGGGCCAGGCCTTAGTGCTCACAAACAGTCAACATGCTAGTAACCATCCAAAATAGGCACAGATTACCGGGGCTGTCAGTTGCGGCGTTCCCCGGTCACGAGGGGCGTGCAGCCGAGCGACAGTGCGCCGTGCTGCTGCAGCAGGGACGTGGCCAAGGCGAAGTAGCGTCCCTGGCGGAAACCCAGGCGGCCAGGCGTCTGTGCTGGCGCGACGCGGTTCGCCGGCGCGGCGAATCCACGTTTCGCCCGCTGGGCCACCTGCGGCATCATGGCGCGCGCGGACAGTTCCTTGGGCAGCCACTTGGTGCGGCGCCCGCGGATGAGCAGCGAGTCGGGCAGGCTCAGCGACCAGCGCACCAAGTCGAGATCCAGCCACGGCACGCGGACTTCCACCCCGTGTTCCATTGCCGCACGGTCGTTGTAGGCGAGGCCCAGGCCCGGCAGGTACACCGCCAGGTCCAGCGCCATGACCTTGCGCATGAATGAGATTCCTGAAGGAAGGGAATCGAACACTGCCCGGTGCCGCTGCCAGACGATCTCGTTACTCACCTCGGTCTCGCCGCAGCCAAGCACCGCGGCACGCTCCGCCGCGGTGCTGTAGGTGCATAGCTGCATGTATGAGGCGAAGGGGTCGCGCTCCGCTGCTGCCCGGGCTATCCGGGTCAGGTACTCCGCCCGCAGTCCGCCGCCATGTCCATTCAGCAGCTGCTCTATGGCCTTCCCCGAGCGGCCAAGCCGCAGGTAACGCAACAGTGGCGCGACCTGGTGGCGGCGGTATCCGCCGAACAGTTCGTCGCCGCCCTGCCCGGAAAGGAGCACCCTGAAGCCATCTGCGGACGCATGGCGCGAGATGGCGCGCGCTAGATCATGCGCAGGGTCGGCGAACAAGTCTCCGCCTCTTGGCAGCGAATCGGCGACGTCCTCGCCGGCCACCGGGGTCACCGGCGTCTGGAGCAACTCACCGAGCACCCCAACCATCGCCGCGTCCTCGGAGAGTCGCTCATGTCCCGTGTCGTCCGACCAGCCGATTGTGTATGCACGGGCGACCCGATTGCCCGCGGCCCACCAGATGAGGCTGCTATCTACGCCTCCGGAAGCCATGATCGCGATGGGCACGTCACTAAGCAGCTGGCGCTCGACGGCATCGTCGAGGCGCGCGCGCAGTTCGTCGACCGCCTGTGAGCTCTTCACCGCCGGCGGCGCTTGGAGAGGGTGCAGGGGCTCGCAATAGCGCTCGACCGTGGAGTGATCCGGCGCCCATCGAAGCACCGTCCCCGGTTCGATGCCGCGCACTCCCGCGTACGGTGTGTGAGGGTCGGGGATCCACAGGAAGGACAGGAACTGCGACAGAGCCAGCAGGTCGGGCCCGCCGCTGGGCGCCCCCATGGCCAAGAGCGCGCGCAACTCCGATGCGAACCACAGTTCGCCCTTCCGCTGCGCGTATACGAGGGGCTTGACGCCAAGCGGATCGCGGGCGAGGAACAACTCGTTCGTCACCGAGTCCAGCATGGCGACGGCGAAGATGCCATTGAGGCGAGCCAGGGCAGCAGGTCCCATCGTTTCCCACAGGTGAAGAATTACCTCACCATCCATTGACGAGCGGAATCGGTGACCGGCACGCTCGCATTCTCGGCGGAGTTCTGGTGAGTTGTATATCTCACCGTTGAACGTCATGGTGTAACGTCCGTCTTCGCTGCTCATCGGCTGCAGCCCGGCTTCTGACAAGTCAATGATGGCAAGGCGGGTGAAGGCTAGAGTCGCAGTCATTTCGCCCGAGCCGTACCGTTTGAGAAGTTGGGCGTCCGGTCCTCTATGCTGAAGCGCGGCCAGCACGTTATTGCTCAAGGTCATAGCGTCCCGGCGTCCAATATGCCCGGCGATACCGCACATAGCGGCCACCTCCCTTACAGTATTATTTCCTGGCCTCAATCAACAGCAGCAGCCCGAGCATCGGCATACGGCTGATCAGTGGCCGCGGCCAAATTCGCTTACCGAGCGTAAGCAAAGGCCCTCGATGTTGCTGTCCCACCTCGCCGAGTAGCAGGTCAGCGAAGCTAACCGCACTGCGGATCTCGCTGGAACCGAACGACGCGACCAGTCGGCCCGCTTCGGCGACGGTGTACCCCTTAGTGCCGGGAGATTCCAGGTGATGGGCATAGATATCTTGCAGCCTGCGGGCAGGATGGCCCTTAGCGAGCCCATAGCGGGCCCACAGCATCGCTCCGACGATGGACGGCCGATGGTAGATCATCGCACGCAAGATACCGCCCGGCCGGAGAACGCGATGAACCTCCTGGAAAGCCTGTGGCGGGTCCGGCGAGTGGTGAAGAACTCCCCAGGAGTAGACGATGCCGAATGAATTGTCGGCGAATGGAAGATTCTCTGCGTCGCCTTCTCGCAAATCGGACTCAAGGCCATGTTCGGCAAGTCGGCACGCCGTCCAGTCGACCGCGCGAGAGGTGAGGTCGATGCCGGCCAGGCGATTCGGACGGCTCTGCGCCCATTCCAGGTGATCCGCGCCCATGCCGACGCCGATCTCCAGAACGTCCTGGCCAGTTCCCTCCCGGAAGCGCGCGAAGTCGCGGATATAAGGTTCCAGGCGGTAGCGCGCTTCCGCGTGCTGCTGGAATTTCTCCTGGGCGGTGTCGCCTTCCGCGTAGACCTCGCCGCACGACATTTCTTCCCAGAAGCGCTGAACTTCTGCCTTTTGGGCATCGAAATTACTGAGCGTCACGAGGCCAGCATACTCATCGTGACTGCATCGCTACTGCTTTGCCGGTGTACGGCTCGCCAGAATGCGGACCTGGCCACTGGGCAAGCCAGCGCATCTGCGTCGGCTGGCCACCACGTCCCTGGTTGTCCGGCCATGTCGCGGTTAAATACGCTCGATGCCCACTGCCTGCGGCGCGGTGGCGGTAGACGCGGTAAGGCGCGGCGCCTGCTGACCACACTCCGTGTTGTAATCACTCTCCGTGTATGTTATGTTGCCCGTCGTGACTACTGGATGCCTACGCCGTCACCGGAGGCTCCTCGCCTGGACTGGCGGGAGCCTGGCCGTGCTCCTCGTCGCGCTCACAGCGACTGGCTTCCTGGTGTACCGGCACATGAGCAACAACATCGCCCAGGTGAACCTTGAGGCCTACATCGGCAAGCAGCCGGCCGACCTGCACCCGCAGGCGGAGAACATCCTGATCATCGGTTCCAGTTCGGGCGCCGCGCAAGGCGCTACGTCAGGAGCCGCTGGCGTCAGCAATCAGTCGGGCTCGCTCATGCTCGTCCACATCGCCGCGAACAGGCAGTGGGCCGAGATCATGTCCATCCCGCCTTACTCGTGGGTGAGCATCCCGTCGTGCGAGAAGGGCGACGGCAAGCTGTCCGCGCCCGCCCAGTCCAGGCTCAACCAGGCCTACGCGACCGGCAACCAGGACGGTAACCACGTCGCGCTCGGCGCCGCCTGCATGATCAGGGCGCTTGAGCGGGACACGGGGATCTACATCGACCACTTCATGGTGATGAACGTCAACGGCTTCGAGGGCATGGTGAGCGCGCTCGGGGGCGTCGAGGAGCGCAATACGACCGCCATCGATGACCCGGCGGCCGGCCTGGCCCTCTCGCCCGGCCGTCACCTGCTCACCCCCGCTGAGGCGCTCGCCTTCGTGCACGGCGTGTTCGGGCCGGGAAGCAGCAGCGACCGGGCGCGGATCAGCCTTCAGGAAGCGATCGCGGTGGACCTCATCCTCCGGGCCCGGAGCGAGCTGTTCGACCCGCTGGCCAGCTACCGGTTCCTTGACGCGTTCACCAGGTCGCTGACCGTCGACAGTCAGCTCGGCGGGGTCACCGGCCTGTACCAGTTGGCGCAGTCGCTGCACGGCATACCGGCGGGCATGGTCACCTTGTTCGCGCTACCGAGTCACTCGCGCGCCGCCCTAGTGCCGTCTGACCTCACGGACCTGCTGTGGACGCAGCCGGTAGACAGCGAGATCTTCGCCTCGTTCCGCGATGACGTCCAAGCGAGCCGCGCGCTCCTCGCCGCCACCGGTCGTCCGGGCAAGTTCGGCATCATGCTGCCGCCGGCGTCTGCGGATCTGCCAGAGTGCACCACCGACCCGAGCAGCATCTGCGTCGGCTGATCCGCCGCCGGGGCGTGAATCCTCATGGGCGGAGGGGAGAGATGTCGCGAGAGCGTCGCCGGGCCGGGCGGTTCCGGCCGAGCGCTCACGTTGTCCTCGCCGAGGCAGGGATCCTCGCGATCGGTATGGGGGTCGGCATCGTCGCGCAGATCGGTGCCTTCTATTACCACTCATCCACGGCTGGCCGCGACCTAGTGGGCCAGGAGCGCAAAGAGATCGCCTGGGCGGCGCGGAGTTCCCTTGCCTGCCACGCGCCGCCTAGCGCGGCCCGGGGCGTCATCCGGAGGTCAGTGGCTCTGTCATCAGTGGCCCTGTCATCCGCTGCTATGGCATCGCGGGCTATGGCATCGCGGGCTATGGCATCGCGGACGGAAGGGCTCGGGGACGGGGGATCAGGCGGGCAGGAACCCCACGGGCTGCTCGAGGCGCCGGCCATTGGCCTGTTGGCTCCTGTCCTGCAGGGCACCGGCGACTCGGTGCTCGGCGAGGCGGTCGGACATGACCCGGCGAGCGCCTGGCCCGGCCAGGTGGGCACGAGTGTGTTTTCCGCGCACGATGTGACCTGGTTCTCCTCCATCGGGAAGCTCAAGCCTGGTAACGAGATCCGCTACGTCACGCCGTGCCGGACCTACACCTACAAGGTGGCGTCGCACGCCGTCGTCACCGCCGGGTCGCCAGTGTACAACGCCAGGATCGCCCGCCTTGTCCTCGACACGTGCTATCCGCTCGATGCCCTGTTCATCACCTCCACCAGGTACCTGGTCTACGCCGACCTGATCAGCTCCGCCCCGACGCACGCGACGGCCGCGCGACCGGGAAGCTGGCCGCCGCCGACCGTTCCCGCGCCTTCACGGCTCAAGGCGCAAGGGCTTGACCTGGCCCATAACCCGGCGCCGCTCGGTCGGCTCCACCTCACCGGGTCACCGTCCCCCGCGTGGAGCCAGAGCAGCGCGCCGCTCCAGTTCGAGGCGGCGGCGCTCGCCGAGTACTTCGGAATCACCCGCAGCGCGGCACGGGAGGAGCGGGCCTGGTGGGCGGCCCTGGCGCCATGGGTCCCCACCTCGACGGCCGGCGCGCTGTGGGGCGGCCAGCTCAACTCCTATGACTCACCGCTGGTGATCACGCTGCACGTCACTGGGACCAGGCTCGTGAGAGCCACGTTGACCGCGACGGTAGTGATCGCCGGCCCGCACGGGCCCGGCAGCTACGACCTGAAGGTTACCGAGAAGGTCAGCGCAGGCCAGCTTTTCGTCACGAGGATGCGGGTGGGGTCAGCCTGACGTCCGGGAGCGCGGACTTCGGCGTTATGCCGTTCCATTATCCCAAGCTGCCGCACGCTAAGCGGTGACGCCCTATTGCCGGTAAATGTATAAACGGGGAGGCAGTGCGTATGAACGAAAGGGGGCAGGGGAACGGGCCGATGCAGGCACCGAGCCCCGGACTATCTATGATTAATTCACGCCGCATAAGCGTGGTATTGCATGCCGATAATGCGAAAGCTGGCCGATGCGCGCCTCGGCTGACCTGACAGAGCCGGCCGTTTCCGAAGGGAGTCCGCGCATGTCCATCTCAAGTCTCGCCTTGCTTCTTTTCGCGGTCACCGCGGCGGCCTGCGGTCAGCTAATGCTCAAGTACGGGATGCAGGCAGCCACCGCGCGGTCGCATCACACGGGCGGGTCGCTCATGTTCGCGGCGGCCGCCTCTCCATTGGTGCTCGGCGGGCTCGCGGTCTTCGCCGTGTCCGCGGTGGCATGGCTTGGCGTGCTGTCCCGGGTCCCGCTGAGCGTCGCCTATCCGTTCAACGCGCTCGGCTACATCGCGATCCTCACCGCGAGCATCGTCATCCTGCATGAGCGGGCCTCGCTGTTGACCTGGGCGGGTTCACTGCTCGTCGTGTCGGGGCTCCTCATCGTCGTACTTTCCAAGCCATGACGTGAACGTGACCAATCGGGACCCGGTGCCGGGACCCGGTGGCACCGGCGCGAGCCGGCGCGCCCTGCTGGCGGGAACGGGAGCGGCGACTGCAGCCTTCGTCGCGGGATGCGCCTCATCTTCGTCAAGCGCCAGCGCGGCACCGCCGCCGCGGCTGTCCGTCGACGAGCACGTCGACATCCGCGACTACGGCGCTGTGCCTGACGGCCCCGACTGCACCGCGGCGATCAATCAGGCCTTGGCGGCGGTCAGTCAGGGGCAGGCCAGGTACGGCAAGATCCGCGTGCCAAAGGGCCTGTGGCGGGTGTCGGGGCCGCTGAACTTCGCGCTGGGCGAGAGCGGCGCGCGCCTGTCGTTCACGCTAGAAGGCGACACGCCATCCGGGGGTGGCAGCGACGGTAGCGTGATCTCCTGGGCGCCTGGCAACGCCGGCTACACCGTGCTGAACGTCACCGGGGCGTGTGACGTGCTGCTGCGCAACCTGAACATCGGCCCGCAGTCGGCGGCGCAGGCCTCGGCCGGGCACGTCGCCTGCGCGATCGACGGCAGCTCGTGGCTTCGGGTGGAGAACGTCAACGTCTCCGGCACGGGGGCCGGGTCGCCGGCCGGCGGGTCGGCCAAGGGCCTGGTGGTCGGGCCGTGCGGCAGCGGGTCGATTCACGGCTGCGATATCGAGGCGCAGGTGACCGCGCTCCAGATGGGCAAGGGGGCGATCAGCTGCGCGGTGACGAACTGCCTGTTCGCCGCCGTGCGCGGGGCCGGCGGCGCGTGCTGCCAGATGTACGGCTATGCGCAGACGATGCAGCTGACCAACGTCATCACCCAGGCCGGCGACTACGGCGTGCAGATGATCAGCGACGGGGCCGGCATCCCGGAGTTCCTGTTCATGAACAACGTCCAGGTCAACGACGCCGGGATCACCGCCGGCGACTTCGCGGAAGGCTCGGAGGTGTTCGCCAACCAGTTCTGGGCAATCGCCAACGACCTGGGCACCGACCTCGTGCACGGCCTGAATTTCCACCCCGGCTTCCTGGGCGGCGCCTACTTCACGAACATGAACATCAGCGATCTCGGCGGCCACGGAATCTGGATCCAGGGCGGAGGCGGCTACTCGTTCATCGGGGGAAGCGTGGGCGGTTGCGGCAGCAACGCGGCCAACAGCTACGACAACGTCCACGTCGCCGCCCAGGTCGGCTCCGGCGTAGTCACCCTCCAGGGCGTGCACTTCGATACCGACCCGTGGATGGGGTTCTCCTCGCCGCCTGCCCGTTCGGCGGTGAACATCGAGTCCGGCGCGGTGAACGTCGTGGCGACAGGCAACATCTGGAAGGCCAGCGGGTACGCCACCCGGCCAGTCGTTGGCACGCTGCACCCCGCCAGCGGCGGGAACGCGGCCGTGTAGGGGAGCGGTCACGATCCCTTGAAACTCAAGGTGACGACGGGGCCGTATCGGCCGGTGCGCTCATGCGCAGGCCAATGTCACACGTGAGCACTCGCCCGGCATCCACGTAGCTGTCTACGCGCGGGGTCAGCGTCATGACGAACTGATAGCCGAACAGGGTTGGGCGGGCGCGAG
>VFSW01005014.1_pt1 | contig 19695 bp, 19 predicted proteins | sample 5358111 | NCBI WGS metagenome assembly VFSW01 (sample SAMN11554181, study PRJNA540505) | mine drainage metagenome | isolation source: sediment from site ElyBrook_90M | place: USA: Ely Copper Mine, Vershire, VT | collected 2017 | reverse complement strand
CCCTGGCGCCGCCTGATTCCGCCGAAACTGGCTCCGTTCTTCGCCGCCCCTAACATTGGATCGCCACAAAGCGCAGATCCGCTGCCGCGCGGCTTGATCCCAAGCGGTGAACGCGCAGGGCCAAGTGCCGCTGAATGCGGCGAGTTCCCCTCGCCCCGTCTCCTCCGCCTGCGCCGATGGCCTCACATCCGAACGTCGAACCGATCAAGCATCATGACCTTGTCCCAGACCTGCACGAAGTCTTTCACGAACCGGGCGTGTCCGTCGCTGCTCGCGTACACCTCGGCAACGGCACGAAGTTGGCTATTGGAGCCGAAGATGAGGTCGCTCCGCGTAGCCTTGAAGCGCGTTTCGCAAGTCGAACGGTCGTCGAGCGAAAAGTTCATGCCCGTTTCGTCCTGCTTCTTCCATTCATAATCCATGCTGGTCAGAACCGTGAAGAAGTCGTTGGTAAGCACGCCAACCCGATCGGTGAAAATGCCATTGGCCGAGCCGTCGTAGTTCGCACCCATGGCCCTCAGGCCCCCAACCAGCGCGACCCATTCGGGCGCGTTGAGTGTGAGGAGTTGGGCCTTGTCGAGGAACAACTCCTCCGGCGCGACACCCTGGGAAATTTCGGCGAATTGATCGTCGACGTAATTGCGGAAACCGTCGACCACCGGTTTTAGCCAATCGAACATTTCAATGTCGGTCAGCTCCTGAGTCGTATCTCGGCGACCCGGCGTAAAGGGAACCGAAACCTGCACACCGGCGTCGGACGCTGCCTTCTCGACCGCCGCGCACCCGCCGAGCACGATGAGGTCGGCGAGCGAAACCTTTACGTTGGCGGTCTGCTTGCCGTTAAACTCGTCTTGTAGGCCCCGCAGAGCCGCGATGACCGGTACGGTTCGCCGGTTGACTTTCCAACTATTCTGCGGCTCAAGTGCAAGGCGCCCCCCATTCGCACCGCCCCGCTTGTCACTGTTACGGTAGGTGGCAGCCGCCGAAAACGCCGTGAAGACCAGGTCGGACGTCGATAGTCCCGTCGCTAAGATCGCCCGCTTGAGCGCGGCGACATCCGCCCCGCTAACTGTATCGTGATCGCGGAGCGGGATGGGGTCCTGCCACAGAAGATCGTTCTCAAGCCTCTTTTCCGGCCCAAGATAGCGTTCTTGCGGGCCCATGTCACGATGCGTCAGCTTGTACCATGCCTTGGAAAAGGCCTGCGTGAACGCGTCGAAATCGTGAAGGAATTTCTCGCACACCTTGCGATAGTCGGGGTCCGTCTTCAATGCGATGTCGCTGGTCATCATCATCAGCGGGTTCATTTTGGCGGGGTTATGTGCGTCGGGAGTCTTGGGCGCACCCGGGTCGGTAGGGGTCCACTGTAATGCGCCGGCCGGACTCTTCGTCTGCTTCCACTCGAACTTGAACAGGTTTTCCAGATAGCTGTTGTCCCATTGCGTCGGATTGGGAGTCCAACTGCCTTCAATGCCGTTCGTCATGGTGTATTCCGCAAAGCCGGTGCCGGAAGGGTTCTGCCAGCCAAGGCCCATCGCCTCAATCGGCGCAATCTCGGGCGGAGGTCCAACTTTATCGGCTGCGACCATGCCGTGGCTCTTGCCGAAGGCGTGACCACCGGCGATCAGCGCAACCGTTTCCTCGTCGTTCATGGCCATTCGAGTGAATGCGATGCGGATGTCGCGCGCCGATCCCATCGGGTCGCCGTTTGCATAGGGACCTTCCGGGTTAACGTAGATCAGCGCTTGGTGGGTCGCGCCCAGCGGATTCTCAAGGTCATAGTCGGCATCGCCATTCTTACCGCGCCAGCGTTTATCGCGTCTCACCATGCTGTCGAAGGAGGAGACATCCTTCGGGTCCCACAGCTCGGGCCCCCAATAGGTACTGGTGTCGGCTTCCCACGCGTCGCGTCGACCGCCGCCGAAACCATAAGTCGGAAACCCCATGATCTCCAGCGCGCAATTGCCGGTCAGGACCATCAAATCTCCCCAGGAAAGCGCACTCCCGTATTTTTGCTTGATCGGCCAGAGCAGGCGGCGCGACTTGTCCGTATTGCCGTTGTCCCACCAGCTACTGATCGGCGCGAAGCGTTGCAGTGCCTCGCCCGCGCCGCCGCGCCCATCGGCGATACGATAAGTACCGGCCGCGTGCCACGCCATGCGGACCATCTGGGGGCCGTAATTGCCGTAGTCGGACGGCCACCACGCAACCGACGAGGTCAGAAATTTCTTAATATCCCGCTTAAGCGCCGCGAAGTCCATCTTGTTGAAAGCTTCGGCGTAATCGAAGTCGTCGCCTAGCGGATTGGCCTGAGCTCCGTTGTGGTGGAGAAGTTCGACCTTGAGACGATCCGGATACCAGTCCGACAGCGTCGGGGGCGTGCCCAAAGCGCCGCCGATGCGGTCTCCGCCAAACGGACACTTTCCGGTCATCTCATGAGCTTGCGTATTGGTTTTGTCGTTTTTGATATCGAGCACGATGATATATGTCTCCGGCAGGTAAGGACACTCCGATGCATAATGCGGTAGGTAGCGCGCCGCCGCCTCGCCCGGTCCTTCATCCGGCCACTATAGCTTAATACATACAAGTTTAGCGTTGAGCGGCCCCAAATTAACGCGCCGAAGTCGTGGCCAACGGCGGAACTCACGAGGTGATGGTTCACACCCGGCACCAGAACCTCAAGGCCAGCCAGCCGGTCGAAGCCAAGCCTCCGGTCATCGCTCGTGGCGGCCAGACAGTCGAGCATCAGCCCTCCGACAGTCGCTGATCCCAGCGGTTTCTGCAGCCGGTTCCACGGCGACACCGGATCGATCCGGTTACCAGTTTGCCTGTCTGGTGAAGCGCATCGTCGAGGTCTTCTCATGGACGGCGGAGAGGTTCAGCTTAAATCCTTGCGCACTGCGGCACTCAATGCGCCGGCCGGGCCACAAGCGCCCGATAGCCGGACGGGTGACCAAGAACGTGACGCGGGATCTCCAACCCGAACCGATCCGCCACTGCTCATGCCCAGGCTGAATGCGCGGGGAGGCTAGCTACTTGTTCTGAACACTCGCCGGTTGGGAATTCGACACTCGCTCGCCACGGTCGCCGAAGTCGGCGCCGGCCGGCCGACGGGACAGTGTGCCTCGACGGCGCAACTGGTGGTGGGTGCCGGCGTCAAAACCGGCGAAACTGCGGTTGTTTTAAACCGGCGCTAACACCCTTTGCGCTGGCACAGCGCCAGCGAGTTCATGTGACCGTGGAAGATCGGAATCCTCCGCTGAGTTGGGAATCGGCTCAACCACTCGATCACAGCAGGACCGAACTCGACTGGCTTGCCAACGAATCGCGTCACTTCGCAGGCGAATGGGTCGCGCTCGACGACAATCGGTTGATCGCGCATGGGCCGAAGCTGGCGCCAGTGAAAGCGGCGGCGCAAGCGGCGGGAGTTTCGCGGCCCTTTTCCGCCACTGTGCCCGACGACGATCTCCGTTCCGGTCGTACTGAAGACCGGCGAAGACAGCATGGGCCTGGCAGCAACCGCCGCGAGCGAGATTAGCCAAACTCGATCCTGGAAGGCGCCGACGCTGCTACAACGGCGGCAGGTTAAGCCTCAGAAGGCTCTCATTTAAAGCGCGCCTGTCGATCCGAAATTCGTGATGGAGAAGGCGCGCGAATGCGTCGCGAAGGTCCAACAAATGGCCACGTCGGTGGAGGGTTTCAAGGATGCCCACGCAACCTATGACTTCGAGACCTTCGTCCTTCGCGAACCGTCGTGCTCTTCGCTCGTCGATCAGCGTCAACCCGGCGGCCAATTCCTTCGCCAGAAGAATAGCGCTCACTTCTCCTGCCCCGAGTCCGGTTCGACGCCGCACTTCTTCAAGTGCGGCTGAATCGTTTACGGAAGCGATCTCGATCCAGTTGGCCCCTGCGATTTGCCTGGCTCCGGGCATACCGGTACCCGCGACCGTAACCTCGGCGTAAACTTCAGTCGGAATCAGCACGCGACCATAAAGCTTCGGCAGCAGTTCCAGGCAATCAATCCGCGCCAGCGCGATGAGCGGCGACGCGTCGGAAACGACTTTCACAAACCGAGGCGCTCGATGGTTTGCCAGTCTTCATGCAGATCATCGAGCCCGTAATGCAAAGGTACGCCATGATGGCCGACGTAGTCCATGAAGGCCTCGATGGGCGTCCGGCAGAGTTCAGCAGCCCTCCCAAGCGAGATCTTGTCCTCCCGGAACAGCTCCAGCGCGATCAGCTTCGCCGCTTCCTGAGAAACGCCATTCCCCTGATCGAGCCGTGCCGCGGTTACGAGGTCGGCTGGCAATTCCACGTGAAGCGTTTCCATGTCTTCTACCGTACCGCCCAGTTCGCTGGGACGTCAAACTTCATCATCGCGCAACCGCTTGCCTCGACGGGTTAGCCAGCCGGTAAGGGGGAGGTGATGAGCTGGCATCGTTCGGCTGGCGGCGGAATGAAAATGTTGGCGGCGACTCCGGGATTCTCGCCGAAGTTCAAATTGAGGCCGCGCAGAGGTCTGCGCGTCAAGTAATGTTCAAGCACTCGTCGAGTGTCTGTCAAGTATTTGTCAAGAACATATCGGGCGAGGTCTTCAATTCAGATGAGCCCTCTGCGGCTCCACCACCATGGACGCCAACCTGAAAAAACTTTTGGACGAACTGCCGGACAAGCCGCCGCGCTCCCGCCTTGAGCCGTACCGTGAATTCGTAGAGGAGCTTCGTAGCAGGGGTCGGACGTATCGGGACATCGCCGAGATACTCGCGGAAAAATGTGCCGTTCAGGTGACCGGCGGCGGAGTCCACGACTTCGTGCGAAGCCGGTCACATCGAGAGAAGAACCAAACAGTGAAAACCGCCGAACGGCTACCAGCTAAGCGTCCGGCGCGGGATACGTTGCCCAAAGCATCATCCAGCGGCGAGGCTCGGCGCAAGATCGCCGAACTCAAGGCGCTCAATTCAACCGCGGAGCCGCATGCAGACAAATTTGAATACGACGCTGATGAGCCGTTTCGCATCAAGAAACCGATGAAATAGATAGAACGGCTGCCGAGCTTGGAACAGTGAAGGCGCATTCCCGGAATCGGAAAACGCTCCCGGACGGCAGAGCGATGGCAAGCCCAGGAAAACACCCGAATCCTTTTTGAGTGCTTCAATGAAGCCCCGGCAGATCTGCCGGGGAATTAGCCGTGCCACCAACTATTTTTTTATCAATGATATGCCCTTCGATCTGCGAGTGGCCGGTGCGCAACTCCAATAATAACCCAAGGCCAACGAAGCACATATAAACCAGACCAATCCAATCAGTAACTTACTCCACGCGAGCGGTCCCCCGCCTTTTCGCACCGCACCGGCGCTCGCGGACGCTATCGAGTCACGAAGACCGGATACGCCGCTATCTCCCCCTCTATAACCCGCGCCTTCGCGCTTGGATTTCCAGCATCCCCTACGCGCTTCAACGCCCCATCGCACGTCGCAAGCATAAAGCCATTTGTGATTGCCGTCTCAGCAATTAGTGCGTCTTGGATGTTGTTCCGTTTCTTTCGTTCGGAGTCGAGATCGCTTCGTATAGCGCTCGCAAGTTTGCCGTCAGTGAATCTGCCTTGGTCAAATCCAGCGCCGGGGACGTCAAATGCCAAAGGCGCGGAGTAAATTTCGGTAACAACTTCGGAAAACTTCGCCAACAGGGCCTCCCGTTTTGCCTTCCCGGGAGTTGCTCCCAGCTCGGCACGCTGCACCGCAGTCGCAACGAAATTGCCGTTCAAGGGAAGATCGTCAATCGACAGGTCTACCTGAACAAGCCAGTTGATGATGTTGGTGTCGACGATGCACTTCAGGGTTACGCTTTCCGGACGGCTCATGATTGAGATCATACCGCTGCTTGATCGGCCTCGCCTCGTTATCGGTAAACAAGTTCTGTTCGACCGACACCAACGAATTATTCCTGTCTAGCCGCCCAGCGTTCAGCGGTTCCGGCCGCATCACGGCCATCCGGGAGTTACCCCGCTCCCCCGGCGAGTTCGAGACGTGTCCAGACTGGGTGACCGCCTTGGACACGGGCCAGCAGTTCGCACGGATCGCTCTCAAAACAATTGGCGACCATGGATTCGATCATAGGGCCAACCGGGAAGCAAAAGTTCGAAACGTGTCCAATGTGAGGAGCCAAATATCAAAACCCCAGGCGGGATTCGAACTCGTAACTACAAATGCTGCGGCCCCTGGTTACGCTTGAGGAATTTCCACGATCCGATTCTTCCATTCCTCCGCGGCCGAAGCGGCCCATATCATCACGAGAGCCTCAATGACATCGGCCAAGGGCGCTCTCTGTTTGACGAGAAAGACGCCCGCACATTGGCCGTTCGCTTCAAGGAAGTCGCCGAAGCGGCGGGGCATCGTCCTAAGATCGGAAGTGACAAGAATTCGATTCTCCTGCGTGGCGAACGCCAGCACATTGGGATCGGGATCTCCTTCCAGCCTGGCCTCATGGGCCGAAAGAAAATCGATTGCCGCTTCATGGCGCCGGCGCCCGGTGACAATCGCGTCGCGGAGACTGGCATCCGCCAAGTAGCGGACCATCCGTCAGCTTCGCCGCGAGACGCTTTGCCTCCGCAGACGCTCGAACGTCATCCTGACTTCGGGAGACGCTGGATGGGCTGTCGTGAAAGCGTCCTCTTCGCGCTCACGTTCCGTGATGTCCGCTTCCACATCTTTCTGATTTCCCAGATAGAAGGTGATCGCGCCATAAACCTGTTCCAAGCTTAGTGTCGGATAGTGTGACCGAATGGCCTCCGGGGATTCCCCGCGCTGAAATTCCCGCACAATGTGGGCTAACGGCACACGGCTTCCGAGCAGGTAGAAGCTATTATCCCGGCCTTCAACGAATTCCCTGCTCATGAATCTTCCTGCACTCAGTCTATACGATCCCCGCCAAACCGCGCCGCGATCGGGCCCGGCCATGCAAACTTCCCATGTCGAAGGCGGGCAAGGGGATGGATCGGCACCAGGCCGGCCCATCCTGGTCATACGGCTTTAGGCGGCCTGTTACTCTCGCTTCAGGTCACGAACCTTCGAGAAGTACGGATTCGTGGGGTCTACCAGCGCCCGGTAACTGGCACCGGCGGAATCCTTCACGCCGCCTGCGGTCGAGAACACGCCGTTCGGTCGAACCTTCCCACACACGCCTTCCCAGCGCATGCCGCGGCTCCATTTCGAGATGGCGCACCGATTCCTTCTATGAGTGCTTATAGAACTGACCACGCCTATCCACGGGCAGCGCGTACATCGCCTCTGCGGCCCGATCCGAGGTGAACAGAATGCGCCAGCCGCCCACGCGGGGCTTTCTCGGGCCTTCGCGTTCGGTCAGCGGAGCGGAGAGACGGGGATCGAACGGATCTTGGGCCAGGAGAACGATTCGCTGCCGGATACGGCGTTCCGTGGGCCGATCCCAATGATCGAGAACCTTCTCAGCTTCGTGGGCGACGTTGATCCGATAATTCACAGGCCGCGTTCGCGCTCGTATGCGGCGAGGGGCTTCACGCGACCTGCCGCAACGTCGGCGAGCCCGCGGTGAAGCGAAGCGAGCTCCTCGGCATCGAGCGGAGGCCCGTCCTCGCCGGCGGCATGGCGGAGGTCCTCCAGCCAGAGACGCGCGAGTTCCGTCTGCTCTTCCGGTAGTTCATCTACCAAATGGTGGAGCGCTTCCCGCCTGGTCATGTCTGGAACCTCCTTGCCTTTCAGCTTAACTCCAGCACCGCCGCGCGACCTGCAAACCAGCGGGTCGCAGCCCACAACACTCTCAAGACCGGCCCCCGAACGGCAGCTTAGCCCATGGTTTCGAAAAACACGTTAACGGAAATCCTCTCGCCCGCCTCAACCACGAGACGCGAACCGCGCGAAACCCAACGTTCAATTCTCAAAAACGGACACTCCTGCCGCAGGCGATCCCCGCCACATGAACCGTTTCAAACGTTTACCCAGCCCGCCAAATGGACCTCCGCTTGCTCCTTCAGTAACCTCATGCCCACTCTCTGGAGAGACTTGCGCTACTCACTGCGCATCTTGCGCAAGATGCCCGGCTTCAGCGTCGTGGCCTTGCTCGTCCTGGCGCTCGGCATCGGAGCGAACACCGCCATCTTCAGCGTCGTCAATTCGATCGTGCTTCGCCCCTTGCCATATCCCAACTCCGATCGCCTCGCGCTGATCTGGGAGACGGACTTGAAGGACGGCATCAAGCGCGAAGGCCCGTCGGCGCCGAATTTCCTCGATTGGAAGGAACAGAGCCGATCCTTCGAGGAAATGGCGCTCCTCGAGGTTGGCACCGGCACCTTGACCGGCGAAGGCGAGCCCGAACAGGTCACCGGTCTGCGCGTGACGACGAATTTCCTATCGATGCTCGGCGCGCGAACCGTCCTCGGGCGCGGCTTTACGGCGGCCGAAGGCGAAGGGAAAGCGCGGTACCCGGTCGCGGTGCTCACGAACGGATTTTGGAAGCGCCGCTTCGCCGGCGACCCGGGCGTCATCGGAAAAGCCTTCTACATGAATAGCGAGGCATACACCGTCATCGGCGTGCTCGCCCCCGATTTCTGGGAGGCGCTTCCCAGCGATGTCTATGTGCCCTGGCCGGTGGCCGAACTTCGCGCCAAGAGCCGCGCGGATCACGATTTCGGCGTCATCGCCCGGTTGAAGCCGGGCGTCCCCATCGCTCAGGCCCAGGCCGAATTGAGCGCCATCGCCCGCCGCATCGACGCGCAGACGCCCCGGCTCGCGGGCTGGGATGTCACCGTGGTTGGGATGAAGCAGGCGGTATTCGAATACATCCGGCCCGCCCTGCTCTTGCTATTGGGCGCGGTGGGGCTACTGCTGCTGCTGGCATGCGTGAACGTGGCGAGTCTATTGCTCGCGCGCATCGCCGGCCGGCGCAAGGAGATGGCCATCCGCGCGGCATTCGGCGCGCGGCGCGGCCGTCTGGTCGCGCAGATTTTAAGCGAGAGCCTCGTGCTCAGCCTCGCCGGCGGCCTGCTCGGAATCTTCTTCGCCCTCTGGGGTGTCGACCTTCTCAACGCCGTCCTGCCCGGTACCCTTCCGATGACGGAGGCCGGAGCCGAGATCGTGCGCCCGGCGATCGCCGTCGATGCCCGCGCGCTCGCCTTCGCGCTGCTGATCTCAACCGGAGCCGCGCTAATCTTCGGACTCATTCCCGCGCTGTACGTCACCGGAGCCGGTGGAAACGACGCCCTGAAGGCCGGCGGCCGGACCTCTTCCCCAGCGCTCGGCCGCACGCGCATATGGAGTTTCCTCGTGGCCGCGGAGACCGCTCTCGCCACCATGCTGCTGATCGGCGCCGGACTCGCCATGAAGAGCTTCGTGAATCTGCAACACGTGAATCCCGGCATTCGGCCCGATCACGTCTTGACCTTTCGCATGCGCCTTCCCACCGACAATCTCTACAAAAGCGATCGCGAGCAGTCCGCCTTCTACCGGCGCGTTCTCGACCAAGTGCAACGCATCCCCGGCATCCAATCCGCCGGCCTTACCGATGTGCTTCCGCTCGGACAGCAGAACGACCGCGAGTACTTTACCATCGAAAAGCGCTCCCTTCCGCCCGGGCAGTCGCTGGTCGCCGACTTCCGGCGAATCAGCCCAGGCTATCTGAACACGATGGGAATCGCGCTGCTCCAAGGGAGGCCGCTTTCCGATCGCGACGTTCGCGACGCCCCGATGGTCATCCTGATCGACGAAACGCTCGCCCGCCAGTATTGGCCCAACGAGAATCCAATCGGCCGGCGCCTGCGCTTGTGGGGCGAATACCGGGAAGTGGCCGGCATCGTGAGCCAGGTCCATCATTATGGTTTGGAGAAACAGCCGGAGCCCACGATCTACGCGCCCTTCGAACAGATGCCGAACAAAGCCATGGCGCTGGCCGTGCGCACCACCATGGATACTCAGGCGGTGGCGAAAGCCGTGAAGCGGGCCGTGTGGTCGGTCGATCGCGGCCAACCCGTGTTCCAGATCCGAAGCATGGACGACTATGTATCGCTCGCCGGAACGGCGCCTCGCATTTCGACCCTGCTGCTGGCGATCTTCGCCGCCGTCGCGGTGCTGTTGGCCGCGCTCGGAATTCACGGCGTCGTCTCCTACGGCGTCTCCCAGCGGACTCGCGAATTCGGACTTCGCATGGCGCTTGGCTCGACGCCGGGGCAACTCAAGAAGCTGGTAATTTGGAACGGCATTCAAACCGCGCTCATCGGTCTCGCCGCCGGGACCGCCGGCGCCGCCGCGCTCGCGTCCGCCCTGCGCGCGCTGCTCTATGGCGTAACCCCGCTCGATCCCGCCGTAATGGCGGGAGCCGCCGCGTCGCTTCTCGCGGTGGCGCTCGTCGCCAACTACGTCCCCGCGCGCCGCGCCACCCGCATCGATCCCATGGAAGCGCTGCACCAGGAATAGCCCCGCTGATGCCGAAGGTTTTCCTCTCGATGCGCGCGAATCCATGACGGGATTTGTCCCCCGCCGGCGATCAGTCCAGCTTCCGCCACTGGCGGCCGTCGCGCGCAAGCAGATCGTCCGCCGCTTGCGGACCCCACGAGCCGGCGGCGTAGTTGGGGAAATCGGTGGGCGGCGACGATCCCCAGGATTCGAGCACCGTCTGCACCATGCTCCATCCGGCTTCCACCATGTCCGCGCGCTGGAACAGCGTCGCGTCGCCTAACATGCAGTCGTGCAGCAGCCGTTCGTAGCCGGTGCCGTGCGCGAAAGTGGACGACGAGGAAAAATCGAAATTCATCACCGCCGGTTCGACCGTCGTCACCGGACCCGGCGCTTTCACGCCGAAGCGGAGCGAGATACCGGAATCGGGCTGAATGCGGATGAGCAGTTGATTCGTCTCAAGCGACTCGATCGGCGTATCGCGGAAAAGCGCCAGCGGCGGGTGGCGAAACCGCACCACCACCTCGGTCAGCGCTTTTCCCAGCCGCTTGCCCGTGCGCAAGTAGAACGGAACGCCGGCCCAGCGCCAGTTGTCGATCGTCACCTTCATCGCGGCGTAGGTTTCGGTCTTTGAATCCGGCGCGACGCCCTCCTCGTCGCGGTAAGCGGGCACCTCCGCGCCGCCGATCCGCCCGGCCCCATATTGGCCGCGCACGGCGATCTTGCCCACATCGCCCGGCGCCACCGGTTGGATCGCCTGCATCGCTTCCACCGCCTTCGCGCGCATGTTTTCCGCGTCGAAGGAACTGGGCGGCTCCATCGCGGTTAGCGACAACAACTGCGCCAGATGATTCGGGACCATGTCGCGGAGCGCTCCCGCGGATTCATAATACCCGCCGCGGCGTTCCACACCCACCGTCTCGGTCGCCGTAAGTTGGACGCTGTCTATATTGGCGCGATTCCATACCGGTTCGAGAACGCTGTTGGAGAAACGCAAGACGGTGATGTCCTGGACCGTCTCCTTCCCCAGATAATGATCGATCCGGTAAATCTGGCTCTCCTCGAACGAGGCCGCGAGGTCCTTGTTTAACACCTTGGCGGAGGGAAGATCGTGGCCGAACGGCTTTTCGACGATCAGACGGCGCCATTTCCCGTCTTCCTCGACGGACAATCCGGCGGCGCTCAACTGCCTCGCGATTCCGGCGATGAACCTCGGCGCGACGGCGAGATAAAAAAGGCGGTTGCCTTCGGTCGCCTGCTCGCCCTCGATTTTTTCGATCTCGCTCTTCAATTGAGCGAACGACGCCGCGTCGTCGAAGTTGCCCGTCGCGTAATAGGAACGCTGCTTCAGCCAATCGGCGATCGCCGGATCGGGTGGGGCCGGGAGAAATTCGGCGAGGCTTTTTCCAATGTGTTCGCGGAACGCGTCCGTGTCGATTTTGTCGAACGAGAAACCGAGGATGGCGAATTTTTGCGGCAGCAGCTTGGTTTGAGCGAGGTTATAGAGCGAAGGAAGCAGCAGCCGTTTCGTCAGATCGCCGGTGGCTCCGAAAACGATCATGAGGCAAGGACCGGATGGTCCGCCGTGAGCGGGATGAGTGATGTTCATATTAAAGGTTGCTTTCATTCAGAGCGAAGAGCGACGGCTGGATCGACGCGGGACGCGCTTACGGCCGGCATCCAGGCCGCGGCCAGAGCGACGGCGGACAGCAGCGTGGGCACCGCGAGGAAAACCGCCGGATCGTGCGCTGGCACGCCGAACAGGAACCCGGCGAGAACGCGCGCAAGGACAAACGAAGCCGCTAACCCGGCCGCGGCGCCGGCCAGCGCCAGTCGCAGCCCTTGGAAGACAACCATCGTCCGCACTTGCGCCGGGCGCGCGCCGAGGGCGAGTCGAATCCCGATCTCCTGCCGGCGCTGCTCCACCGAATAAGCCATCGATCCGTAGATGCCGATCGCCGCAAGCAGCAGCGCCGACGCGCCGAAGAGGCTGAGGAGAAGCGTATCGAAGCGGGCGCGGGCCGTGGAGCGCGCCGAGATTTCATCCATCGTAAGAACGGACGCCGCGGGCAGGCCGCCACTGGCGCGGATCAGTTCGCGCTCGATCGCCGGCGCCACCGAATGCGGCTCGACGCGCGTGCGCACGGCCCAGGCGATGGGCATCACGCGGGCGATCAGGGCGGTGAGGCCGTCGGGAACTTGTGCGATCGGGACATAAAACATCGGCTCGGGATCGCGATTGAGCCCATCGTCGCGAACGTCGCCAACCACACCGATAACTTGGCGCGGGGAGTCGGCGAACTCGGGCCCGTAACCTTGTCCGATGAGGACGCGCGCGCCGGCCGGGTTTGCGCCCGGCCAGAATCGGCGAGCCATCGCGCGATTGATCATCACGACGGGAAGAGCGCCCGCGGAATCGCGGTCAGTGAAGGCGCGGCCGCTCACAATGGGGATTTTGAAGACCTTGAAATAGCCGGGTGAGATACTCATCCAACCGACGCGTCCCAGCGACGTTCCGGAAGGGACTGGACGGCCGAAGATGGTGAACGGCAGACCGGCGCCGCCTTCCAACGGCAACGACGAAGTGGCCGCGGCGGCCGCGACACCGGGCAGCGCGTCTATATCTTGCGCGGCGTCGCGCACCAGCCTCGCGGCGGCCGCCGTCGTTTGAAATGGCGAGTTCGCAAGCGACATGCGCAGCGTTAAAACATCGTGTGGTTCGAAGCCCGGATCGACCGAGCGAAGATTGTGGAACGAGCGAATGAGAAGGGCGGCGCCGATCAAGAGCACGACGGCGACGGCGGTTTCGCCGGCGACAAGAAGCGAGCGGGATTTATTCTGGCGGAAGCCCGTACCGGAGCGGGCGGACCCTTCCTTGAGCGCCGCTCCGAGATCGGCGCGCGATGCGCCCAGCGCGGGGATGAGTCCGAATATTATGCCCGTCCCGAGCGAGAGGAGCACCGTAAACAGGAGCACGCGCCAATCCATCGCCACCGCCGCGCCATGTTCGGGTATGCGCGGGATGTCGCCGGGGTGGATGGCGAGCAGCGCCTGAACGCCGGCCAGACCTAGGAAAAGCCCAAGCGCTCCACCGGCGGCCGACAACACCAGGCTCTCGGTCAGCAGTTGGCGGAAGATGCGGGCGCGGCCCGCGCCGATCGCCGCGCGAATGGCGATTTCGCGCCTCCGCGCGCCCGCGCGAACCAGCAACAGATTCGCCACGTTGGCGCACGCGATCAGCAGACCCAAGCCGACCGCCGCGGTAAGGATGAGGAGCGAGGATCGGACGTCTTCAACGAAACGGTCCCGAAGGAGTTCGACGGCAAAACCGTCGCGCACGCCAACGACGATGGGGAATTTGCGCCTGAATTGAGCCGCGGCGAGGGCCAGCCGGGCGTTCGCCATCGCCAGCGTAACTCCTGGTTTAAGGCGCGCCGCGGCGGCAAAGTAACTGGCCTGATCGGTGCTGTTCGGGTCGAGTTGAAACGGAAGCCAGACGTCGGGAGGCGGATCGCTGTCGAAGTCGAATCCAGGTCCGAGCACTCCAACGATCGTGTAAGGCTCGCCGCCGAGGAGGATCACCTTCCCCGCGGCATGAGGGTCGCCATGGAAGCGCCGTTTCCAGAACCCGTAGTTGAGAACCGCGACGCGGCCTCCATTGGGCCTGTCCTCTTCCGCCGTAAATCCGCGGCCTTGGAGGAACGGCGCTCCGAACAGGCGGAAGCAATCCGCGCTAACCTGCGCCATGGGAATCTGCTCGGGGTTCGCCCCGCCGGTGAGGTTGATCGAGCCGACACGGTATGCCGAGACGTCCTGGAAAACCGAAGTTTGCTCCCGCCAGATATGAAACGTAGTGGCCGAAGCGCCCACGCCATAGCCGGAGGGAGCCTTCAACAGGAACTGCACGATCCGATCCGGATCGGGGTAAGAAAGCGGCTTGAGCAGAACGGCGTTGACGACGGAAAAGATCGCCGTGTTGGAGCCAATGCCCAGAGCTAGAGCGGCGAGAGCCGCGCACGTGAAGCCTGGGCTCCTACGAAGAGAACGGAGGGCGAAGCGGAGATCCCGCATGCGGCCTTACGTCGCTGATCAAGCCGCGATCGGTTGACGGCGGGCCGCGGCCAACCGGCTCAGCCACGCATGAACCCCGAAAATCGCGGCGGTGTAAAGGAGGTCGCTCGCGAGCGTCCATTTATAGAACGGCAGAGCGAAAATGTAGCACTGCAAGAGGCCGGCCGGGGTTGCGGCGAACTGGTTGAATGTGACCCAGACGCCGAAATTAGTAACTACGAAAAAGACGATGCTGCAAGCGATCGCGGCGCTACCGATGCGCCAATAACTGCGCGTCGAACGAACCTGGCGGCCGATCCACACGCAGATCAAAAGGCTCGAGTAAGTGAACAACTGCCAGCGGGTAAAAGGATGCACGCCGTAATAGAGAGCGAGGATCGGATCGGTGATCGTCATAATCGCCAAGGGCACCAGATACGCCTGCCACGCCGGGAGCCGCGCGCCGGCGAAGAGGCTGGCCGAATCGACCGGAGCGAAGTTGGGCGGATGAGGAAGCAGGCGGGACAGCACACCGAGGACGGTGAGGAGGACCGCGATCGGGCCGCGAGCGGGCGCATCGGGCGAGCGTTCGCGCTCCGACGGATTTGTCGCGCGGAATGGAGAGACGGGCATATAGGGAATTATAGCGCTTGGGCTTCGGCGAGGGTCCAGGCCGGGATCGCGCCCGATTTCGACGCGACCAGCGCGCCGACGCGATTCGCGAAATCTCCGGTCCCGGCGAGTGGCTGGTCAAGAGCGAGGCCGTGGAGAAGAGCGGCCGAGAAGGCGTCGCCCGCGCCGACGGCGTCCTGTACGCGGACGGGATAACCGGCACATTCGACGAAGGCGCCGTGGTAGAGAATGGCGCACCCTCGCACGCCCAGCGTCACGCAGGCGCCGGCGCAGCCAAAACGCAGGCAAAGAGCGCGGGCGAAAGCCTCGACGGGCGAAGCGGGAAGAGAGAACGCAAGCGCGAGACGCGTCGTCTCGTCTTCGTTGAGCTTGACGAACGTGGCGCTCGCGAGAAGCTCGCCGACCAGCGCCGGATCGTCGTTGGAAGGGCGAAGGTTCACATCGTAGAAGCGTTGGGCGGCGGGCAGGCCGTCGACGATGCGCCGGGTAACAGAACGGACGGCCGCGCTCGATTGAGCGAGAGTGCCGTAATAGATCCACTCGGGCCGCGATTCGAGCAAGGCTTCAAATTGCGAGCCGTCGAGCGAAGGAAAGTCGTAAGCGGCCGGCCGGTAGATGGTGTAGGAAGGTTCGCCCGCCTCCAGTTGCACGGTGACGAATCCCGTAGGAGCGCCGGCCACGGAGGCGACGAACCGCGTATCGACGCCGAGCCGGGTCATTTCTTCAATCGCGCGAAGTCCGCGTTCGTCCCGGCCGGCGCCGCTCACGAACGAAACGCGATGGCCGAGCCTGGCCGCGTGCGCCGAAAAATTAAACGGCGCGCCCCCAAGCCTCTCCCCGGATGGAAAAACGTCCCACAGCACTTCGCCGATCGAGACCATCTTCATACAATTGGGGCGCCCCCGCCGCCGCCGTTCCATGCGCGTACCGGGAATGCGTTAGCGCGGCGGCACAGCCGCCATCCTCGGCGATGCGGATTCATGGCAGTGCGAGTGTATCACGGACCCACCGGCGCCCTTCTCAACGGACCTATTCCCATCTGATAAGGGCTCCGGTGCCCGATACCCGCGCAATCCACTCCCTGACCGGCTTTCTGCGAAATCATAACGCCCATGTCAAGCGTCTTATGAAGGCGCGAACCCCGACGATGTTTACGGTGAACGGCAAAGCGGAAGTAGTCGTGCGGGACGCGGCCACGGTCCTTGCCGGGATGCGCGCCAAGCATGGCCCATCGCGTTAGTCGCGCCGCCCGCCCGAGCTAGACTTAGGAGAATCCTCGTGAGAATCGTTCCGATCACAACCCTGTTGATGACCGTTGCCGCATGGCATTGCCTTGCCCAAGATTCACAGCATTCCGAACGGCTTCATCTGGCAGGTGATTGCCGTGACGTCGCCCTGGTAGCTTCCACTTATCTCCAAAAACACGGGGTACTTACCGTACCATTCGAAAACCCCCGCCGCCTCTGGATAGGCCAGGACGGCCGCCAGCCTTGGACGGATGCGCAGGGAAACAAAGTCAACGACTTCAAAGTGTATTGGAACTTCGCGAATAGAAATGACGGGGAAAAGTTGCCCTTTGGCATGTGGCACATGCGCCTGGCTCACTACCAACCCACGGGCGAAATCGCGCTGGATTCCGTCGAAGGGGGCTGCGACGCGGACTTCCGGCTCTTCTTTCAAACCTCCGGCGGCCTTGTCATAGGAATATTGCCCGTCGATTCGCAGTGGGAGTATGGCAGCAACGGCCGCATGGAGCGCGGGTATCTGGATGGAATCTCCGTCGAACTGGATCGGCGAAAGCCGGCGCCGCCCAAATACAGTGCCGGAAAATAATCCCGTGGCCGGGATCGCGGACCAACATCGCCACCCTCCGCGGCTGAGCGTCTTGCTCGCCTCGGAGGCGCCCATTGGACTCGTTCTTCGGCGCGGCCCCACAAACCTTGTTCGAGTCGTCGTTTGGGATCGAGCGAAGGACAAGTTCAAGCCCGGCCCGTGGTTCAAGGGCCGGATTTTTGCGGATCGGTCCGGACTTTCGCCCGATGGCCGGCGCCTGATCTACTTCGCGATGGGCGGCCTGGCGTGGGCAATCCCCGCTACCGGTGGAACGTGGACCGCAATCTCAAGGCTACCGTCGCTGAAAGCGATCGCGCTCTGGGGACAAGGCGGCACGGGGGCGGGCGGTGGAATCTTCACATCGAACCGCTCGTTCTGGCTGGATGCCGATTCAAATACACTCCTCCTTCGCGACGATTCCGGCCTTCGCCGCGAAATGCAGCCTCCCGCCGAGTCGCGGAACGAGATGCATGGGTGGGTTTTAAAGGAAGGAAGCGCGGAGGATCGAGTCTTCGAAAAAAACCTTCGTGAAGGTTGGATCTTGCGGCGGGCCGGCCGGCGCGCCGGATACGAACTCGAGCAACCGAACGAATGCAAGCTGGCGTTTCCAACTTGGGAATGGGCGGACTAGGACCGGCATCGCCTGGTGTGGGCCGACCGCGGCTGTCTTCATGCTGCCGCTCTTGGCGCTCACAAACCCGGCTCCGCCCATACCCTGTACGATTTCAACGGCATGGTTCCAGTTCCGCGGAACAAGCGCCCCCGGTCAGTGGACGGGACAGCCGATGGCCGTCCGCTCATTTGACTCCCTGGCGTCGCCATACGGCGATCGGTTGCACCGATCCGCGAACCGCCACATCTCAGCGCGGCAACGACCGCATATTCTGGGAGAGAAGGGAAATTCATGGCAACTCTCGACTGGTCCCAATGCCCCGCCGTAGAAGGCACCCCCGGCAAAGTCAGCGGCGCATGGGTGCTGCGCGGAACCAGAACACCGGTCAAGGTTCTATTTGAAAATCTCGAAGCCGGCATGAGCATCGAGGAAGTAATCGAACAATTTCCGGTGACCCGCGAGCAGCTAGACAGCCTTATGGAGTTCGTGGCCCGCTCCCTCGAAAAAGCCCCCAGCTACGGATAGATCGTCGGCTTTCAAGAACTCCCCCGGCGAGCGCAACCCACGTCGATCTGCGCGAGAATCGGAGAATTGCCCCCATCCGCCGCCACCGCTCCATTAGCTCATGCCCATCAACGCCGATAAGCCTCACCTATGGAAGACCGACACCCTCGCATCGGTGGCCCAGTTCAATCGCTGGTTCACCGCCTTCGCCCCGAAGGCATACCGCGACACTCGGAAGATAACCATAGTAAGAGTTGAGCAGGCTCTCAAGCTGACAAGCGACCTCACGGCCATTACCCCAGCGATCGTCGAATCCAATCCCGGCATCCTGCCGGCGCTTCGCATGTCCACCTGTCCCCCGCTCGCCCGCGACCGGCTCATCGGCCTCGCCGGTTCGACCAAGAACTTCGTCGGCAGCCTCGAAGACGGCAAGCTCCCCCGTCTTCTCTCCGCGGAACTCCTTGACGTCCACCTCGCGAAAATCACCTCCATCCTGTCGAAGATGCTGGACGTGGATATTTTTCCGTGGCTCGAACAACAGCGCCGTCCCACCAGGATCGAACGCTACCGCTCCTCCACCATCGTCGCCGACCGGCTGTGCGGAGCCGTCGCCGATCCCATCGTTCGCAACGCGCAGGAAAAACGCCAGCTTTCGCTCATCGAGAAATATCTGACCACCCGCGGCTACAAATTGAAATCAAACCAGCCGTCCGCGCCGCTAAACCAAATGGAGCCTGGCACGTTTTCCTTTCGGCTGAACGTCCTTGTAAAGCCAACGGCGGCAGCGGAAGCGAACACCGTCAAAGTCCCCATTGACGCCGTGGTTCAGCCAAGAAACGCCAAACTCCCCCACCTACCCGTTCTCATCGAAGCGAAATCCGCCGGCGATTTCACCAACACGAACAAGCGCCGGAAGGAGGAAGCCATCAAGATGAACTACCTTCGCGCGACCCACGGAGACGGCGTCGTCTTCGTCCTGTTCCTCTGCGGATAATTCGACGCCGCCTATCCCGGCTACGAGGCCGCGGAAGGAATCGACTGGATATGGGAGCATCGTATCGAGGATCTCGACCAGCTCGGACTTTGAAAGCATCCATGGAAACCGTCGCCGAACAAAGCATCGAGCAACGCCGCCTGCAGGAACAGACGCGCCTGGACGCCCTCAAAACAGCGCCGCAGCGCAACAAGTGGGGCCAGTTCGCCACCCCGCCCGAACTCGCCCTCAACATAACCCGTTACGCGAAAACGCTCATGGGGAACACGCCCGTGCGCTTTCTCGATCCCGCCATCGGCACTGGCTCCTTCTTCTCGGCCCTGACCCAGACCTTCCCGCCACCGAACATCGCCGCCGCCGGCATCGAACTCGACCCCCTATTCGCGGAAGCCGCCGCAACCCTGTGGGCAGGGAAAGGCCTTCGCGTCGTCCAAGGCGATTTCACGATACAGCCCCTCCCGAACCCCCGCTTCAATCTCGTAATCGCCAACCCTCCCTACGTCCGCCATCATCATCTTCCGGCCGCCGAGAAAGACCGCCTAAAAGCCCAACTCGCCCAATCGTTGCGCCTCGACATCAGCGGCCTCGCCGGCCTCTACAGCTACTTCATGCTCCTGTGCCACGATTGGATGGAAGCCGCCGGCCTT
>VFSW01005013.1_pt1 | contig 19697 bp, 14 predicted proteins | sample 5358111 | NCBI WGS metagenome assembly VFSW01 (sample SAMN11554181, study PRJNA540505) | mine drainage metagenome | isolation source: sediment from site ElyBrook_90M | place: USA: Ely Copper Mine, Vershire, VT | collected 2017 | reverse complement strand
ATTTAACATATCGTTAAAGATAGCCTAACTAAATGCGTATATACTCTCTTTGGATATATATCTCTTTCGTTACCCATGAGAAAAATTTTATAGTACAGGAGCTATCTATGTTCAAGTTCAACTGGAAAAAAAGTGCTGCACTACTTGTTATTCCCATACTGGCCTTTGCATTGATGGGCATGAGCTATGCTCAGAAGAATGTGCAGTCAAACGTTGTCGTCCAAAATACTATGCCGACAAGCGGCATTGTTGGCTTGCCTGGATACCATATTTCAGTCTTTGCACTTGGTGGTAGCCAGTATTCCCATCCTGATTCAGTCGTGGCTGACGGCCAATACATCTATGTTGGTTATCAGAATAAATCGTTGCCAGACGGAAGCAACCATCTCTCTAGCACGATTGTAATGTACGATAAAGATGGTGAAATCAAAAAAACCTTCTCCATCGTTGGTCACTGTGACGGTTTGCGTATTGATCCTGCCACTCATCTGGTCTGGGCAACGGTCAACGAGGATGCCAGTGCTGTTCTCTACATTATCAACCCAAACACAGGGACGATTGCTAGCTATCCCTTCCCAACAGCAGCCCCGCATGGCGGTGGTTATGATGATCTGGCTTTTAGCAACGGTATGGTCTTTGTGGCGGCCTCAAACCCAACGCTCAATAGTGCTGGTGTCAATACCGCTCCTGCTCTGGCCAAGATCACGATTAGCGGTAGCAAAATGAACCTGACTCCTGTTTTGATGGGCAATGCAACCGCTCTTGATACCACGACAAACCAAAAAGTCACGCTCAATGAAATTGACCCTGACTCTATGACCGTCGATATGCAAGGCAATGTCGTACTCGACAACCAGGGTGGTTCAGAACTGGTCTTTCTACACAATGCGGGAACCGCACAGCAGAGCGTGACGCGTGTTCCATTGGGTACACAGGTTGATGATAGCGCATGGGCGACAGCAAAAGAGGGCCATCTTTTGATTGTCGATGCCAAACAAAATGCAATCTATGCTGTGAGTGCAGATTTTACCACTGGAACCGTATATACGGAAACCCCCTCGGACTCCGGCGTAGCAGGTTTTGTGGGCACAATCGACTTGACAACGGGCATTATCTCGCCTGTTATCATTGGTCTTACTAGCCCCAGTGGCATGATCTTTGTCGCTAACTAACTAATACGCTACTGTTGAAACAGGAGAGAAGCAAGGCAGGTACTTCTAATTGTGGGTATTTGCCTTGCTTCTCTTATTAGCCTCTGTTGCGCAAGGTTTGGAGACATTGAGTTTCAACCCCCTCTATCACCGAAACAAAGACTTGTCGCATGGCGATTTTCCCTGCTATGATGTAGGAAGAGAGTAGTACCAGGGAACACGAGAGGAGTGGTGACATGCCTATGCCGACGCCGAAGCAAGGGGAATATTTTTTTTGCCGCAGGAACATGTCATATTTGGCGCGAACAGCATTAACAATCTGCCAGATGAGGTCGCGCGCCTGGGTGGACAGCGCAGCCTGATTATTACCGGGCGCACATTAGCCACGCAGACTGACGTGATTGATCGTGTGCGCGAAGCTTTAGGCATCTCCTATATGGGAACCTATTCGGGTATTCGCCAGCACGCCCCGAAAAGCGATGTAGAGCAGGCACTTTCATGGGTGCAGAAGCTCAATGTCGATGTGCTGGTCAGCGTGGGTGGTGGTAGCCCAATTGACGCAACCAAGGCTGTTGCGATGGCAATTTCGCAAGAGCGTGGCTTTTTCCCCATGCATATCGCCATTCCCACCACACTCTCAGCCGCAGAATTTTCGCATCTGGTCGGCGTGACTGATGAGGAGAGCAACATGAAGGTGGGCTTCGCGCATACGCAGGTGACACCGCGCACGGTCATTCTTGACGCCACACTCACGCTGCAAACGCCTTTACCGCTCTGGCTCTCGTCTGGCATTCGCTCGCTTGACCACGCCGTAGAGACGCTCTATGCCCCTGGTGTCCATCCTATTAATGATACGCTCGCGCTTGAGGCGATTCGCCGCCTGTTTGAATATTTGCCTCAGTGCAAGGCCCATCCAGAGGATACTGAAATTCGTACCGAACTGCAACTCGCTTCGTGGATGAGCTTTTTCGACGAGGTCAATACTCCGATGGGTCTCAGCCATAATCTGGGACGGCGCATCGGGGCTAGTTATAGCGTCCCGCACGGAATTACCTCGTGTATTACGCTTCCACACGTCATGCACGCCCTTGCTCCACACTATACCCACGCGCTCGCGCAAATCGCCTATGCCCTGCACATTGTCCCCAGTAAGACAGACGAGCTTGAGGCCGCGTATCGGGCGGCTGACGCTGTCAGCGATCTTATTCGTCGTCTTGGCCTGCCGCAATGGTTGCGCGATGTCGGCGTCAATGAGAGCGAACTGCATGCGATTGCGACGACTACGCCCAGTCGTGTGCTGAATGCTGTCGAGGTGGAAGCACTGTTGCGCGGGATGCTGTAGTGGATGCGTGTCACGTTGTTGGAACAAACCAGAGAAAGACCAAAAATCAGTAGTAAATGGAGCGATGTACAATGCGATTTGCAGCAAGCCAGCAACCTACATTGACCCCAACCCACATCGGAGCAATATCCGCATTCGTGGCACACGATATTGCCTATGCCAGCCTCTCGGAGGCTCAAAAATTGGATATCTATCTTCCTGCGCGTGAAGGTCCGTATCCGGTCATCGTGTACGTACACGGGGGAGCCTTTAAGTTTGGTGATAAAAAGGAGAATGAGGCCACAAAAGCGTTTTCCTTCCTACTGGCTGCCGGCTATGCCCTTGTGAGCATCAACTACCGCTTGAGCGGTGAGGCGAAATTTCCCGCGCAGATAGAGGATGTCAAGGCGGCTGTTCGCTGGCTACGCGCTCACGCGACCGACTATCATTTTGACGCACAGCATTTTGGCGCGTGGGGAGCTTCCGCTGGTGGTCATCTCGTTGCACTGCTGGGCACATCCGCTGGTGTGGCTGAATTGGAAGGAGCCTATCTGGGCAACGCCGATCAAGCGAGTAACGTACAGGCTGTTGTGGATTGGTATGGCCCGACTGATTTCTTACAAATGGACGCGCACGTATTACAAAACGCGGTTTGTAGTGCTGCCTACGCCACGCATAATAACCCCGATTCGCCTGAGTCAGAACTGATGGGCGCGCCCATCCAGACAATTCCCGAAATCGTGCGCACTGCCAATCCCATCGCCTATGTCAATCAGCACAATCCACCGTTCCTGCTGCAACATGGAACCGCCGATTGTATCGTGCCACCGCTACAATCGCAGCTTCTCTATGACGCGCTACTTCCTATGCTTGGTACTGAGCGTGCAGCGTTAGTTTATCTGTCAGGCGCAAAACATGCAGATAAGGTATTTCCACAGGAAGCGAACATGCAATTGGTCGTACAGTTTTTCGATAAACACCTCCGTTAATGCTTTTTAGAAGAAAAACAAGCGCGATCAGCAGACGTTCCCTTGTTTTTTCTCTTATCGCATGGTATCCTATCATTACCATAACAAGGAGGCAAACTTCATGCTCAGGTATATCAATACGCCAAATGACCCCAAGATAACCCTGGTATGAGTGTGCCTTGTAGCAGATAGCCGTAGCCACGTTTTCACTTCCCTATCGCCGCGAGGCTCACATCCGCTCGTGGCATTTCTGTGTCTTCCATGCCTTAGAACCGCATAATCATAATCGCACACGTCCACGAGTTTCTCTCACTAACGTCTTTTACGCATTGTATCTCCTGCTGCATAAAAATCACGAAAGGAACTTCTGATGAGCGGTTCACAGAAACTCACATTGCGCACGCTCTTCATGACTTATCTCAGGTCGCAGTGGCGGCGCGTTACGCTCATGACACTTCTGCTACTGAGCAGCATCGCGCTACAGCTGATTAATCCGCAAATTCTGGGCTACTTTGTCAATACCTTTACGGCTGGCGGCTCACAGACAACCTTGATGCTGACTGGAGGAGCGTTCATTGCTATCGCCTTTGCTAACCAGGGTATCGCAGTGTTGGCAACCTACTACAGCGAAAATGTGGCTTGGACTGCTACCAACCAGTTGCGTATTGATCTTGTGACGCACTGCCTGGGCCTGGATATGGCCTTTCACAAGGCCCATACAGCGGGCGAGCTGATTGAGCGCATCGATGGCGATGTCAATACGCTCTCGCGCTTCTTTTCACAGGCCATTATCTATCTGCTCGGCAATACGCTGCTTATTGTCGGCGTACTGGTCCTGCTGTTTCTCGCGGATTGGCGTATCGGCCTGACCATGCTGATCTTTGCCAGCATTGCTCTGCTCATTCTGACGCGCATCAGCACGATTGCCGTGCCATTTTGGGAACAAAACCGCCAACAGTTTGCTGAAACAATGGGTTTTCTGGGTGAACAGTTGGCGGGAACAGAAGATGTACGCGCAAATGGCGCAACTGGCTATGTGATGACACGCTACTATCAGATCATGCGCCGCTCTCTGCCCATCAGTCGTCGCGCAAGTCTGGCAGGCTATAGCATGTGGATGAGTATCCTGGGGGTGTTCGCGGTTGGTAACGCTCTCGCTTTCGCCCTGGGAGCCGCGCTGTGGAGCAGTCATGCCATTAGCATCGGCACAGTGTATCTGATTTTCTACTACACGAACTTGATTATGCAGCCAATGGAACAGATTCGCACGCAGTTGCAGGAACTTCAACAGGCAGGCGCGGGCATTGAGCGTATTCAGCGTCTCTTTGCCATTGAGCCAACAATCCACGACGGACGCGGGACGCCACTGCCAGCCGGTGCATTAGATGTTGACTTTGCGCACGTCACTTTCGGTTATCATGCCGACGCGCCCGTCCTGAACAATATTACCTTTACACTGCCTGCTGGTCAGGTGTTAGGCATAGTGGGACGCACGGGTAGCGGCAAAACGACGCTCGCCCGCCTCTTGCTACGCCTGTACGATGTACAGATGGGGGAAATTCGCCTGGGTAATATCCCTGTTCAGGATATGCATTTGCGCACCTTGCGGCAGCATATCGGCATGGTGACACAAGATGTGCAGCTTTTCCACGCCAGCGTGCGCGACAATCTGACCTTCTTTAACCGTGCCATTCCTGACGAGCGTATCCTGCAAGCGATTGACGATCTGGGCATGACTCCCTGGCTTAAATCACTATCCGCTGGTCTGGATACCGAATTGGGGTCCGATGGCGAAGGCTTATCGGCAGGCGAGGCGCAGCTATTGGCCTTTACACGCGTTTTTCTCGCCAATCCTGGTCTGGTTATTCTGGATGAAGCCTCGTCGCGGCTTGACCCGGCTACCGAGCAATTGATTGAACAGGCTGTGAGCAAACTGCTTGCCGGCCGCACGGGTATTATTATCGCGCACCGTCTTGCCACGCTTCAGCGCGTCGATGCGATTCTGGCACTACAAGATGGGCGTATGCTGGAATATGGGCTGCGTGCCGCTCTGGTCAACGACCCGACTTCGCACTTCTATAGCCTGCTGCAAACTGGACGAGAGGAGATACTGGCATGAAAACCTATCGCTCTATGTGGCGCATGATTAGCTATCGTCCTGGTCTATACATCGTGAACGCACTACTCTGGTCGCTGATTCACCTCTCACCGCTGATTCCCGGTCTGATTGCGCAACAATTTTTCAATCGGCTCCCGCAGGTTGGTGGTCTCAATGCAGAACTGTGGAGGCTGATTATGCTGCTGGTTGTCACGGCATTGGGGCGCGTGGTGATCATTTTTAGCGGTGGTTGGATTGATAGCACCCATCGTTTTAACATGCGCGCACTGCTGCGGCGCAACTTGCTGGCACGCATCCTCGAACGTCCCGGCGCGCGCGCTGTGCCCTACTCGCCCGGCGAGGCCATCAGCCGTATGCGCGATGACGTAATGCACGCGGAAGACGCGATTAGCTGGACGCTCGATATGATTGGCAATACGCTTTTTGCCATCGTTGCCATCATTATCCTATTGCGTATCAGCGTCACGATCACGCTACTGGTTTTTGTGCCGTTAGTTTGTATTGTCGCGCTGGTGCAACTCATGAGCAAACGCCTGGAAAGCTATCGCAAGGCCAGTAGTCAGGCTACCAGTCGCGTAACCAGCGCGATTGGCGAGATGTTCACGACCGTGCAGGCCATTCAGGTTGCGGGAGCCGAGAACAATGTCATCAGCAATCTGCACACGCTCAACGAGCAGCGGCGCGTCACTGCTGTCAAAGACCAGTTCATGGAGCAACTGCTAAACTCTACCTTCGGTAATACAGTTGGTTTGGGCACGGGCCTGATTCTGATTCTTGCCGCGCAATCGGTACGAACACATCAGCTTGGTCTCGGCGACCTTGCGCTCTTTATCTACTACCTGGGCTTTGTTGCCGACTACACGCAGTTTTTTGGCATGTTCCTGGCGCATTACACACAAACGAAAGTTGCCTTTGCGCGCATGGAGACGCTGATGCAGGGGGCGCCGCCAGAGCAGTTAGTTGCCCATCGTCCACTCTATCTCACTGGCACTATACCCGCCCTCACCTCGCCAGTCAAGAGCGCGGTCCATGAACTCAAATTGTTGGCAGTAACAGCATTAAGCTACCGCTATCCCGATACGGGACGCGGTATTGCCGATATCAGCCTGCGTGTGCCGCGTGGCAGTTTGACCGTTATCACGGGGCGCATCGGTTCGGGCAAAACAACGCTATTACAGGTCTTGCTCGGTCTTTTGCCCAAAGACACGGGCGAGATACGCTGGAATGGTGAACTTGTCGAAGAAGCGGCGAGCTTCTTTGTGCCACCACGCACGGCCTATACAGCGCAAATTCCACGCCTGTTCAGCGTGTCGCTCAAAGAGAATATCCTGCTCGGCCTGCCTGAAGACGCTGTTGATCTGCCATCCGCGCTTCACGCTGCTGTGATGGAACAGGATATCACGCAATTAGAGAATAGCCTGGAGACGCTGGTTGGCTCACGCGGCGTCAAGCTCTCCGGCGGACAGGCTCAACGCACAGCGGCTGCACGTATGTTTGTGCGCGACGCTGAACTGTTTGTCTTTGATGATCTCTCCAGCGCGCTCGATGTCGAGACCGAGCAGCAACTCTGGGAGCGTCTGTTTCATCGCGGCGGGCACACCTGCCTTGTGGTTTCACATCGACGAGCCGTGTTACAACGCGCCGACCACATCATCCTGCTCAAAGAGGGGCGTTTAGAAGCTGAAGGAACACTCGAAACGCTGCTGCAAAATGTGCCAGAAATGCAACGCCTCTGGCATGGCGAGGCACTGAGTTGAAAGGAAGAGGCACTGACACAAATAACATGTGTCAGTGCCTCTTTGTGCAATAGGCTTATTCAGGCTCTTTCAAGCATACGATCTCCGCCATACACATTTCTCATTCTAAAAGGTGTAGGCGTTGTAATAAGTTGCCAGGCGTATAAACGGCGTCCTTCATAGATAAACCAGGGATCAGGCAACACGTAGCTATCCTGATCTGTCCAATCAGGAGTCGCGACATCATCTTGCCAGCAGAGCCACTCGACCATTGCAGCCCAAAATGCAGCCCATTTGTTCATTTCTGGCGTAGGTGCGATATCAATAGGTTCCTGTATGAGTGCAAAACGGTCTTCGGCCTCTGAACGTCTCCATTCATCTAAAAAATCACCAATAGCTACCCATGGATTCGTCCCTTGCAGGATGCGCGCAAACGTCTCAGAGATCGTCTGGCGATGCCACCAGTAAGATGTTTTCTTTTCTGTGTCCATCATTCTTCAAACAAATCCTCAATAATATACTGCTTGAGCAATGGTCAATGCGGCATCTCGAATTGTAGCAGCATTTTTAGGCTCAAAGTATGCATCTATATCTTTTGTTATTTCGCGGTTTCCTATTTCAAGCAGCATCACAGCATCACCAACAAGCAAAATTTCTCCTGTTACTTGCCTTTTTTGCAGCTCTTCGCCAAGCATGCGCAAATATTTTTTTATCTCTTCTTTATTCATGACCACCACCTCGCATGTATTTACATAGATGTTATTTGAGTATAGCGCATGAATAAACTGCATACAAGGGAAACCATAACCCTCCCACTTTACTTTATGCTATACTGTGGGGAAAAATAGACCAGGAAAGACTATGGCAGAATATATTTGGGGGCGCAACCCCGTTTTAGAGACATTACACTCGCTTCGCAGGATTCAGCGTATCCTACTGGCGGAAGGGCAACGCGAGGCTCCGGTCGTGAATACTATTGTAAGCGAGGCGGAACAACGCCAAATTCCTGTTGAGATTGTGCCACGCACGCGCCTGGACCAGCTCAGTCACGGGGCCGTGCATCAGGGCTGCGTCGCGCAGGTTGCCGAGCGCAAGTATGCCAGTATCGAGGATATACTGGCCCTGGCAGAGAGCAAAAATGAGCCGCCGTTCCTGTTGGTACTGGATGCTATTCAAGATGTCAACAATCTCGGCTCGCTGATTCGCACCGCCGAGGCAGCGGGAATGCATGGCATCGTGATCCCAGAGCATCGCGCTGCTGAGGTGAATGCCACCGTCGTTAAAACCTCGGCAGGGGCAACCGAACACCTTTTGATCGCGCAGGAAACCAATCTCTCTCGTGCTGTCGACCTGCTCAAAAAAAACAATGTCTGGGTGATTGGTCTCGCGGGTGAGGCGAAAACGCTCTATACCGAGGCTGATTTGAAAGGGCCGCTGGCATTGGTGGTTGGCAACGAGGGCAAAGGCATTGCGCGTCTGGTGCGTGAACACTGCGACCTGCTGATTCGCCTCCCTATGCACGGGCAGATCAACTCGCTCAACGCGGCAGTTGCGGGCAGCATCACAGTCTACGAGGCTTTGCGCCAACGTACACGCCGCTAATAGCCAAGCAGGTCTTGCAGCTCCTTCTCGTATTGCTTGCTCAAAGGGATCATTGTCTCCTGCTCATCATCGAGTTGTAGCGTGTAGCTATTGCGTGTGTACTGAATGACCGCTTTGATATGCTGTAAATTCACGAGATAGGCGCGGTGAGCCTTGAAAAAACCGCGTCCGCTGAGACGGCTTTCTAGTTCTTGCAGCGTTAAATTGCAAGCGGCCTCTTCGTGAGCTGTGCGCAGGTAGGTTTTGCCCTCGCGACTGGTGGCATAGAGCAGATCGCCTGGATCATAGAGCAGGATACGATCTTCTTTGCGTGCCGGAATCTTAAAGGGCGTGAGGCGTTCTGGTTTAATCGGCTCAGGTGTTTTACTGGCTGGCAGCTCCTCTGAGACGGAGGTTGCTTGTGTTGGCTCGCTGCTTTCATTCCGAACACGTGAGCGGGAACCAACAACGCGACCATCCTCCAATTCGACGATATGGGTGCAAAATTTGCCAGCCCAGGCCAGGTCTTCATCGGTGAGCAGGATAGCTGTACCCTCAGCGGCAAGTTGCGTAATGATGCGTGCCAGTACCGCTTGCGTATCAAGGTCTGTGCGCAGGGTGGGACGATCAAGCAAGAGTAAGGCGGGATGCGTGAGCAGGGCACGGGCAAAGGCCAGACGCCGCTGTGTACTGGATGAGAGCTTAGAGATACGTTTTTGAACCTGATCGCTCATCCCCACTTGAGCCAAAACTTCAGCCATGCGACTGCGTGGTAAACCATGCAACTGACAGTAAAATGCTAGATTATCCTGCACGCTTTGCCGCTCATAATGCAGATCATCTTCGAAGAGAATACCAATCTGACGGCGTATCGCTGGTGTATAGGGAACATTTTTTCCCTCGAATACGATGCTCCCACCGCTTGGCGCCATTTCTCCGCATAATAAGCGGAGCAGCAGCGTTTTTCTGCTGCCTACGGGACCGACCAGTGCCACAATCTCTCCTGGACACACATCGAGCTGCTCGATTGCCAGGACCTTGCGATTCTCGATGACCTTTTCCAGTTGGCGCACCTGTAACATGTCGCGCATCTCCACATTTCAAATTATCACGCGCTATTATAACACGCCGCTTGTCAATCCGCTTGTGATTTATTTTGAATGTGAAGAATACAACCAACTGCCTCTGTACTGCTGCTTAGACAACTAAGGGAAAACGATGTCCTCTTAGTTGTGATAGAGGCGTTCGCCAGCTTGTATCGTACAGGATAACGTATTTTCAGCAGGTGGAACAGGACAACTATAAGAATCACTATAGGCACAGTAGGGGTTATATGCCTCGTTAAAATCAAGGATCAGGGTCGCATTTTCTTCATGGAAGGGGATATCAAGATAGCGACCTGCTCCATAGGTCTCTTTCCCGCTCAAAGCATCACGGAACGGGATGAAAAGGGCGGTTTCGCCATGCTCATGCAAAGAGCGGTAGGCAGTCAGGCGTTGTAGCGTACCATCAAGCATAAAGTGTAAAAAAGCAAAGCGGATGAAGCGTTGCTGTTGCCCATCGGACGTTGTCATCTCAACCAACTGCTGATCGGGAAGATGCTCGACCTTCGCGCTCACGCGGTACGCAGGATTGGGCGGATAATAGCGCAAGCCGGAGAAACGGCGACGTTGCTGATGAGGAAACGGTGAGTGAGGTGAGGTACGAAAAAACGCATCTTTCTCCTGGCGACGCTGGCTCATCTCTCTGATATAGGTATCTGACAGATCAAATGACATCTGAAGACCTCCTGGATAATATTACAGTATCTTGACTAATGTACAATATTGTGAACATTTATAGCATACCTGTTGAAGTTCTGCACATTCTGTAGTCAAAACTACAAAGAGAGAGGGGAAGCTCCATTGTTTCCCCTCTCCCACACAGGCAGAATACCTGGTCTGTGTGCCTGTGTTCTTTATGCCATCCATGATATGCTGAAACTATAACAGCAAACTGTAACCTGGATATTGCAAGCCAATCACTGGAGGCACAGCAGGAACGCAAGAATACGCCCATCACGAAAAAACCTTAATATTGGAAGCACCTTTTCCTCTCACGTGCGATAATCAGTAAAGATGGCTGCCTCTCTACGTGGAAGAAGAGGGAGCCATTTATCGGCTCCACTTCTCTATAAAGGCAGTTTCTCATTTTGGAAAGTATAAACGGTTTTATGCTGGGAAGCATGATACGGCGCGAGGGGGTCCGCGCATGAACGGTTCAAAAATGGTTTCGTCTCCCTGGCCGCTATTGGCACGCAAAGACTATGCGGCTCCATCCATCTTCACGGCAGAGAACCTGCTACGCGAGGCGCGACGCCAGAAGGGACTCGCCGAGGGAACTGTTCCTGCTCTGTGCGTGTTGGACCCTGATGGCGATCTGGTAGAGTATTTGCAAGCAACAGAACAGGCTAGACCTCACTTAAGATGGGCTTGCTACCATACAACACTTTTTACCTGGACACAGGATGGAATCGAGATTGGGATTATCGGGCGAGCCGTTGGGGCATCCTTCGCGGTATTGGTAGCTGAGGAACTCTTTGCCTCTGGTTGCCAGGTGCTCATCAGCATCACCTCAGCAGGACAACTTCTCGAAGTCGCACCGCCTCCCTATGCTGTGCTGATTGAGCATGCGTTGCGTGATGAAGGAACAAGCTATCACTATCTTCCGCCATCAGATTATAGCATGCTCAATCCAGAGCTATGTAAGCTCATCATGGCTGGCTGGGAGCAGGAGTGCCAGCCGCTCTTCGTCGGAAATAGTTGGACAACCGATGCACCATTTCGTGAAACGGATGCCATGATCGCATGGGGGCGCGAACAAGGCTTATTGGCTATTGAGATGGAGGCAGCGGCTCTGTATGCACTGGCTGAGGCCAAAAAGTATGCCATCGTCTGCTTTGCGCACATTACTAATCAGATGGCACAGCAAGAGGGCGACTTTGAAAAGGGAGCGGCCAATGGGAGCCTCACCGCTCTCTCCGTTATCCGACAAACAGCCCAGGCTCTCTGGCTTATCCGCTGACTGTAAATACTCTATCCGCAACCAGATCACCATTGAACTGGAAGGGGTGCAGGCCCTTGATAGGAGCCGCGCTCGTGTCGATGCTGATCTCAACGCTTGGGATATAGCCGCCCTGTTTGCCGACGAGCAGCGTATAAGCGGGTTGGCCTGCTGTGTGCTGTACAGCATGCGGCACGTACCACGAGAGCGTAATATATGAGATACAGTTTTTAGGCGTAACGGTCAGTCCACCAAACATAGCACGTCCGGGCAGATCGCTAGTCAGTGCCGTTGGCGCACCTAGCGTGTCGTAACGCCAAGGTTGCTTATAGCCACGATCACCCAGGCTATAGAGACCATCGGGACAGTAACGGGCCGCACTAGGAAACGAGGTGCGATATTGTGTGCAGCCGTTGGATGGTGGTGTGTTGCTCTTCGCACTCGTTGGTGGCGTATTGGCGGGCGGATTGACCTGCGCATCGGTACAACAATTTGAGGAACTGGCAGAACTACCAGAGCCTCCATTGTTCCTTGGTGTAGTCAGACAGACACCCGTATCAAAACCATCACCGGAGAGAAATTGCGCGGACGGTGGCACGTAGACGCGGACATAATCGGCATAGGTATCGAAGCCGTAGACTGGTCCCGTTTGCTGATAGTTGAGTGTGATCGTCAGATTGTGCGTCGCTCCACCCTGTGTATCCAGCGTCACATTGTCCTGTTCAGTAGTGTGTACATACTGACTGGCCTTACTAATGCTGATATTGGCCTGTACGACCATAAAACCATCATTCTGCGTAAAGCTGCTCATTGCCCCACTATAGCCATGTTGCACCAGCCACTCTTCGGCAACGGGATTAGAGAAGTAGATTTCCAGGTCACGTGCTTGAATGTCTTTGATCGCTCCCTTGACAATCTCAATCAGTTTGCTTGTCGAGAGGTGACGCACACGGTCAAGTAATAGCGAGCCAACCAGTGAGGTAAAGGCTTTGCGTACAGAATGGCTAGTGCTGCCCGTTTTTTGCTGTTCAAGCGCAATCGCGCTATAGTTCTGTTGATAGTAGTGCAGACGATCTTCCAGGTTTTTCGATGTGATGGTTTCGTTATATTCGGCGACATAAATTGGGCCAGTGACATCGAGGATGTGGGCGATAAAGGTGGGCGTAAACGAGATATCGCCATCGACGGGTCCACCGCCTTCATCTTGAAAAACCTGCATGCTCATCTGTGCGGTGGTCGGATAATCGCCAGAGAGATTCGAGTCGCGCAAGCCCCAGTTGCCGAAATTCATCCAATTGCTATATTGAGGCGGAGCCTGTCGCCCAAGCTCGACGCCATTGCCCGCGTAGTCGAGCAGAGCCACATCGCGCAAGCTGAGCGAAGCCATGCGCCCATCCGCAATTTGCAGAATGCCATACTGTCCCGTAAAGCCACCACTGGGACGCAATTCAGCGCGATCCATGGTCTGAATAAGGTAGCGGCGTGTTTGTCCTACACCAAGTAGCCATGAGACTAGACCGATCAGTCCCTGTGCTTGGATGATCGCATTCTGAGCTTTTGGCAGGAGAGGCAAGACACTATTGATTTCGGCTTGCTGTTTTGTGCTGATGGGCAGTCGTTTGAGATCAACCTGATTCATTTGCGTGCGAATATCTTGAATGTAGTAAAGGGCATGGATCATCGCACCATCAATCGCCTGCACATCGGTGGGTGTGATGAGCGGCTTGGTCGAACCACTGGCAAGTGGCGAACCGTGCAAAATATCAGCTCCCAGCATGGCTATTCCACTCATCTCGTCGCCCATGCGCGAGACATCCAGCGCAACCCGCACCAGATGACGGGCCATCATAAGCATATTGCCATAATCAGGTGATACCTGATCGACCAGCGACTGAATATCGGGACGCTCAACAAGAGCCTGCAATTGCAAAAAGTCGCTCTCGGCTTTGCGGAAATTGTGCTGAGCCTCTTGTAATTTCGTGGGTTCGAGGGCCGCCAGTGCGTTGCTTGTCGAGACGGGCAGGAGTGCTTTGACGGCAAGCAGATTGTTCACGCCATCCAGAGCCAGCCCACGCACGTTCGTATAGACGCCATAAGCAACAACACCAGCCCCTAGCGGTAACAACGTCATGACCAGGATAGCAGCTAATATCAGCAAACTGACCCAGCGGAAACGGTATTGCTGGCGATTTTGGGCCTGCGTGTCGCGCACCCTGCGTTTATGCATAATGCGCCGTTGGTGCGCAATTTTTGTGATGGCTGAGCCATCGTGTTGCAAGATAGCTTGTGGTAGGTGTAAGGCAAACGCAGGCGGAAGCGGTACATCGGCCTCTACGGGTGTGGGAGGTTCTTGTCTATCTTGATTGGATGGCTCTTCGGCTATCGAGAGAACGCTTTCCATGATGAGATGGGGCGTGTGGTCGACAACTTGTACACTGGGTAACAGGGCGCGATATCCCCAGGGTTTGCCGTCTTCGTGTTGCATCAGGCATTGCTCTATGATACTTTGAAAGCTCGCCAGTGAGACAAAGCCCGCTTCTTGTGCAAGCACTTCAGGGGCAGTATCGCTCGTGAAAAATGCATGAATTGCTGCCTGCCGTCTGCGAAAACGCTTGCGCGCTTTTTTACTAAGGTTAGTAATATCAACATGTTCCCAATCAGAAGAAGCATTGCGTTGACGTAATGTGTGTAAATCCTCTGCTACCTGTATATCAAGCAAGAGACACCTCTGACGTTCTATAAGCAAATAAAATTGTGCATATATTCAATAAAAAAAGGCCATTTGGATTATTTAGTACAAGTTGTAACGTACCTGAGCGTAAGCCGTCAAGAGAAGTACATCACAGTTTGTGTTCTCATAAAAAGAGACGCAACAAAACACTGCTTTGTCGCGTCTCTGACGAAATGGGCTATGCTCTGCCATATCTATAACGTATGTAGGCATGGTCAGATGGGTTTATTTGATGCGTGCTTCTAATGCGCCCATCTGTTCTTTGAGCTTGCGATTCTCTTCACGCATCTCCTCAAAGTCCTTGCGAAGTTGTTTGAGTTGCTCCTCTTCCTTACCAGCCGAGCGCAGGCTATTAATTGCCAGACGCATCTGACGCTGTGTAGATGACTCTAATTCATGGCTGGCTGCGCGTTCTAGCGCGCCAAGTGCGCTGCGTTCGCCGAACGCTCGCAAGGCAGCGGCAGAGATAGAACGCACGGGATTCCAGCTATCATGCTCTATGGCGGTAGACAGAGCGGTCACAGCGCGTTGGCGTGCTGCCTCGCTATACTGCTCCTTGTTGCGCCCTACTGTCCACAAACCTACGCCAGCGGCGCGGCGCAGCGTGGGATGGCTCTCGCCATTATTGAGGTAGCCAGCCATGATATCAACTACGCGCTCATCGCCTGTTTGTCCCAAGCCGTTGAAGATGCCGCGCTGGACGATATTCATCCACGATGGGCGCGCAATCAGTTTCGCGAGCAGGTCAAGACTGCCCTCTGTGCGCGTGTGGCCCAGAGCGGTGGCGGCGGCAGACTCGACGTGGTAGCTGACATCGCCCTGCTCAAGCAATGCGCTTAGGGCCTGCGCGGAGCGTTGCGCCAGTTCTGCCTGCTGCGGAGCCTGGAATTTGCCTAACGCACTGGCAATCGCGGCCCGTACCCGTGACCACTGGTGTGGATCAAGCGTTTGCAAGGCTTCGATCAAGACCTTTTGTGCTTGCTCATTCCCACGTTTGCCTAATGCCGAGGCAACGCTTGCGCGCACCCCCCAGAATTGATCACTAGTGAGGGCTGTGACCAAGGCGTCAAAGCTCTCTGGATCGTCCTTCTCGCCTAACGCCTCGGCTGCCTCGATACGTCCCAGAATATCGCGATCATTGGCAAGCTGATAGCGCAACATTTTGGTGGAACGCTCAAACTTGAGTGTCTTGAGCAGCCAGCCGTCAGGATCAATGCGCACCATCAGCGGCTCGCGTTCAAGCGGCAGATAGAAGCTCTGCTCAACCTGTCCATCTTCACCGAGCGTGATGCGCATGGGAATGGTGCGTGTTTCGGTTGCTTGTTCATCATCAGAGGTAGCGACAGTAAATGTGATATCGAGCGGCGTAACAAAACAGGGTGTGAGATCATCAATTTTTTGCCCCTGTTTGACTTTGACCTTTACCAGTTTATGCTCGCTATCCCAACTAGAGCTGACTTCAAGGGCAGGATAGCCTCCGCTATAGACCCATTGCTGGAAGAACTGCGCGAGGCTGCGGCCCGTGACCTCTTCAAGTGTGCGTTCAAGATCGGCGGTAATCACCTCTTTTTCGCGATAGCGACGCAGGTAGGCATTGATACCGCGTTTGAACGCAGCTTCACCAAGCTGATGGCGCAGCATATGTAGGACCCAACCGCCTTTATTGTACATGTGTCCATCGAACAACTCAAAGCCGTCGTCGTGGTAGATATGATAGACAATTGGGCGGCGATATTGGTTATCCTCGCCAAGATAGCCACCTTTGAGGTTAAGCATTGAGTACTTAAACTCGTCTTGTCCCTTGTCGTGTTCGCCCCATAGCTCTTCAAAGTAGGTGGCAAAACCCTCGTTGAGCCAGCCGTTGGACCAGTCGCGGCAGGTTACAAGATCGCCGAACCACTGGTGAGCTAGCTCGTGGGCAACGACGGAAACGACATCTGAGTCGAGGGCAGCGCGCTGGTCGGGCAGCAGCGAAAAGCTATGGGTGGTTGCTGTTGTATGCTCCATCGCCCCTGTGTAGAGTTCAACGACGGTCTGGGCATACTTGTCATAGGGATACTCGACGCCCGTAAACTCGGAGAAGAAGCGCATCATGGCTGGCGTTTTGCCCATCAAGAGCGGTGCGTCATCTTTGCGGTCTTTGCGCACGTAGTAGGTGACGGGTTTGCCGTTGTAGTTATCCTCGATGACCGCGAAATCCGAGACAACGAGCGAAATAAGATAAGCCGCGTGAGGAACATCGTGCCGCCAGTGGTGCGTTTTTGTTGCCCCGTTGTCGGTCACGCTGAGCAGATTGCCGTTCGCGACGGTCAGAAATTGCGCGGGCACGGTGACAACGATCTCAGTGGTAGCGCGATCATTGGGGGCATCGTGGCAAGGAAACCAATGGCTATGGTAGCGTGGTTGTCCAAACGACCATGCCTGTAATGGGCGCGTCGGGTCTTCGGGAGCAGGTTTGATGAAGTGGAAACCCGTGCGCGGTTTGGCATGATAGGTTACGGCGAGTGTAAAGCGTTCGCCATGTTTATAGGGACGGTCAAGCGTCACGAGTAGCTGCTTGTCGGTTGTGTGATAAGCGAGACGTGTTCCATCTGCGAGAGCGACCTGCTCGATATGGAGTTCAACCGCGTCAAAGATGATGGTCTTGACCTCTTCATAGAGCGTGGAAAAAGTTGTAGAGACCGTGCCGCTTACCGTTTCCTGCTCGAAATCGAGGGTAATATCCAGTTTGACATGGCGCACATCGGCGGGACGATCGGGAGCGTATTGTACACGATCATCGGGCAATTCAAACGAACGGGATTTGGGTGTGGGAGTCTGTCCGTGGATATGATGGGAGTCCAGGAAGAACAGACTATAGCCGTCACCGAGGTCGAATAGATGATGGCGATTGCATGTGGCACTCATAAAAAAGCTCCTTCATAATCACTCGTCATTGAGGTTGTATAAGGCAGGTCATGGCACACCTGAAGTTACAGGAACAGTATAGCACCAAATTGGGTTGGACTGTGTGATGTGAGGAACAAAGGGGATGTCACATCAGCTTACGTTTGTCGTCTTTTTCACGCCATTATGTCCTCCTACTATCCAACCTATACCCTTCAGGCGTCGTATATGATACGATAGAGATATATCGTATTCGGCGAGGAAAGGGTGAATCATGCCGAACAAAGTCCCGCGTGTCAATCGCGTTTCTCAAGCGTTCCGCTTTTTGCGGGTCTCACGTCTGCTGCTCTGGACGCTCTGGGTCATCTACCGCGAACGCCAGCGCGTCGTGCGTGCCCGCGAGCGTGGCAACTATGACGTTCAGCCCAATGTTGAGGTATTGATCGAAGTCCTGGTGGCTTTCCGCAAAACCGCGATCCAACTAGGCGTACTGATGATTAAGCTCGGACAATTTCTCAGTTCGCGTGCCGACCTTCTACCTGAGCGCGCGCTACAAGTGTTGTCCTCGCTCCAGGATGAGGTCCCGCCAGAGCCGTTCGACCATGTCGTCTCGGTCATCGAGTCCGAGTTGGGCAAACCTGTCGAGGAACTATTTACCGTGCTGGAGCGTAAGTGTACTGCTGCCGCCTCACTCGGTCAGGTGCATAAAGCGATTCTGGCTTCCACTGGCGAAACGGTTGCTGTCAAGATACAGCGTCCTAATATCGAGCAACTGGTGAGTATGGACATCAGCACGCTCAAATTCGTGATCTGGGTCATCAATCGTCTTGTGCCGGATGCCAGCGAGTTTATTGATCTGATGGGCGTCTATCGCGAATTTCGTCGCACGACTTATGAAGAGATTGATTTTATACGTGAGGCGGAGAACGCCAAACGTTTTCAAGAAATGTTCAAAGATGACCCAAACATTTATATTCCACGCATCTATGACCAATATACCGCAAAACATGTGCTGGTCTTGGAATGGATCGATGGTATTAAAGTAAATGATTATTCTACATTAGAAGCAGAAAACATTAATCGGTTGGAAGTGGCAAAACGGACTGTCCAGGCATACTTCTATCAGTTTTTTGTTGAAGGTTTCTTTCATGCCGACCCGCATCCTGGCAACATCTTCGTCAAAAAAGGCGTGAGAACCGCTGATGGTGGGCCTGTCATCGCATTCCTCGACTTTGGTATGGTTGGCTCGCTCACTAAAAGCATGAAAAAATCGCTCAAAGACCTTTTTCTCGGCTTTCTGTCTCGCGACTCACGCAATCTTGTCGGTGCGTTGGCTCGTCTTGGCTTCATTGGCGAGGGCGCGAATATGGTTTCGATTGAACGTGGCATGTCCTTAATGATGGAGCAATATTACGGGATGACGTTGGGTGAGGCGCGTGATCTGGAAATTCCCGATGTGGCCCACGATGTCGAAGCTTTGCTCTATGGACAACCGTTCCAGATTCCGGCCCAGTTCGCCTTCACGGGTCGCGCGATTGGCACACTGGTCGGCGTTGCAACGGGCCTATCGCCAGAATTTAACTTCGTTGAGGTTGCCACACCCTATGCTCGCAAGTTTCTCGGCCTGGATGCCGAGGGAGTTGGTCAAACAGTTCAGCAACTTCTGAGCCAACTCCTCGATACTGGGCGCGTCTTGCTCACGCTACCTCGCTCATTGGAACAGGTGATTAGTAAATTTGATACGGGGCAGATCGAAGTCAAACTGGCAGAAAATGCGCCAAGTGGACGCAATGGACATAGACGGGGACGCCGACGTAACAACGGACGCAAAAATGTCGAGGCAGCAAGTGGAGGTGGTGGTCTGGCCTGGGCCTTCATGTTCACGGTTGCTCTGGCGGGCGGCATTGTACTCATGACATACGCACATCTGATGACGCCCGGTTGGATTTGTTTCGGCCTCGCGGGCTTTACCGCCTTAGGCTTACTGTTCAGACGCTAAATTGTTTACGCACAATACTTTGTCAAACGTCATTGCTCACTTTGTGTGTGTGGGGGGGGGCGGGGGGGGGTTTAAAAAAAAACCACCAAAAAGAAAGGGCGAAAACGGGTTGTTTGATTTTTTTTGGGTGGGTTTTTAAAAAACACACCCACGGGTTTTTTTT
>VFSW01005012.1_pt1 | contig 19697 bp, 15 predicted proteins | sample 5358111 | NCBI WGS metagenome assembly VFSW01 (sample SAMN11554181, study PRJNA540505) | mine drainage metagenome | isolation source: sediment from site ElyBrook_90M | place: USA: Ely Copper Mine, Vershire, VT | collected 2017 | reverse complement strand
ATGGTGTCCAAAATCGGCTGGGTACCAGCGTCTGCGCAGGTTTAGCGTGCTTTATTTTCCGTTTTCTGAAACGCCCCCATGTAGCAGAATTCGTTCAGTGTCACGCTGATTCCTTAAGCTAGGCCAATCTGAAGTGATTTGTATTTCAAATCATCATGGTTTGATTAATCAATTAGATTTATCGAATATCCCTGTTTATATTGCTGCTGTGATCAGCCATCTGGCGGTCATTTCTGTCCCTACTTTCAAGGAGAAAACCAAAATGAATAAAAAATCATTACCTTTATTGCTTGCTGCTTTAACAGTGGCTATGTCACCGGTCGTGACATCAAGTCTTGTTTATGCTCAGGGTCAACCGATGTCGAGCCAATTCTGGTGGCCTGACAAGCTGGACCTAAGTCCTTTGCGTCAGCATACCGCCGAGTCCAATCCTTATGGCGGCAATTTCAACTATGCCGCTGAGTTCAAGACTCTCGACCTTGCTGCCGTGAAGAATGACATCAAGAAGGTGTTGACCACTTCACAACCCTGGTGGCCCGCTGACTATGGGAACTATGGACCATTTTTCGTACGGATGGCGTGGCACGGCGCGGGCACCTACCGCATGGGTGACGGTCGCGGCGGTGCCGATGGTGCTGATCAGCGATTCGAGCCGCTCAACAGCTGGCCGGACAATGTTAACCTGGACAAAGCGCGACACTTGCTGTGGCCGATCAAGCAGAAATATGGCAGCAAGATTTCATGGGGCGACCTGATGGTACTGACGGGCACTGTCGCGATGGACTCCATGGGCTTCAAAACCATCGGATTTGCCGGTGGACGGACGGATGATTGGGAGCCCGACCTGGTCTACTGGGGCCCTGAAGCCAAGTTTATGGAAGACAAGCGACACAGTAGCGACGGACAGCTGGAAAAGCCGCTTGCCGCAGTGCAGATGGGCCTGATCTATGTGAATCCGGAAGGCCCGAACGGCAATCCGGATCCGCTCGCGGCGGCAAAGGATATCCGCGAGGCGTTCGGCCGCATGGCGATGAACGATGAAGAGACCGTTGCCCTGATCGCCGGCGGGCACACGTTCGGTAAAGCGCATGGTGCCCACGACCCGTCCAAATGTCTGGGTCCCGAGCCTGCCGCCGCAGGCATTGAGGAGCAAGGTTTAGGCTGGAAGAACAAGTGCGGTAAGGGCAACGCTGAGGACACCGTCTCCAGCGGCCTGGAAGGCGCATGGTCTGTCAATCCGATTGCCTGGACTACGCAATACTTCGATAATCTGTTCGCCTATGATTGGGTTCAGACGAAGAGCCCCGCAGGGGCGATCCAGTGGATGCCCAGCGACAAGAGCGTCGCAGACCTCGTGCCGGATGCGCACGATCCGTCGAAGCGTCATGCACCGATGATGTTCACGACGGACCTCGCGCTGAAGTTCGACCCGGTCTACAGCAAGATTTCAAAGCGCTTCCATGATCACCCTAAGGAGTTTGAGCTCGCCTTTGCCAGGGCTTGGTTCAAGCTGACGCACCGCGACATGGGACCGCGCTCACGTTATCTTGGCGCAGACGTTCCGAAAGACGTGTTTCTGTGGCAAGATCCGCTTCCAGCTGCCGATCATGTCGTGATTAACGCAGCGGATATCGGTCAGCTCAAATCCAAGATCCTTGCCTCGGGCTTGACCGTTCCCGAACTTGTCAGGACTGCCTGGGCGTCTGCCGCCACCTTCCGCGGCACCGACTTCCGCGGCGGAGCTAACGGGGCACGCGTTCGCCTCGAACCGCAGACACATTGGGCTGTCAATGATCCGGATGAGATGACGAAGGTGCTGAAGCGGTTGGAGGGCATTCAAAAAGACTTCAACAGCGCACATTCAGGCGGCAAGAAGGTGTCGCTCGCCGATCTGATCGTTCTCGGCGGAACTGCAGCCGTTGAGCAGGCCGCAAAGAAGGCCGGGTATGACGTCAAGGTTCCTTTCACGCCGGGACGTGTGGATGCATCGCAAGAGCAGACTGATGTGAGTTCATTCGCTGTGCTCGAACCGACCGCAGACGGATTCCGCGATTACTACGGCAAGAACAATCGTCTCTCGCCGGCGGAAATGCTGGTTGATCGGGCGAACCTCCTGACCCTGACGGTTCCTGAGATGACCGTTCTGGTGGGTGGTATGCGGGCACTCAATGCAAATGAAGGACAATCTGCAAACGGGGTGTTCACCGACAGGCCCGGGATGTTAAGCAACGACTTCTTCGTGAACCTGCTGGATATGTCCACGAAATGGGTGAAGTCATCCAAATCCGATGGAGTTTACGAGGGGCTTGATCGCGCGACGGGTAAGCTCAAATGGACGGCTACCCCCGTCGACCTGATTTTCGGGTCGAACTCCGAACTGCGCGCTGTCGCAGAAGTCTATGCATCTGATGATGCGGGAGAGAAATTTGTTCGTGACTTTGTTAAAGCATGGTCAAAGGTGATGAACCTAGACCGTTTTGACAAGCTCTGATCCTGCTTGAAAGGTGCCCAATTTGACTGCCATGCAGTCACTTTGGGCACAAATAGTTTATTATTTCAAACAACCAAAGGAGATATCATGTCAACCGAACCAAAGTGCCCATTCTCGGGCGATGCACGTACAAACGCGGTCGCTGGTTCCCGGTCGAATGCAGACTGGTGGCCCAATCAGCTGAAGTTGAACATCCTGCACCAGCACTCCTCCAAGTCGAACCCCATGGGCGAGGCGTTCAACTACGCCGAGGAGTTCAAGAGCCTGGATCTGAATGCCGTGAAGAAGGATCTTTTGGCGCTGATGACCGACTCACAGGAATGGTGGCCGGCGGATTTCGGCCACTATGGGCCTTTGTTCGTTCGCATGGCATGGCACAGCGCCGGCACCTACCGCACCGGCGACGGTCGCGGCGGCGCCGGGCACGGCAACCAGCGCTTTGCGCCCCTCAACAGCTGGCCCGACAACGTCAATCTCGACAAGGCACGCCGCCTGATCTGGCCGATCAAGCAGAAGTACGGACGCAAAATTTCCTGGGCCGACCTGATGATCCTCACCGGCAACGTCGCGCTGGAATCGATGGGATTCAAGACCTTCGGTTTCGCCGGCGGGCGTGAGGACATCTGGGAACCTGAAGAAGACATTTACTGGGGAGCCGAAGGCAAGTGGCTGGATGACAAGCGCTACAGTGGCGACCGCCTGCTTGAGAATCCGCTCGGCGCGGTGCAAATGGGCCTGATCTACGTAAACCCGGAAGGACCGAACGGCAATCCGGATCCGCTCGCTGCGGCGCGTGATATCCGCGAGACCTTCGCCCGCATGGCGATGAACGACGAAGAGACGGTTGCTCTGATCGCCGGCGGCCACACCTTCGGCAAAACCCACGGCGCCGGCGATGCGGCGCTGGTGGGTCCTGAGCCGGAAGCTGCCGGCATCGAGGAGCAGGGCCTGGGCTGGAAAAGCAGCTTTGGCACAGGCAAAGGGGGGGACACGATCTCCAGCGGCCTGGAAGTCACCTGGACCACCACGTCGACGAAGTGGAGCAACAACTTTTTCTGGAATCTGTTCGGTTACGACTGGGAGCTGACCAAGAGCCCAGCCGGTGCGCATCAGTGGACGCCGAAGCATGGCATGGGTGCCGGTACCGTGCCGGATGCCCACAACCCGTCCAAGCGTCACGCGCCAGCCATGCTGACCACCGACCTCGCGTTGCGCTTCGACCCCGCCTATGAAAAAATTTCGAGGCGCTTTCACGAGAATCCGGATCTGTTCGCAGACGCTTTCGCTCGGGCATGGTTCAAGCTGACTCACCGCGACATGGGTCCACTCGCACGTTATCTCGGCCCGGAAGTGCCGAAGGAAGCGCTCATCTGGCAAGACCCTATCCCTGCTGTCAATCATGCATTGATCGACGAGCAGGACGTTGGCAACCTGAAAGCCAAGTTTCTCGCATCCGGACTTTCCATTTCCCAACTGGTCACCACGGCCTGGGCGTCTGCGTCCACGTTCCGCGGCAGCGACATGCGCGGCGGAGCGAACGGGGCACGCATTCGCCTGGTGCCGCAGAAGGATTGGGAAGTCAACCAGCCAGATGAACTGGCAAAGGTCCTGCAAAAGCTTGAAACGATCCGGAATGATTTCAACAGCGCACAGCCTGGCGGCAGACAGGTTTCGCTTGCCGACTTGATCGTTCTGGGCGGCTGCGCAGCCGTCGAGGCAGCCATTCAGAAGGCCGGCCACAACGTGACTGTTCCCTTCACCCCGGGTCGCATGGATGCGTCGCAGGAGCAGACCGATGTAAACTCCTTCGCTGTACTGGAGCCGATCGCAGACGGATTCCGCAACTACGTGCGCAAGGGACTCGAGGGATCGGCGGTTGAGCTGCTGGTGGATCGGGCGAACCTGATGACGCTAACCGCCCCTGAGATGACGGTTCTAATCGGCGGCCTGCGCAGCCTGAATGCGAACGTCGGCCAGTCCAAACACGGTGTTTTTACCCAGCGGCCCGAAACATTGAGCAATGACTTTTTCGTGAACCTCCTCGACATGAACACGAAGTGGCAAAAATCCGCCACATCCGAAGGCGTGCTGGAGGGGAGCGATCGGTCAACGGGCGAGCTCAAGTGGACAGGCACCATCGTTGATCTCATCTTCGGCTCTAACTCCCAGCTCCGGGCGCTCGCGGAAGTCTATGCCTGCAGCGATTCGCAGCTGGCGTTCGTGCATGACTTTGTGGCGGCATGGAACAAGGTGATGAACCTTGATCGCTACGGCGTTGCATGATCTCAAAGGGTAAATTTTAGAGACCCTATAGCGCGCAGCCCTACCTGCATCGGGTTATTCCGGGTCAGGCAGAGACTGCGCGGTTTTACAGATTCTTCCTAAGAAACACATTCATCCAGCAGCGAATTTTGCGGTTGTAGAATCAAACTGCGTATTATTCCATTTCGCAATAGAAAGTGCCATAATATAGCCATTCTCAAAGGGGGGTATATATGGCACGCATCGCAAGTGGGGTTGCAGATATAGACTGGGCACGTGAGCAATTATTGAAAGCGAAAACGGCTAATGAGCTGCGTCACGCGCAAGCCATTTTACTTCCGCTTGAGCTTGGATTGAGCTTGGAACAGACTGCTCTGGCGATTGGCCGGTCAGTTAGCTTGACATGCAAATTACGCAACCGTAAACGTCGAGAAAACGCGGGTGAAATAAAGCGCAAGCGAAGCAAAAAGGAATTGCGCAACCGAGCGGCGATGGCGCTTGAAAAGGAAGCCGCCATACTGGATAGTTTACTGGTCAATGCGAACAATGGAGGCATTGTTACTATACCAGCACTTAAACCTGCCTTTGAAAGAGCACTGGGTAAAACGGTAGCACTTTCCACCTTGTATCGCGTACTGGCTCGCCAGGGATGGCGCAAACTTGCGCCTGACACTCAACATCCTCAGGGTGATCCGGTGCGCCGCGAAGCGTGGAAAAAAAACTCCCCGACGTACTGGCAGAAAGCATAACCAGCTTTCCTTCGCAACGTCCGCTGCGAGTGATGTTTCAAGACGAGGCACGGTTCGGGCGCATTAGTGATTGTTGCTATTGCTGGGCAAAGTTTCCGATGCGCCCGATAGTGAAAGCCATGCTTACCCATCAATACGTCTATGCCTATGGCGCTGTGAGTATTCTGGATGGTGCTTTCGATTCGTTGGTGTTGCCGCACGTTAACAGCGAATGCATGGCAATCTTCTTGCATGAAATTGCAGGGCGCTATCCCAACGATAATATTGTGATGGTCTTGGATGGCGCAGGCTGGCACAAGAGTCAATCTATGCCTATCCCCGACAATATACGCCTGTTACCCTTGCCACCCTATTCTCCTGAACTCAATCCTGTTGAGCATCTATGGGATGAGCTCAGGGAAAAATATTTCTATAACAAGGCATTCGACAGTCTTGATGCTCTGGAAGACCAGCTTGTTGCCGGATTGCGTAACTTTGAATCAGATCGTCAGCGAGTTGAAAGCATTTGTGCTTGGGAGTGGATAATTAATGTAATTTCTAATGCGAATTAGAATTACACACAAAAGCACCGAATTCAATCGAAACCAGCCAGCGAATCCAATCGCAAAACCGCCACCCGTTACGATATAAACCCGCCACCCTGCAGATACAAGCAACCCAGTTTGTTTGGGCTGAATCACTTTCAAAATTTTTACGAGCTTGAAGTGCTTTCCGCGTGAAGCGGATACTCACGGGGAGCAAGCTGTTAAGCCTTAAGTGTTAGGCTTTCTGCCTGGCGATTTTGGCGTAGGGAAACCAGATAACCGGCATCGAATCCCCTCTATTTTCTTGCCGTCCTGAAACCGTGTAGATTGATATGCCATGATTAATCCCTTAGCGGAAAATTCTGACAAATAGGTGCGTGCAGTATCAAGTGATATACCAACAGCTTCGGCAATGTCGGCATCAAGCGATTCACCATGATTTTTCAGATATTGGAGAATTTTGTCCATAGCTAAAAAGACCGGCTTTTATCACCGGTCGTTTTTTCTTTTACTTCTTCCCGCTATTAACTGCCGCCTTCAGTGTGGCGCCCGCCTTGAAAGCAGGTTGCTTTGAAGCTTTTATTTTTAACTCGGCACCTGTTTTTGGGTTGCGGCCGGTACGGGCTGCACGTGTGCGCACCTCGAATGATCCGAAGCCAACGAGCGAAATGGAATCCCCCTTTTTCAGGGTGTCGGTAATAACTTCAATGAGTCCTGCAATGTTATGCTCTGCATCTACCTTGGTGCTACCGGTCTTTTTTGCCAGTGCGTCGATCAGTTCTTTACGGTTCATATTTCTCTCCCTATTTTAGTTTTGGTTGATACCGGAGCGGATTGTTGTAGATATTGAGGTTTGTGGCAAGGGGTGATTTATACTTGGGTGATAGTTGAAATCGGTGGTAACTTGACCGAGCAGATCAAAAAACACCAAAGTATTATCAGTATTATTCATTTGTATCGCACCATATAGTGTAGCCATTCAGTCGCTTAGAGAAAATGTGCTAGACCATATTGCATAGATATTTTGACCTATTTGCGATATTCGACCGCCATGATCTAATGCCATTTGAGATAGCGCGACATACTGGCCCGGCGCATTAAAGCGTGAGACGCTGAGCGAAGAAACTTACGCCTTGATCAGTCAGACTCTTTGTTGATATTCCACTGGTTAAAAAATCCACGAACCTATAGAAAAAATAAATGATTCACATGTTGATTGCAGACGATCATCCTAGCGTGCGTGAAGGCATCAAGAAAATCGTTCTACTAACCTCTGACATTAAGGTGAAAGCCGGGGCCATTGATGGTCCTGATGTCTTGCAACAACTGCAAGCGAGCACTGATTATGATTTGTTGCTGCTGGACTTGACCATGCCAGGCGTCAGCGGTACCGAATTGCTCAGCCATATCAAGAATACTTATCCGTCACTGCCCATACTGGTATTCAGTATGCACAACGAGCCGCAGGTTGCCTCGCGTGCGATCAAGGCCGGCGCATCGGGCTTTATTTCCAAGGACAGTGACCCAGAAGTGCTGATCGATGCGATACGCCGCGTGGCAGGCGGTGGCAAATATATTTCACAGGCTATGGCTGAACAGTTGGCATTTGATGCATTACTTCCCGAACAGCGTGAACCTCACTCGCTGTTATCCGAACGGGAAATGCAGGTGTTTGGCCTACTGGTCAGCGGCAAGCGGGTCAATGAAATTGCCGAACAGCTGCATATCAAAAACAAGACAGTGAGCACACACAAGGTGAATCTGATGGCGAAAATGCAACTCAACAGCACAGCTGATCTGGTTCACTATGCGATCGCGCATGATCTGGCCCCTACTTTGAGCGTTGACTGACGGTCCGCTTTCTGCCTGCGAAAGCTGCCTGTCGTCAGCTCATTCGCCAATGACTGCAAAGTCTCACAACTGCGCGTCGCGAAGGTCAGCAATGCGGCAGGTTAAAAATTATTCAGCAAAAAATGTGCGAAGTGTTGCCGGTTTGCGGTAAGCTATCGCGCAGATCGATGGGCAGGAATGCCATCAGCAGTCCGTTGAGGTTTGAAATTTGCAGCAAGAAAGCTGTCGTTCGGTGCGTATTACCATATGCCATAAGTTGCCGTTCACCACTAATTTGGTCGTGAGCGTTATCTTAACTGTTGAGTACTATCACGACGACCGTGAGAGTATGCAAATAAATAGAGAATAGGCGGGAATCGCTTATTAACCAGATATCCCAGACAATTACAAAAAGATAAGTTAAACGCGAGAGGTAAGTTTAAAAAATGGGTAAAGCAAGCAGAAGAAAATCAGAAAAAAAGGAAACAACCGCTCCTTCTCAGGAAGTTCTGGATAACGCATTGAATGTGATGCAAACGATAGCCGGTAACACGAAAATTAACATTCGGCGCAATCTGCCGCAGGCTGAAAAAATATCCAATGCCTTAAGTGAAATTTTGGGATACGAGGTTTCAAAAGACGCTCCGCTGGAAGAATATAAGGCGGCACTCGGCCTCATCGTCATAGCTTGGAATATTAGCCTGCTGAGTACCTCCGAACAATCCGCAGCAATCCAGAAAGTTATCGATTCTAGTGGCACTGCTGACACTTCAATTTTGCGTAACGTGCGCATCCATCTAAAAAGAATAATCGCGCTAAAACAAGCACTTTTTCCTCACGACAAACGCCTCGTTGTGTCATCTGATGTACGGTTCGAAGGAAATTCATTCGGCGTTACTGCTGCCGCACTCATCCAGTAAACCATGAAGGATCATCGTCGCGCTGAGAATGGTTCAGTCAATATCCAAACACAGAGCTAGCTGATATGCAGGGTGAGAAATTTTTGCGAAAGCTGTGACTAAAATTGAAGGTCAGGTTCGGATTAAATCGAATGGTGAATAATTTGCTGCTTGTTAGTAAATGTCGGAGTGCCAGGGGATGTGGCAAGGGTGATTGAGGGCGGCTAAGTGATATATGGCGGAATATGGTGAATGGAACAGTAAAGGGTCAACCCTGAGTGATGTTACGGCACGCAAGGAATATGGTGTGAGCCAAGAATTCATTGTGGATGGTATTAATTCCGGTAAACTTGAGTACCGCGAAGGGGCTATATGGGGTAACCCATACCTCAGAATTCTGAGGAGTCAGCTTGAAAAATATATTTCTGAACGACTTGGCACGGATTATTTAGTGAGTAGGCAAGCTCAGACTGAATTACGCAAGGTTACGAAGGAAATTGCCGACACCAAGAAAAAACTGGCAGGACTGGAGGCGCGAAAGGCTGAAATTGAAAAATTTTGGGCGCTCTAATATTTTTCCCAGCCCAGAGCGACCCTAACATCACTATGCACTGTCTTAATCGCACGCATTGGTTGTGATGTTAAAACTGACCTGAAAAAATCCCCAATGGCAGCTTACAGGCGGTGTATTATCGATGCTGGCCATCAGCAAGGTGCCGATTGTGTTGAAAAACTAATTTTTAGACCGAATAGAAAAAATTCTAGCCTCATAGAGAGCTTTAAAGATTTTCCATACGGAAGGGTATTCCAGCCCTTATTTAATTCAACCTAGAACCGTTAAACTGCACGTATGCATGCAAATATCTCCAATTGTCTGATGCATCTGCAATCCGCGAAATATTCGAGGTGGGCGGAAAATTAGTTTTTCAACACAATCCGCCAGCTGCTGACGTTCGAGAACGTCAGCTTTGTAGCGGCGAATATTGGTGAGTAGACTTCCTGCAGGCCAATAAGGGCCAGTTAGGAACTTTCCTTATCAAATCAGACGCGGCAAAACAGTCAAAAAGATTCGCATTGACAGCACGCATGGGCATCGGTATATTTATCGTATGAACTGCATTGTGCTCAACACGACAACGACTACCACTGCTACCGTTTACGGCGGCGCGTGGGGTTGTTGCATGAGTTCAAAATAGCGTATTACCTCAAGGCCCCGCCAGAAATGGACGGGGCCTTTTAGTTTCTCCGTCCTTGCTGGCACAACAACAAGGAGAAACACCATGCAGCAACCAAGCCCGAAACGTCCTGCTTTGTTAATCGTCGACATGCAGGTTGGCCTATTCAAAGGTTCTGAGATTCCATACGAACCAGATCGCATCCTACAAAACATCAACCAACTTACCCGTCGGGCCCGCAAAGCGGGTGCGCCCATTTTTGCGGCCCGCCACACAGGACCACAGGGTTCGCCAATCGCGGTGGGCAGCCCGCACTGGCAACTCTTACCCGACCTGGAAGTGGATGTAACGAGGGACACCGTATTTAATAAAACCACGCCAAGCTGCTTTTTCGGCACTGACCTGGAAAAACTTCTCATTGAAAGGGATGTAAGTGAGTTAGTGATTGTCGGCATGAAAACACAGTACTGCATTGACACCACGTGCCGCGTCGCAGCGGAACTGAGGTTTCAACCGGTGCTGGCAGCAGATGCCCACACCTGCATGAATACGTTAACATTGGAGGCCAAGGCAATTATCGAGCACCACAACCGGACCTTGAATGGCGCTTTCGTCAAGCTTTTGAATACGTCTGAAGTCCAGTTCTAATCCTCCAGAGGTGAGCTGAGTAAATTGGCTCACTTGGGTCGTTTCTTGCCGGTCACGAACGACCGGTTTAGGGAAATGAAATGGCGAGACGTAATGCCTGCAATGGGCACGTTGCGGCAATCAGCGAGCGTCCGCTTTGGGGACGCGAAATTACAGGGCTGTCTGTCCGATTCGGGTTACCAACAGGCATTCAGGCTGGCGTATTTTCTTAGTTTGACGGTCTGCTGTCTGAAATAAAGCAGTCGATCAGATGTCCCACCCTGAAGGTCGGTTCAGTCTCGTGTGTGCCCTTGACGAATGACCGGTTTCGGGCAGCAAATTTAATCGATTTTGGTTGTTTATTTTGCCGTCTTGCCTTTGCAGGGGTAGAATTTCACTAAATATTACTGCTCCGCAAAAATGACACGGTCTGAATTGATTGCACGCCTTGCTGATTTACACCCGCAACTTAAAATCTCTGATGCTGAATTGGCGGTTAAGCTGATCCTTGATGCACTATCGAATACCTTGTCCAAGAATGGTCGGGCTGAAATTCGTGGTTTTGGCAGTTTCGAGTTGAATTATCGAACTCCTCGCAATGGCCGCAATCCTAAAACAGGTGTCAAAGTCTGTGTACCTGCCAAATATGTGCCGCACTTTAAAGTTGGCAAAGAATTGCGCGAACGAGTCGATCGCAAATGATTGGAGAGCCAATTTTTGGGGAGTTCCATAGGATTTCTTCGATTGGCGGTTTTAAGATTTGAATCGGTGTTGGGTTTGCGGTTGGAATGACTGGTGGGAATCACTGGCGGGCTTGGGGTGTAATACACACGAAGGGGTGGCTACTTTGATGCGAATACGCACGTAAAATGGGCTCGGAAAATGTACGAAATTTGTTACTCAAAAATTAACCAACAAAATCAGTCTTTTACGCACAAGTAACTGTTGCAAGGAATCTGATAACATGAGCAAACTCGATCAATACGTTCACGCTGCGACGCGCGACAACACCCGCCGCAGCTATCAATCTGCCATCCGCCATTTCGAGACAGAATGGGGCGGCTTCCTGCCGTCGACCGCCGACAGCGTTGCACGCTATCTGGCCGATCATGCCGAATCTCTGGCGATCAACACGTTGCGGCAGCGTCTGGCCGCACTGGCACAGTGGCATATTGATCAGGGCTTTCCGGATCCAACGAAAGCACCGGTGGTGCGCAAAGTTTTCCGAGGGATTCAGGCACTGCATCCGGCGCAGGAAAAACGCGCTAAGCCATTGCAGATGAAACAGTTGGGGCACATCACCCTCTGGCTTGACCAATCCATTGAGGCTGCGCGAGCAGCGGGCAACCGTGGAGATGAGTTGCGCCATACTCGTAACAAGGCAATTCTGTTGCTCGGCTTCTGGCGCGGTTTTCGTGGTGACGAGCTAATGCACTTACAGGTTGAATATGTCGATGTGGTGCCGGGCGAAGGTATGACATGCTATTTCCCGCAAACAAAAGGGGATCGGCAATACAAGGGAAGCAGCTTCAAGGTGCCGGCGCTGTCGCAATTGTGCCCGGTCGCAGCCTACATAGCTTGGGTGGAACTTGCCGGTCTTACGACCGGTTCAGCATTTCGTTCAGTAGATCGATGGGGCCATGTTGGACGCGACGGATTGCATGCCGATAGCCTCATTCCGTTGTTGCGAACACTCTTTACTGATGCTGGCATTTCATCGCCGATGCAATATAGTGGGCACTCGTTGCGGCGTGGCTTTGCAAACTGGGCGACTACCAATGGATGGGATTTGAAAATGCTGATGGAATACGTCGGCTGGAAAAACGTGCAATCCGCCATGCGTTACGTTGAGAGTGCCGATCCTTTTGCAAAACAGCGCATCGAGCGCACGTTGCCGCAGTCTTGACAGATATTCAGGAACTCCCTCAATTTGACTCCCTCAATTTGACTCTATGCGCAAGTATGGGTAAGCAATTAGAATACGCCGCCCATTTGCATACCCACGCAACGAATACACAATCACTTCCCGAATGGCATCCGATTCCCATCGCCCGTCGATCCTGACAGATCAGGAAATTGACGATTTGTACGGTCTTCCGCGCTTAACCGACGAAGACCGGGGACTGTATTTCGAGTTGAGTATGGCCGAACGCAAGGTCACCGGTTCAATCCGCACTGCATCGGTGGCCTTACGTTCGCTCACCGAGGACATGGATACGATGCCGCCGTCCGGCGAACTGTTGTTTCATGTATTCGGGGCCCTTGCTCAATATGAACGGGCGTTGACACTGGAACGGGTCATTGCTGGCCTGGCGGTCGCCAAGCGCCGTGGCCGGATGAGCGGGCGGCCACCCGCCATCGTTAGTGATAAACTGGAAGCGATTGTCGCGGCGTTAAAGGGAGGCAGGTCCAAGGCCGCTAAGTGCCGCAACTTCGGCGTCAAACGAACCACGCTGATCGAGACCTTAGCCCGTATCGGTTGGCCCGACACTCAGGACGCCTGAAGGGACACGCCATGCGAGGGGATATCAACAGGCGCTTGACCATCCTCTCTGAGGCCGAGAAAACAGCGCTCTATGGCTTGCCAGCGTTTGACGACTTCCAGCGCGTCGAATTTTTTGCCATGACCGACGCTGAGCGCGACTTGGCTTTGCAGCGCAGGGGCATCTTGAAACAGGTCTATTGCCTGCTGCAAATTGGCTACTTCAAAGCCAAGCAGGCATTCTTCCAATTCACCCTGGATGAGGTGCCGCCAGAGGATGTCGCGTTCCTGCTGCAACGGTACTTTCCCGGCCAGACGTTCATAGCTGCACCTCTGCTAGCCAGCGAATACTACGTACAGCGCAACAAGATTGTCGAGTTGTTTGGGTATCGCCTTTGGTCAGATGACGATATGCCAGTATTGCTCAACAAGGCGCTGTTGCTGGCCAGGACAGACGTAACGCCAACATTCTTACTCGCCGAACTGTTAGTGTTCCTAATTGGCCAACGCATCGTGCGGCCCGGATACACCACGCTGCAAGACCTGATAACGAATACACTGTCCACTGAACGTGAACGCTTGGAGCAACTGATCGAAGCGGCCCTGACTGATTCGACACGGGATACGCTTCAACAGTTGCTGGTGCATGAGAACGCGCTGTCCGATCTGGCCGCACTCAAACAAGATGCAAGAAGCTTTCGCTACCGCCAGATGGGTTTGGAGCGTCAAAAACGCCTCACGCTGGCTCCCTTGTATGCCATCGCCAAGGCGCTGCTGCCAAGCCTTGACCTGTCGCAACTCAACATCGCCTACTACGCCAGCCTGGCCAACTTCTACACCATCTACGATTTGCGGCGATTCAAGCCCGGCCAGACCTACCTCTATTTGCTGTGCTACGCCTGGCAGCGCTACCGACAGCTAACCGATAATGTGGTGGAAGCTTTTGGCTACCACACACGGCAGCTCGAAGACGACACCAAGGTTGTGGCCACCAAGCAGGCGGCCCAAATTCACAACGAACGGCAGCAAGCCACGCCACGGGTGGGCGAGCTGCTCTTGCTGTATGTGGATGACACGCTCACCGATGTAACCCCTTTTGGCACAGTACGTCGCAAGGCATTTCGCATCATGCCTGCAGAGAAACTGCTCTCGACCGGCAAGCTCCTCACGGAGAAACCCGTCAGCCAGATGGATTTGCGCTGGCAAGCCGTGGACAAGCAAAAAGGTCTTTGCACGAAAAATCTACGCCCGCTGGCCATGGCCTTGGATTTCTCCAGCAGCAGTGCCAGCGGCGAGGTTTGGCTGGCCGCGCTGCATTGGGTGAAAGAGGTCTTTGCGCGCCAACAACCACTTGCCAAGCAGCCGCTGGCTGAAATTCCGCCGAGCACGATACCCAAACGCCTGCGCGACTTTTTGCTGAGCTTTGATCAGAATGGCAACCCAGTCGGCCTGCGTGGCGACCGCTACGAGTTTTGGGTGTACCGACAACTGCGCAAACGCCTCGACATGGGCGACATTTACCTTGACGACAGTGTGCAGCACCGGCGCTTTGCTGATGACTTGGTGTCCATGGAAAACAAGGCCGACGCACTCAAAGCGCTGGACATCCCCTGGCTACGCCAGCCGGTTGACGTAGCACTTGATACCCTGCTCGCCGAGCTGGATATGCAGTGGAGAGCGTTCGATGAGGAGCTGCGTAGCGGCAAACTCAAACACTTGGAGTTTGACCACGATAAACAAACGCTGATCTGGCACCGTCCAAAGGCTGATAAGGACAAGCTGCTGCAACAGGGTTTCTACGCCAAGCTCCAGGCACGCGACATTGCCGACGTCTTTCGGTTTGTTAATGAGCAGTGCCACTTCCTGTCAGCGATGACACCATTGCAACCACGCTACGCCAAAAAAATCGCCGATGAGGACAGCTTGATGGCGGTGATTATTGCGCAGGCCATGAATCATGGTAATTTCAGCATGGCCGAAACCTGTGACATTCCGTACCACGTGCTGGAGGCCACGCATCAGCAGCACCTGCGCCCGGCCACGCTGATCGACGCGAACGACCAGATCAGCAATTTCATCGCCAGTCTGCCCATATTTCCGTACTACTCCATCGACATGGATGTGCTCTACGGCAGTGTTGATGGGCAAAAGTTTGCCGCCGCCACCCCAACGCTCAAGGCACGTCATTCGCGCAAGTACTTTGGCAAGGATCGGGGTGTTGTGGCCTACACATTGCTGGCCAACCATGTGGCTTTGCAAACAGAGCTTCTGGGCGCGAACCAGCATGAGAGTTACTGGGTATTTGACATCTGCTACAACAACACGTCCGACATCGTGCCCACCACGATCACCGGCGATATGCACAGCATCAACATGGCCAACTTCGCCATTCTGCATTGGTTCGGCATGAACCTTGCGCCACGTTTCACCAATTTGCAGGCGCAATTGAAGCACCTCTATTGTGGCCTTGGTCAGCAGGATGGGTATACTAATTTCCTGATTCAACCTTCAGGTCAAATTGACCGTAACCTGATTACATCAGAGAAAGCCAACATGGATCACATTGCCGCCACGCTGGGACTCAAGGAGATGAGCCAAAGCGTCCTGATGCGCAAGATTTGTACCTTGTCTGGGCATCACCGCACACGCAAGGCCATCTTTGAGTTCGACAAGCTGATTCGTAGCATTTACACGCTTCGCTACCTGCGCGACCCTCAATTGCAGCGCGATGTCCACCGTTCGGAAAATCGCATCGAGTCCTACCACCAGTTACGTTCTACCATCGCCCAAGTGAACGGCAAAAAGGAATTGACTGGGCGTACTGACCTAGACGTGGCGATCAGCAACCATTGTGGCCGATTGATTGCCAATGTCGTGATCGCCTACAACTCCATGCTACTGTCTGGGCTGCTGAGCCGGTATTTGGCAACCGGCAACGAAAAGACGGTGGACTTGCTCAGGCGGATTTCACCGACGGCTTGGCAGCACCTGCATTTCCTCGGGCATTACGCATTCCGCGACAAGCGTCAACCGATTGACTTGGAGGCTATTTTGGCGGAGATTGACTGGGGGGAGCAAGTCGATTTACCGGGAATCTGAAAATTTCGTGGATTTGGGCTTACAACCCCAATAAGGCGCGCACCGCGTTTTCAATTTTCCGTGTCGGGTTGAGCCGACTTGCGGCGCATGAATAACGCCGGAATTTTGTTAGCGGGCTTACCAGTTTCTACCGGTGTAGATGCAGGCTCAACTGTCTTGCTGCTGACAGACGGTTCATATGGCTTGTTGAACCACGCATCATGAACAGGCCTTGTTCTGGCAGGCGTGTGCGGCGCACGAATATGTACATGATGCTCTGCATGGTGTTCAGGCTGCGCTGCCCGTTTGACTGCCGGCAACTCTGCCCGTTGAATTTTGGTCTTGATCAGCTTTTCGATTTCAAGCAGATATTTTTCTTCCTCGGGCGCTACCAGCGAGATCGCAATACCAAAAGCCCCTGCTCTGCCGGTTCTGCCTATGCGGTGCACATAATCTTCGGGTGCACTGGGGATTTCATAATTGATGACCACCGGCAACTGGTCGATATCCAGGCCGCGTGCGGCGACATCCGTTGCAATCAAAACGGAAATCGTGCCCTCCTTGAAAGCTTGCAGCGCCTGCATGCGCTCAAGCTGGCTCTTGTCTCCGTGAATCGCATCGGCGGAAAATCCCTCGCGCTGCAATTGGCGTGCGATGCGGCTGGCAGTCAGCTTGGTTTTGGTAAATACCAGCGCCTGCTTGGCATCGCTGCCGCGAAGCAACTGCGCCAGCAGCGCGTGTTTTTCACCGGCGCCTACCATATACACTTTTTGCGTGACATTCTCAGAAGTCGCATTGCTGCGCGCAACTTCTATGAGTTTAGGATTTACCAGAAATGCGGCGGATAATTTCTTGATTTCATTTGAAAATGTAGCAGAAAACATCAGGTTCTGGCGCTGCCTGGGCAGCAGAGCCAGGATGCGCTTCAAATCCGGCATGAAACCCATGTCCAGCATGCGATCCGCTTCATCGAGCACCAGCATCTGCACCTGCCCCAGCTGCACCGTTTTCTGTTCGATGTGATCGAGCAGTCGCCCGGGTGTAGCCACCAATATTTCCACGCCGTTTCTTAAAGAAGGTATCTGCGTCTTGATATCGATTCCGCCGAACACCACCAGAGAGCGCAAGTGACTGTGCTTGGCATAGGCTTTTACGCTGGCCTCCACCTGAATCGCCAACTCGCGCGTCGGCACCAGTATCAATGCGCGCACCACGTGGCGCGCAGGGGACGGGCTGGAACTGGCGAAAGGCAGCAGTTTTTGCAGCAGCGGCAAGGTAAAAGCCGCCGTTTTGCCGGTTCCGGTTTGCGCGCCTGCCATCAGGTCGCAGCCTTCAAGGACCAGGGGGATGGCCTGCATTTGTATCGGGGTGGGTGTGGTATAACCGGATTCGGTGAGCGCCTTGAGGATTTCGGGCGCCAGCTTCAAGTCTGCAAAATTATTCAATGTATTATCTCTTAACAGTGATCAGTGACCGGCAACGGCTTCATTATACGCCCCGTCCGGGCCGGTATGTCGAAGCAGGCGTCGTCAATTTCTGGCGCACCGCTTCAAACAGACAAATTGCGGCTGCCGAGGCGGCATTTAATGACTCGATGCCGCCTGGCATGGGAATGCTGACAGCATGCGTGGCGCAAGATAGCAGCGCTTTGGATAAACCTGCTCCCTCATTGCCTATCATGAAAGCGACATTGCCGGCAAGATCGCATTCATACAGGCTGATTGCTGCCTGCAAGGAGGCAGCTAGCCGCATGCCACGAAATTTTGCAGCCACCTCAGACAAGTCCTGATCTTCAAAAATGCTGAGGCAGAAATGACCGCCCATGGCCGCGCGCAAGACTTTCGGCGACCAGACATCAGCGCAACCTGACGAGAGAAACACCGCATCGCAGCCTGCCGCAGCGCCTGAGCGCAACATCGAACCGAGGTTGCCTGGATCCTGTATATCTTCCAGCAACAGCGCAAAGTGACAAGTGGATGATTCGGTATGCGGCAGATCGATCAGCGCGAGGATGCCCGTCGTTGTTTTCAGTTCGGACAGCTCTGCGAACAGCTTGTCGTCAAGCTGCGTGACGGGTACGTTTTCCAGTTGCAACAGCAAAACCGTGATTTCAGCATTTTCCAAAGCTGCCGCGGTCAGTATGATATGCAGCGGTTTGAGACCTGCGTCCAGGTAAGCGACAAGCAAATGTATGCCATCCAGCAGGGTTTTCCCGGCTTTGCTGCGGCTTCGTGCAGATCCGGCAAGCTTGAAGAGTTCCTTGTAAAACGCATTGTCCCGAGACTGGATCAGTTTCATGCTGCCTCGGTCATCCTTTGGGCGATATGCGCAAGCGCTTCATCAACCTGATCGATCAGGATCAGGCATAAGTCTCCCGCCTCAAGGCGCGACAGCGCCGTGTCGATGGCCAGAAATTCACCATTGATTTCATCGATCCTTTTTGCACGCTTGGCGCGCGTAAGACCCTGCCTTAATAAACCCAGCACTTCACCGTCCGCACGTCCGCGCTGACACTGGTCCTGATAGAGGATCACCTCATCGAATACGTCGCCCAGCATTTCTGTCTGAAGGCGGATGTCCTCATCGCGTCTGTCACCCGCGCCGCTGATCACGACTAGTCTTTTTTTCGCCGGCATGCTTTCAATGGCAGGAATCAGCGCCTGTATCGCATCAGGATTGTGGCCATAGTCTGCGATGACGGCGGCGCCACGGTAATCGAAGTAATTGAAGCGCCCGGGCGCAGTTGCCGCATCATTCACGAAACTACCCAGCCCGCGGCAGATGGTCTCCCAATCCACATTCAGCGCCCAGACGGCGGCAACAACGGCCATTGCATTCTCAATCTGAAAACCGATCGTGCCGTTGCGGGTGATCGGAATTTGACCAAGCGGGATGCGCAGCTCACGCTTCTTCTCGCATGCTACGATATGTCCTTCCTCGACATAAACCACACGCTTCCCTTGCGCACGGTGCGCAGCCATTACCGGATGGTACCTGTCCTGCGCAAAAAAGGTGACGGAACCCGGGCTCATGTCCGCCATTGCCGCCGCCATAGCATCCGCCGCGTTCAGTACCGCCACGCCATCATGAGCCACATTCTGCACCACGACCCGTTTGACCACAGCCAAATCTTCCACCGTGCTGATGTAATTGAGTCCCAGATGATCCCCCATGCCGATATTGGTCACGACCGCCACATTGCAACGGTCGAATGCCAGCCCCTCGCGCAGCACGCCGCCGCGCGCCGTCTCGAAAACGGCTGCGTCCACATCGGGATGCAGCAACACATTGCGCGCGCTCTTAGGACCGCTGCAATCCCCGGTGTCGATGCGTCGCCCATCTATGTAGACGCCGTCGGAATTAGTCATGCCGACTCGCAAACCCTGACAGGCAAGAATATGCGATATCAGGCGCACCGTGGTGGTCTTGCCGTTGGTTCCGGCCACCGCGACCAGCGGTATACGCCCGTCATCGCCGTTGCCAAACATGGAAGTGACGATCGCGCGGCCCACCATGCGACCCTTGCCGAATGAAGGTTGCAGATGCATGCGCAAGCCGGGTGCCGCATTGACCTCGACGA
>VFSW01005011.1_pt1 | contig 19700 bp, 14 predicted proteins | sample 5358111 | NCBI WGS metagenome assembly VFSW01 (sample SAMN11554181, study PRJNA540505) | mine drainage metagenome | isolation source: sediment from site ElyBrook_90M | place: USA: Ely Copper Mine, Vershire, VT | collected 2017 | reverse complement strand
CCGCGCCGCGGGGCCGCCCCGGGGGCGGGCGCCGCACCGGCCCCCGCCGTGGGGCCGGGCCGGGCGGGGGGAGGAACGGGTGGGGGCGGCGGTGCTGCTGGCGTCGGACGCGGCCAGTTTCATCACCGGGCAGTGCATCGCGGTGGACGGGGGATTCCTGGCCTCCGGGGTGAACCAGTAAGTCGCGGTTTTTGGGGGTCTGGGGCGGGGATGGCTATGTTGGAAGGAAATCCAGCGGCGCCTGCGTTATATATTCAGGAAAACCCTAAGATTGAAGGTGGATAAGTCTTAAAACGACAATCCGCCAGGTAATGCAGGCGTCATGCGCGAGAGCCGTTGGGATGACGGCGGGCGCAGCCATGCGCGGCATCCGAAGTTTTCCGCGAAATAAAAGTAAACTACTAGTATTGCTTTTCCTTCTTTCTCGGGGTAATCTTCTAGGAACGGTTTCCGATGTCTGGGTACAAGTTACAGTCCGGCGCATACGCTACACGTTTAGGGGTAGTGGTTCTATGTGTCCTGTACCCGGTTCTGGGGCAAGTAACACCGGCTCCGGGCTGGTGTTCGATGGGCCACTGCAACCCGCAGATGACGGATTTCGTGGCGCAAACACCGCCGGGCCTGAACAGCGGGGTTTACGTCAAGAGCAGCGACCAGTGGAACTTCGGGGTATCGGCGGGGGACGGCTGCGTGTCCAACGGCACGCACGTGGCTTGCGTGTACCGGCAGTCGTGGAATGCGATCGTAATGTACGACGGCAACGGGAACACCTTATGGAGTTCCCATGATCTGCTGGACAATCGCACGTATTCGGGCATGCCGATCCTGCAGGCGGACGGGAGCCTGATCGCGGGAGATGACCAGCACATTTACGGGTTCAATCCGGATGGGAGCGTGAACTGGGTGACGCCTTCGCCGGGAGGCACTCCCATCGGCCTGGTGCCGACGCCGAACGGCGCGATTGTGGCGGGCACGGCGGGGCAGCAACTGACCCAGTGCTGGCAGAACAACTGCGCGCTGGCATTCAACGTGAACTACGGCGGGTCCGGATACACCACGGCCAGCGTGACGCTGGCGGGCGGGTACTGTCCGGGAGCGACGGCGACGGCGACGGTTTCGGGCGGCGCGGTGACGGCGGTGACGGCTACCACGCAAGGGCCGGAATGCAGCGTGGCGCCGGACGTGGTGATTTCCGGGGACGGGACCGGCGCTTCGGCGAGCGCGGTGCTGGTAGCCGCGGCGCCGGTGGCGGTGTATAACGGAAACCCCGGCGCCACCGGCAGCCTGGTAGGCAGCATGTTCCTCTATCAAACCGGGAACAGCGGCCCATACTATGCGACGGTGAACACTCCCTGCGTGAATAACGGCAGTTATCCCAACCGTGTGTATGTTCTGGCGGGGTTGCAGAACGATGTTACGCAAGGGTCGTTGTGGGCCCTGGACATCGACCCGACGAACGCGGCGAGTCCGGTGACGCCGGCCTGGAACGTTGTGATCCACGGGCCATCGGGGGCATCCCCGCTATGCGTGGGGAACAACATCTACTTTGACGGCGCGGGCATCGTGCCCGGAGACAACGTGGGCACGACGATCTTCGGGGTGCAGGACAACGGGACCTCCGGGGCGTTTCTGTTTCAGGTAGCGCTGGGCGCGGGGACGGGAAAGGTGACCAGTAACTTCGCCCTGGATCCGCGGGCGGCGGGCGGTTTCTGGCACCAGATCCAATACGACGGGAATCTGTATCACCGCGACTTCAACACGGGCAATCTGATCGAGTCGATCAACGTGGCCAACTTACTGACGGCGGCCGGCGCGCCCGGTTCGGGCTACTGGCAGGCCGGAGTCTTCACCACTTATGGCACGCCCAGCCAACCCTACTTCGTGCTGGAGGAGGCGGGACACCCGGGGAGCGGGGGATACATGATGATGCTGGACGTGAACGCCCAGCAGATCGTGTGGGCGGTGCCGCTGGCGGGCAACGACCTGGACCCGTATGACACGCCGGGCGGGGACGGGGCGCTGGTGATGGACAGCAACGGGAACCCGGTGATGGTGATGTCGGGGAAGCAGACGGGGGCGTATTTCATCACCAACGGCGGACCGGTGGCCACGTTGTCGCTGGGCAGCCTGAACTTCGGGTACGAGATGGCGGGAACCAGCAGCAACCCGCTGAAGGTGGCGCTCACCAACGCGGCCAGCGCCGTAATCAATATCGGCGGCATCACCGCGAGCGGACCGTTTACGGAGACGAACACGTGCGGCGCCACGCTGGCTCCGGGGGCCAGTTGCACGATATCGGTGACGTTCAGCCCGGCGGGAACGGGAGGGCAAAGCGGCTCGATTACGGTGAGCAGCAACAGCCAGAACAGCCCGCAGACGGTGACGCTGGCGGGCACGGGCACGGTGTCCGCGCCGGTGGCGTCGCTCTCGGCCAACCAACTGACCTTCGCGCCGCAACCGGCGGGAACCACCAGCCCGCCGCAGCCGGTGACGCTGAGTAATTCGGGGGCCGCGCCGCTGACGATTGCGAGTATCGCCGCCAGTGGAGCGGCGGCCGAGACCAACAATTGTCCGGCGATTCTGGGCCCCGGGGCCAGTTGCGTGCTCAACGTGATGCTGGCCGCGCCGTTGAGCGGGGCGTGCACGGGAAGCATTGCGGTGACGACGAACGCTTCCGGCGGGGCGCAAAGCATAGGGGTGACCGGGACGTGCCTGGCGCTGCCGCCGGTGGAATCGGCGCTGTCGATTTCGAGCCTGGCGTTTTTCCCGCAAGCGGTGGGGACAGTGAGCGCACCCCAGACGGTGAAGCTTTCCGGCATTGGGTCCCTGGCCGACGTGGTGGCGAGCATCACCGCCAGCGGGGATGTCACGCAGACGAATAACTGCGGCGCGACGCTGGGCCAGGGGGCGTCGTGCACCATCAGCATCGCGTTCGCTCCCGCAGCCACCGGTGCGCGCAGCGGCGCAGTGACGGTGGTCGACACGGCTCCCGACAGCCCGCACGTGGTTCTGATCTCGGGTCTGGGGCAGGCCAACCCGGTACCCATGGTGAACCAGCCGCTGGTACCGGCGGGGGCGCAACCCGGCACCGGGGGGCTGACGCTGACGGTGAACGGGGCGGGCTTCGTGCCGGGCTCGGTGCTTTATTGGAACGGCAGTCCGCGGGCCACCACCTATACCAGCAGCGAACGTCTATCGGCGGTCATCACGGCGGCGGACGTGGCCGCGCCGGGGACCGGTTGGGTGAGCGTGGTCAATCCCAGTCCCGGCGGAGGGCAGTCGAATGTGGTCTGGCTGCCGGTCACGTACGACAGCCCCGCGCCGGTGTTGACCAGTTCCATCTTGCCGGCGAGCGCCGGACCTTCGGCACTGACAACCGGGGATTGGAACGGAGACGGCAGGCTGGACCTGGCGGTGGCGAACTCGGGCGCCAACACGGTCTCGATCCTGACCGGCAACGGCGACGGGACCTTCGCGGGCAAAGTGGATTACGCCACGGGCAACCAGCCCGCGGGCATTGCGGCGGGCGACTTCAACCACGACGGCATCGCGGACCTGGCGATCGTCAACCAAGGGGACGATACCGTATCCATTCTGTTGGGCACGGGCGGGGGCGCATTCGGCGCGGCGCAAGTTTTCGCCACCGGCAATCAGCCCGTCGCGGTGGTGGCGGCGGACCTGAACGCGGACGGCAACCTGGACCTGGCGGTGGCCAACCGGGCCGACGGCACGGTATCGATACTACTGGGCAACGGCGATGGGACGTTCGCGGCGCACCTGGACTATGCGGCCGGTCCGAATCCCAGCGCGCTGGCGGCAGCCGACTTCAATGGGGACGGGAAGCTGGATTTGGCGGTGGCCAACGATTTCACACCGGGTGGCACGGTGACCGTGCTTTTGAACTACGGCGATGGCAGCTACCTGCCCGGAGTGGCGTATGCCACGGGCGACTCGGTGGCGCTGCTGGCGGCCGATCTGAATGGCGACGGCATTATGGATTTCGCGGCGGTGAACCATCTGGCCCAGACTCTTTCGGTGTACCTGGGCAACGGGAGCGGCGGGTTCAAGCTGGGGCCGAGCCAGGCGACGGTGCTGTCGCCCGGTCCCTCGGGACTGGCGGCGGCGGACGTCAATGCGGACGGCACGCTGGAGTTGCTGGTGGCCAACAATTCGGGCAGCGGCCTGACGGCCCTGCAGAACTCCAACGCCGCATCCATTACGGCGATCCTGCAGTACGGAGGAGTCTCGGGGACGGTGGCGGTGGCGGCGGGCGATTTCAATAACGATGGCAGCATCGACATGGCCATGGTGACCCCCGCGTCCAATACCATCGCGGTGCTGCTGCAATCGCCGGCGGTGGCGCTCTCGAGCGGCAGCGTGGATTTAGGCGCCGTGCAGGTGGGCAGCAGCGGGAGCCAAACGGTGACGGTGACCAACAGCGGAAGCGCGCTGCTGAACATGGGCGCGGTGAGCGCGGGAGGCGTCTTCTCGCAGACCAACAATTGCGCGGGCAGTATCGCGCCGGGAAACTCGTGCAGCATCACGGTGACGTTCAGCCCCACCGCGGCGGGGCCGCAGAGCGGCGTTCTGACGATCGCGGACAACGCACCGGGAGGGCCGCAGACGGTCAATCTGAGCGGCACGGGGGCGACGTTCACGGTGTCGGTGGGGCTGCCGCAGAACAGCGTGGTGGGGGGCGGGGCGCTGGGATCGAACACGGTCACGGCGGGGAGTCCGGCGCCGGCGGGCGGATGGACGGTGACGCTGACGAGTTCCAACCCGGCGGTGGCATCCGTGCCGGCATCGGTGACGGTGGCGGCCGGGGCGACCATATCGTCCAGTTTCACGATTACGACCTCGGCGGTGGGCGTGAGCACGCCGGTGACGATCACGGCCAGCGTCAACGGAGCGGCCGGCTCCGCCGTTCTGACGGTGAACCCGGTGGGCGCCGCGTTCACCCTTTCGGCGTCGTCGGTGGCGGGCGGCGTTCCGATTAGCAACAACACACTGAACCTGAGCAGCCCGGCGCCGGCGGGGGGATGGGTTTTCAATCTGTCGACTTCCAACCCGGCGATCGCGGCGGTACCGGCCTCCGTCACGGTGGCCGCGGGAGCGAGTGTTTCGCCGGCCTTCACGATCACGACGTCGGGGGTGGCTACGAGCACGACGGTCACCATCTTTGCCAGCCTGAGCGGGGTTAGCGGAACGCTCGCCAACGCCATGCTCACACTGCTGCCGGCCGTGCCGAGTAGCCTGGTCCTCTCGCCGGCCAGCGTCACGGCGGGGCTGTCCACGACGGCCAACGTAGTGAACTTGTCGGGACTGGCGCCCACGGGCGGACTCAGCGTTAGCCTTTCCAGTTCCAAGCCCAACCTGGCGGTGGTTCCGGCGTCGGTGACGGTTGCGGCGAACGCCGGGGCTTCCCTGCCCTTCACCATCACCACCGGATATGTTTCGTCCATCACCAACGTGACGATCACGGCCACCGTGTTAGGATACAGCGCAACCGCCGTCCTGACGCTGAATCCAAACGGGGTGGCTTCGGTGAACCTGAGTTCGACGACTATCGGCGGCGGGACGGGGATTTCAGGCACAGCGACGCTGGCGGCGCCCGCGCCGGCGGCGGGGGCCACCGTGAAGCTGACCAGCAGCAATCCGGCGGTCGCGTCGGTCCCGCCGTCGGTGAAGGTGACGGGCGGCGCTACGGTATCGCCGGCCTTCAAGGTAGCGACCGCGGTGGTGAGCGCGAGCACGCTGGTAACCATCACGGCGACGTTCAACGGCATTGCGTCGGCCGTAACACTGACGGTGGCCCCCCTGGCGCCGTCCACGGTGAACCTCGGGCAGACAGGCGCGATCGGCGGGAAAACCGTTACCGCGACGGTAACCTTGAATGGAGTGGCGCCCAGCGGCGGCGCCACGGTTTCGCTATCGAGCAACAACCCGGCGGCGGCCGTGCCCGCCACGGTTTCGGTAGCGGCGGGGACCATGACGTCGCCGAAGTTCAACATCACCACCAGCGCGGTCACGGCAAGGACCCCTGTGGCTATTACGGCGACCTACCAGGGCGTGAGCGCGAAGGCGACTTTGGTGGTGGATCCGTAAGCGCGGCGGGCCCCGCGATCAGGAGCCCGGCGCCTGGGTTTTGCCACAACGCCGGGAGCAGACATGCTCCGGGAACATCAGGGCGAAGGTGCGCACCAGGTAGGCGCGCGCCCCCTGCCTGGATTGAAACTGCTTGCCGCCGGACAGACTCCGGCCCCAGTGGCGGGCGAAGAAGGTCCCCTGCCGCAGCCTGGTGATGCGCGAATAGATGGGGCCGTCGGCGGTGAAATGGACGAAGTTGTAGGGTTCCATCCGGGCGAGCCGGGAGGTGCAGCGCGGGCAGACCAGCAGGTGTTCCTCAAGCGCGGGCATTTCGGAGGAGGCCAGTCTGCCCAGGGAATAGCGCTCCAGATGGTCGTCGGTGCAATGGCATTCAGTTTGGTCCGGCATGGGATACCTCCAAAGCGGCAATCGCCGTTAAGAGAACGATAGCAACGGACCTGAAACAATGATATCGGAACTGACGTACTAAGCGTCATGGACAGAAGGCGGCAAAACGGGGAAGGTACCAGCGCCGGCGCATTGTGTGATAGGGTAGAGATTCATTCCGCACAGGAGGCAAAATGGAGGCCCTTGGCCTGATCGAAACGAAGGGACTGACGGGCGCCATCGAAGCGGCCGACGCCATGGTAAAGACGGCCAACGTGGTGCTGACCGGCAAGGAATTCATCGGCGCGGGCTACGTGGTGGTGAGCGTGCGCGGGGACGTTGGCGCGGTGAAGGCGGCCACGGATGCGGGCGCGGCGGCGGCGCGCCGGGTGGGCGAACTGGTGTCGGTGCACGTGATCCCGCGGCCGCATGAAGAGACCGAGAAGGTGCTGCCTGGCGCCGGGCCGGTCAAAAAATCGCTCGGCTGATGCTCGAAGACAAAGACCTGGTCTCCATTCAGGAGGTCCGCACCAAGGTCGAGAAGGCCTACGCCGCCTGGAAGAAGTACCGGGCCTACCGCCAGGAGCAGGTGGACGCGATCGTGGAGCGGATGGCCGCCGCGGGCCGCGCCCACGCCGGGAAACTGGCGGCCATGGCGGTGGAAGAGACGGGCTACGGGAACGTCAAGGACAAGACCGCCAAGAACCTGCTGAACGCGGACATCCTGCCGCGGAAGATGCGGGGCATGCGGACCATCGGCCTGCTGCGCGAGATTCCGGAGGAGCGGGTGACGGAGTACGCCGTACCGGTGGGGGTGGTAGCCGCCATCCTGCCCACAACGAATCCGACCTCGACGGCGATCTACAAGGTCCTGATATCGCTCAAAGCCGGGAACGCCATTGTGCTGAGCCCGCACCCGCGCGCCGTGCGTTCGACGTGCACCACGGCGGACCTGCTGTATCGCGCGGCAGTGGAGGGTGGCGCGCCCGAGGACATCATCCAGTGCCTGGGCTACGCCAGCATCGACGGGACCAACGCGCTGATGCGCCACGAGCGCACCGGAGTGATCCTCTCGACGGGCGGGCACGGCATTGTGCGGGCGGCCTATTCGAGCGGGAAGCCGGCCTTCGGCGTGGGGCCGGGCAACGTGCCGGTGATGATGGAGCGCAGCGCGGACATACGGGACGCCATCGCCAAGGTGATCGAGGGCAAGTCGTTCGACTACGGCACGGTGTGCTCGAGCGAGCAGGCCATCGTGGCCGAGGAGGCGTTGAAGGACCGGGTGCTGGCCGAACTGCGGGCTGGCAAGGCGCATTTCTGCACGGCGGAGCAGAAGGAGGCGCTGGGGCGCCTGCTGGTGACGCCGAACTGGACCATCAACCCCGCGTGCGTGGGACAAGCGCCGGGCAAGATCGCGGGCATGGCGGGATTCGCCGTTGCGCCGGAGACGTCCATCCTGGTGGTGGAACTGGAGGGCGTGGGCAAGCAGCACCCGCTTTCCATGGAGAAGCTCTCGCCGGTGCTGGCGCTTTACTGGGTAAAGGATTTCGCGGCGGGCATGGACGTGTGCGAAAGCCTGCTGCGGTTCGGCGGGCTGGGGCACACCTGCGTGATTTATTCTCAGGACGACGCGCGCATCCGCGAGTACGCCGAGCGCATGCCGGCGAACCGGGTGCTGGTGAACACGCCCGCGCCGCAGGGGTCGACGGGCATTACGACGAACGTGTTCCCCTCGATGACGCTGGGCTGCGGCGCGGCGGCGGGCAACATCACCAGCGATAACGTAGGCCCGCAGCACCTGTACAACATCAAGCGGCTGGCGTACGCGGTGCGGACGGCGGACGAGGCGTTCGAGAAGCCGGCTTCGGCCTCCGCCTCGAAGCAAGTAGTGGACCGTTTTCTGGCACGGCGCGCGGCTCCGGCGGCGGCGGCCGCGCCCACGCCGGCGCCCGTACCCACCTCCGCGCCCGCTCCGGCGGCAGCCCCGGCGTGCGCCTGCAAGAATGCCGCGCCGCCCAAACCGGAGATCGTGGATTTTGTTTGCGAAGACGACGTGCGCCATGCCATCAGGCAGTCCCGCAAGATTTATATTGGACCGAAAACCATCGTGACTCCCTCGGCCCGCGACCTGGCGGCGCCCGATGATATTCTGGTGTTGGCTTGAGCGGAGGCCTAATGGACCTGAATCTGGACACATTGAAGCAGGAAATGCTGGCGTACCTCGAGCATTCGGGGTTTGCCGTCTTCCGCAGCGCTCCGGGAGGCCTGGAAGGTATGCCCATGGTGCTTTGGGACGCGGAACGCTACCCGGATTACCAGATGTTCCTGGACACCGCGCGCAAGACCGGGGCCAAGATGATTCTGTTTGCGGCGCGCGAGTTCGGGTCCCCGGAAATCGAAGACGCCGTCGAGGAACTGGACGAGTGCGACCTGACCCGCGAGGAGCGCCGCGACCTGGAAAGCCGGCTGCGGGCGCTGCGGGTACACGACGGGGTGACCTGTTCGCTGGAACTGGCCTTCGACCATCACGCGCGCATGTATGTGTACGAAGTCCGGCCGGACTGGTACGACGAATTCCTGAGCATCGGCGAGGAGATCGCGGTGCACATGCCGGGCCGCGTGGAGCAGGAAGACGACGACGGTTCGTTCGGCTACTTTTCCAACAACTGAAGCGGTATGGCGATTGCGGCCCGCTGGCTGATACCCGAGAGCAGGCCGCAGGAAGCGGCGGCGCTGGCGGCTGTGCTGGGCATCGGGTTGCCCGCGGCGCGCGTGCTGCTGGCGCGGGATCTGGGCGACGCGGACGCGGCGCGGCGGTTTCTGCGCCCGTCGCTGGAGGACCTGCACCCGCCCGGCGCGCTGCGCGGCATGCCCGAAGCGGCCGCCCGCCTGCGCCGCGCCATTGCGGGCGGCGAGCGCATCCTGATCTACGGCGACTACGACGTGGACGGAACCACCGCGGTGGTGATCCTGAAGAAAGCCATCGAACTGGCCGGCGGCGCGGCGTCGTTCTTCGTTCCGCACCGGCTGCGGGACGGCTATGGCATGCGCACGGACGTAGTGGAGCAGGCGGCGGCCGAGGGCGTGAAGCTGATCATCAGCGTGGACACCGGGATTCGCGCGGCGGAGGTGGTGCGGCGGGCGAGCGAACTGGCGATCGACGTGATCATCACGGACCACCATCTGCCCGAAGCGGAGCTGCCCGCGGCGTTGGCGGTATTGAATCCCAACCGGCCCGACTGCGCGTATCCGGACAAGAACCTGTGCGGGGTGGGGGTGGCGTTCAAGCTGGTGGAGGCGCTGCTGGGATCGCTGGGCTGGCCGGCGGACAAGCTGCGGCGGGTGCGGGAATAGTTCTTGAAGCTGGTGGCCATCGGCACGGTGGCGGACGTGGTGCCGCTGATGGGCGAGAACCGGGTGATGGTGAAGCATGGTTTGGGAGGGCTGGCCGACGTGCGCAATCCGGGACTGCGGGCGCTGCTGGACGTATCGGGCTTCGCGGCCGGCCGGGCGCCCTCGGCCACGGAAGTGGCCTTTCGCATCGCGCCGCGCATCAACGCCGCCGGGCGCATGGATACGGCCAACGCGGTGATCGAAATGTTCCTGACCGGGGATGCGGCGCGCGCGCGGACGCTGGCGCAGCAACTGCACACGCTGAACGGCGAGCGCCAGCAGGCCGAAGCCGAAGTGACGCGGCAGATCGTGGAGGAGTGCGCGGCCGCGCCGGTGGGCGACGATCAGCGCGCGCTGGTGTTCGCGGCCGACAACTGGCATCGCGGGGTGCTGGGCATCGTGGCGGGACGCCTGGCGGAGCGCTATCACCGGCCGGTGTTCGTGCTGAGCCGCAATCCGGAGGACGGGCTGGCGCAAGGCTCCGGGCGCAGCATCCGGGCGTTTCATCTGCTGGAGGCGCTGGAATCCATGCCGGAGTTGTTCGAGCGTTTCGGCGGGCATCGCCAGGCGGCGGGGCTAACGCTGGCTTCCGGCAGGATCGATATGTTCCGCGCGCGGCTGAACGAATATGCCGCGGCGCGCCTGACGCGCGACGACCTGACGCCGCAGGTGGAGATCGACGCGCTGCTGGGTTTGGGCGAGATCAACGAGCGCAGCGTGGCGGAGGTGCTGAGCCTGGCGCCCTTCGGCTGCGGCAATCCGGCGCCGCTGTTCGCCGTGATGGGCGCGGAGGTGGCGGGTCCGCCGGTGGTGATGAAAGAGAAGCACCTGCGGGTGATGCTGCGACAGGACGGGCGCACGCTGGTATTGAAGGCCTGGAACTTCGCCGGGCGCGCGGCGGAACTGGCCGCGGGCACGCGGGTGGATGCGGCGTTGGCGCTGGAAGACGATGCCTACGCGGCGGCGCGGGGGCTGCCGGGCTGGGGCGCGGTGCTGCGGGACGTGCGGCCGGCGTGAGGGCCACTGCGTGGCGTAGTGGAGTGCGGGAGCCGAGGTCCCGGTCAGTCCTCTACACCGTTTCCGATGTCCGGCAGGATCTTTCCCTGAAGCTCGACAGGAAGTTGTTTGGCCTGCTCCCGATATTGGGCTCGGCGCTCGATGATTTCCTTTGCGCGGCTGGCGATGTTCTCGCGCGCTTTCCGGCCACGGGGAATCGGCAGTATCAACTCTAAGACCCGATTGCCGAGGGTGTCGATTATATCTTGTGTGAACTGCTTTGAACGGACCTGGGCCTTCACGACCGGTGTGTTCAACGAAACAAAGAGGAGGTAGGGGTCGATCGCTTCGCTGTTGAGAACCCGGATTCGAAAGATGTGGCTCTGGAAGAGCATCGGCACATCGCTGCCGGTCACGAAGACAGCCGTGCCGATGAGGTACGTTCCGTCGCGCACCATGAGGATATCGCCGGCCGCTACGTCGCAACGGCTTTTTTCCTCCTCATAGATTTCCTCGCTGACCCCGTGCTTAAAGTCGGCCTTGATCTCCCAGTTCGTGAGATCGGAGGTGCGGATGAAGGGGATCGTTCCAGTGCCGTACGCCATCTTACCGATCTCGGTCCCGGTGGCGATGGAGACGACCTTCTTGTCCACCAGCGATCCGAGTGAAACCAGATTGTGAGCCGGCTGGAGGGCGGTAAGTTGTGCCTCGATCTCCGGACTATAGTATTTGGGCACCATGATCTGTTTCCGGATGCTCGTGGAGGGCAGATAGAAGCCGACATGGTCGCGGGCTATGCGGTCCCCCTTCTTGAGCGCGCGCCAGCGTGCCGAAACCCGAGGCACTTCGTCGAGCAGGACGTACTCGCCATCCTTGTTTCTCCGGAGGGTTGGGTTCCCGCGGGAATCATGTCCGCACCACTTCACGTCGGCCATGAAAATTTGGTGGCCTTTTTCCGGCGTACTCTTCTCCACGAACAGGACGCAGGTCTTGGTATGCGTGCCGCCTTTTCCGCTGGTCTTAAATAGGGCTTCAGGCAGGGTGACGATGCCCAGAATTTTCGCCCGGCTTCTGAGGAAGGTGACGATGTACTCGTAAGAAGGATTGCCCAGAATGCTCTCCGGCAACACGATCCCAAGCCGGCCGCCGGGCTTCAAGAATTGGATGCACCGCTCAAGAAAGAGGATTTGAGGAGGCTGATGTTCGTAGAGGCTGGTGGTCCGTTCGGAAATCTCCGTGCCCTTGTTCCGCTTCCATTTATGGCCCAATTCGAACTGCGACACGAGGCCCTGGCCCTTGATCTTAATTTGGGCGCCGAATGGCGGATTGGTCAGAACTACGTCGAACGACCCCAACGCCGCGCCACCTGCCGTCTGAGATTTCCACTCCGATTCGGGAAGGAGGCTGTGATCGCAGAACACGCCGCCGCGGCCGTCTCCGATAATAGCCATGTACGCCTTGGTCACTTTCGCCAGGAACGAATCTTTGTCGATGCCACGAAAGCACTTTGAGGCGACGTCCCGTTTTTTACGCTCCAACTGCACAGCGCTCCAGGACTTGCGTTGGGCCAGTTGTTCCAGCTTCCTCCACACGTGCTCTAAGGCAACGATCAGGAATCCGCCTGATCCGCACGCCGGGTCCAGGACCATTTCGCCCGGCTCCGGATCGAGGATTTCGACAACCATCTTCACCACATTTCGCGGGGTAAAGAACTGGCCCTCGCCACCGCGGAGGGCAGGCCCGATGAAAACCTCGAATGCCTCGCCTATGGCATCCCTGTCCGCCTCCAGGATGCAGTAGTTCTGAAGTTCGCCGACTACGTAGGCGAGGCTCGCAGGGTCCAGCGAGATGGAGTCTTTGCTGTCGAAAACGTCGGCATACTCCACCCGCGTGCGTTTGTCGAACAGATCGACAATGCGCTTCTTCACGTCCTTCGGGGACTCGTCGATGCCGCTGCGGAAGGTCACCACCTCGTCCGGACCGGTATTGAGCTCATCATAGATCTTGCAGAACAGAACATTGATGATCTCCTGGGCAAGTGCTTCGTCCCGCGTGATGCCGGTGACGTTGCCGGCCAGATGGTTGCGTATGTCGTGGAAGACCGCCTTCAAATTGGAAGGCCGCTTCAGGTCCTTTCGCTGGAAGAGACCGATGTCCTCGATGCGCTGCCCCTTCCTGGGGATATTGGGGATCTCCTGGTAGGTGCGCCGGCCGTCCTTGTGATGGATCTTCCGAAGATAGACGTGCTCGTCGCCGTTGAACCAAACGCCCACCTGGGCCGGACTCATGTCGAGGTAAAGCTTCAGCTGGGCAACGCCATCTCCGCGGGTCTTCTTCTTGCACTCGACGATCATAAACAGATCGTCTTCGAGCCTGCCCTCGTTCTGGAATACCGCTATATCGACGGGGAACGATCTCTCTTCGTCGGACGGACGTTTTCGAACACGAAACTGCGGACGTATTTGAACTTGCTCCCGGCCATAGTCGTAGTCCGCGACTAGCCGCCTTGAGAACACCTGAACGGCTTCACGTTCCTCGGGTGAGTCCCGGACGCCGATGCCACTGATGTAGTCCCGGATGTAGCCCGGCTTGCTTTCTGTTGCAGGTCCCGAGCGCTCGGAGGTATCGTCGTTTTCGGCCATTGACAACCACGGGAAGGTGGCACGTTCCGTGTTTCCCATGATACCCCGGCGCGCGGCTGATGGCGGCGGACCAATCCAGGCTTCATCCTGCGGGGCGGTGTCGGGAATCGGCTCCGTTTCCGGAAACAGGCAGTAGTTTCCCGACCGGTCCACACGCACTTCGTCCACAGTCTACATATCGGCTGCGGCTCGCCAATCGTTATCCTACGGCGTCACCACGACTTTGCCGAACTGCTCCTTGTTCTCCAGCCTCTCATGCGCCGCGCGGATGTCGGCCAGCGGGTAGACGCGGTCGATCACGGGCTGCAATTGGCCACGGAAGACGAACTGCAACACTCGGTGCAGCTCGCCCATGGCGCCCATGAACGATCCGAGCAGGGAAAGCTGGCGGCTGAAGAGGAAGCGCAGGTCCAGTTTGGCGTCGTAGCCGGTGGTGGCGCCGCAGGTGACCACGCGGCCGGCGGGGGCCAGCGACTCCAGGCTTTTCTGCCAGGTGGCCGTGCCCACGTGCTCGAGGACCACGTCCACGCCGCGCTTGGCGGTGATCTTGCGCACCTCGGCGGCGATGTCCTGCCGGTAGTGATCGATGACGTGATCGGCGCCGAGTTCGCGCGCCCTGGCCATTTTGGCTTCGCCGCCAGCGGTGGCGATGACGCGGCAGTGGAAGAGCCTGGCGATCTGGACGGCGGCCGAGCCCACGCCGCTCGAGGCCGCCAGCACCAGCACGTCCTCGCCGGGTTGCAGGTTAGCGCGGGTCATGAGCATGTGCCAGGCGGTGAGGAACACCAGGGGCACGGCGGCGGCTTGCTCGAAGGTCATGGAATCCGGAATGGGGATGGCGCTGTATTCGGGCGCGGCCAGGTATTCGGCGTTGCCGCCGTCGGCGCGATAGCCGAACATGGTATAGCGGCGGCACAGGTTGTCGTTTCCGGCCAGGCACTGGGGGCACTGCCGGCAGCTCAATCCGGGCGAGAGCAGCACGCGCCAGCCGGGCTGCACGCGCTCGCACAGCTCGCCCACGCGCACGACTTCGCCGGCGATGTCGCTGCCCAGGATATGGGGCATGTCGAAGCGCATGCCGGGGATGCCGGCGCGGACCCACAGGTCCAGGTGATTGAGGGCGCAGGCGCGGACGCGCAGCAGGATTTCGTTGGCTTTGACGCGCGGCTCGGGGACGTCTTCGCAGACGAGCACTTCCGGCCCGCCGTGCTGGTGGATGCGTGCGGCTTTCATCGAAACCAGGGTAACAAGTACGCCGCCATGCTGGTATGCTGAAGTTTCCTGGGAGGCGAGCATCGTCAAATTCTGCGTGCTGGCGAGCGGCAGTTCCGGCAACTGCGCGCTGGTGGCCACGGGGCGGACACGCATTCTGGTGGATGCCGGCTTGAGCTTCAAGGCCCTGGCCCGCCGCCTGGAATCTATCGGCGAAACGGTGGAGCCGCTGGACGCGGTGCTGGTGACGCACGAGCATTCCGACCACGTCGCGGGCCTGGCGCGGCTGGTGCGCGCGCTGGGCATCCCGGTGTATATCAGCAAGCTGACGGCGCCGGCCATCGACTGGGGCGAGGGGCGGCCCGCGCTCGAATGCTTTCAGGCCGGAGCGGGCTTCGTGGTGGGCGATATTGAAGTGGACAGTTTCGGCATTCCGCATGACGCCACCGACCCGGTGGGTTTCTGCCTGCGCGCGGAAGGCGTCAAGATCGCGGTGGCCACGGACCTGGGCTACCTTACGGAGTCGGTGAAGTTTCACCTGCGGCGGGCGGACGCCATGCTGCTCGAATCCAACCACGACCTGGAGATGCTGAAGGTGGGCCCGTACCCGTGGGTAGTGAAGCAGCGGGTGATGAGCCGGGTGGGCCATCTTTCCAACGACATGATGAGCGACTTTTTGCTGGGAGATTTCGACGGAACTCCGGCGCGGCTGGTGCTGGGGCATTTGAGCGAGCACAACAACCATCCGGAGATCGTGCGGCTGGTGGCCACACAGGCGCTGGAGAAGCGGGGGTTCCGCACGCCGCTGGAAATCGCCAGCCAGTCGCGCCCTACGGAGGTATACACGTTTTGATCGCGCGCTACACGCGGCCGGAGATGGGCCGCATCTGGACGGACGAGAACAAATTCCGGCAGTGGCTGGAGGTGGAGCTGGCGGCCTCGGAGGCGCTGGCGGAGATGGGGGTTGTGCCGGCGGAAGCGGCGCGGGCGCTGCGGGCGCACGCGAGTTTCGAGACGGCGCGCATTCTGGAGATCGAGAAGGAAGTGCGGCACGACGTCATCGCCTTCACCACGGCGGTGGCCGAGAGCATGCAGGCGGCGGGGCACGCCGGGGAATCGCGCTGGCTGCACTACGGGCTGACCTCCAACGACGTGGTGGATACGGCGCAGGCCTTGCAGATCCGGCAGGCGTGCGGGATTCTGCTGGCCGGGCTGGAGCGGCTGCGGGCGGTGCTGAAGCGGCGGGCCTTGGAATTCAAGGACACGGTGCAGATCGGGCGGACGCACGGGGTCCACGCCGAGCCGGTGACGTTCGGGCTGAAGCTGGCGCTGTGGCACGAGGAAGCGGGCCGCAACCTGGCGAGGCTGCGGGCGGCGGCGGAAGACCTGCGGGTGGGGAAGATTTCGGGAGCGGTGGGCACCTTCGCGCACATCGGGCCGGAGGCGGAGGAGCGCATCTGCGCGCGGCTGGATCTGAAGCCCGCGGCGGTGGCCTCGCAGGTGATCCAGCGGGACCGGCACGCGGCGCTGGTGGCGGCGCTGGCGCTGACCACGGCTTTGTGCGAAAAGATCGCGCTGGAGGTGCGGCACCTGCAGCGCACCGAGGTGCGCGAGGCGGAGGAACACTTCGCGCGCGGGCAAAAGGGAAGCTCGGCCATGCCGCACAAGCGCAACCCGGTGACCAGCGAGCAGATCTGCGGGCTGGCGCGGGTGGTGCGGGCCAACGCGCAGGCAGCCTTTGAGGATATCGCGCTGTGGCACGAACGGGACATCTCGCATTCGTCGGTGGAACGGGTGATCCTGCCGGATTCGACCATCCTGACCGATTACCTGCTGGAGAAGACGGGCGGGCTGGTGGAGCGCCTCGTGGTGTATCCGGAGCGCATGCGGCGCAACCTGGAAATGACGCGCGGGCTGGTGTTTTCCGGGCAATTGCTGCTGGACCTGGCGGCGGCGGGAATGTTGCGTGAGGCGGCGTACCGGATCGTACAGACGCATGCCATGCGGGCGTGGGAAGAGGAGTCGGATTTCCGGGGCGCCATCGAGGCGGACGCGGAGATTCAGTCGGTGCTGACGCCGGCGCAGATTGAGGAAAGCTTCTCGCTGGCGCGCCACCTGCGCCACGTGGACGCCATTTTCCGCCGTGTTTTCAAATGATTAGAGCCTGATGGCGGGCCGCGGCCGGCACTGCCATTTTTTGCTCGTAATGTTTGGGCTTTTCGGTTAAAGTAAAGCTGTAGGGCGATGCCGAAGAGCCTTTATCTGGCGCGCGTGCTGGTGGTGGACGACGAGTTGTCGTCGCGCCTGACGCTGCGGACCCTGCTCGAAGCCGGCGGCTACAGCGTGGATGTGGCCGGGTCGGCCAACGAGGCGTTTTCCAAGTTGGATCAGGGTCAATACGAACTGGTTCTGAGCGAAGCCGAGATGGAGTCGCCGCAAGCCGGCCGGCGCGTGCTTTCCTACGCCCGGGTGAAAGAGTACCGGCCCGCCACGGCCCTGGTGACGGCCTACCGGGAGGCCAAAGCCTCGCGCCACCCGGTGGGGGACGAACAGCAGGTTTCCATCAATACGGAAAACGTTTCGGCGCTGCTTGGCCAGGTGGCCGACCTGATTGGCATGCGGGCCCGGTGGCGGCGCGCGCAACGGGCGGGTTAGCCGGAGGGCTACCTACCCCAGCGCCACGATTTCAGCTTCCAGGCGATCCAACCCACCCGCGAAGAAGTGGTCCTGCGCCTCCACCCAGATCAACCGTTTCGGCTCGGGCGCCTGGGCGTAAAACGCCTCCATCTCCGGCGGCATGCCGAACTGGTCGTGGGTGCTTTGGATGAAGATCCTGGGCGCGGTGCAAGGCGCCAGGGCGGCGGCGGGTTCGAGGCTGGCGGGGAAGCCCAGGGCGATCACGCGCGGGGGCTGGTCCAAGGCGCAACCCAGGCGCAGAACCACGCGCGACCCGAAGGAGAAGCCCGCCAGGGTATACGGCAGGCCGGGATAGCGGGCGCGCAGCCAGGCCAGCGCGGCACGGGCGTCCTCGACTTCGCCGCCGCCTTCGTCGTGCTCGCCCTGGCTTTTGCCGACGCCCCGGAAGTTGAAACGCAGCACCGCGTGACCCGAATTACGCAGCGCCCGCGCGGCGCGGTAAACCACTTTGTTGTGCATCGTGCCGCCGAAGAGGGGATGCGGATGGCAGACCAGGGCAAGGGCGCGCGGGGCGGCTTCCTCGGGCGGTTCCAGGAGCGCTTCGAGGCGGCCGGCGGGGCCCTCGATCAGGTGGGATTCGATGCGGCGCGGCACGGCTGGCGCGGTGACCGAAGCTAGGATCCCACCACGGCGAAATAGCCGCGCTTGTTTTGGAGATGAATGCCTTTGCGGGCCACGGTGACGCGCAGCTTGTGATACTTGCCGTCCCAGTTCCCGGCGGCCGGGCGGTATGCGAGGCTGTAGTTGGCGCGCGCGTCGATTTCCACGCGGGCGATGGCCTGGTCCAGGTTGATGCTCGAAAAGACGCGGCCGCCGGTGGCTCCCGTCAGAATATCCAGGGAATCCCGTTTCAGCATGCCGCGTTCGAGGACGATGCCGGGGTCGGCGGTATACACGGCGATATTGGACTGAACGAACCGCGCGCCGAGTTGGCGAAGGAACGGGCCGCCGTCATACCAGCCGCGATCCGGATAGTAAATCGAGCTGGGCGTGCCGTAGGTGACCCACAACAATTCCTTGGCCCCGGGCAGCACAGTCATGCGGGCGCGCATGGCCTCGAGAGCGTTGACCGTGGTGTTGAAGGCGGCGGGCAGCGAATCCATCCCGGTGGCGGCTAATTCAAGCGGCCTGACCTGAGTCGCCTTGCGCATGGCGGCGTCGAGCAGCGGGCCGGCCTGGCGGGTCCACGCGGATGTGGGCGCGTCCTTCAAGCCATGGACGGGATAGAGGCTGCCATCCTCGGCCAGCAGATAGAGGTACAGGGGGCCGGCGCCGGACAGGCGCGCCAGGGACTGCTTCATGACATTCCAGACGATTCCGCGGGACGCCAGGTGGGAGTTCAGCAGGTCGAAAAGGATGACCAGCGGGGGTGGTCCGGCGGACTGATTCAGCCGGAGGGAGACGACGGACTGACGGACGCCGTTATCGAAGACGGCGAAGTCGGCCGCGGTCAAGTCGGGCACGGGCGTGCCCGAACCATCGAGCGCGACCACGTTGAGGGTCACCTTTCCGGCGGGTGGTTGGGCTTGCAGGGTGAAACCGCCGGCAACCAGCAGCAGGGCGGCCGCCTGCGCTGCAAGGAGTTTTATCATGGAGTGACCCTTCCGTTCGCCATTATATACGGCCCCGGGGGCGGGCGGGTTGCCGGCAAGCCGCTTGGGCGGCTTCCGATGCTAAAATCGGGTGAAGGAGCCGCAGGGCTTTTCACCGCAAGAAGACCATGAGCACCCCGGCAGCCGGCCACCCCGCCACCGCGCGCGACGTGATTCTGGAGGTCGTGCGCAACATGCGCGAGGGGCTGGAGCCATTACACTACTCGATCCTGGCGCCGGCGATTTACCACGTTTACCTGCATGCCGGCGATTTCGAGCGGCTGCGGGTCATTTTCCCGCGCATGCGCGACGAAACGCGGCAGGCGCTGGACGCCGAGCTGGCCGGCATGAATCGCGCGTCGCTGGGGGAGCGGCTGAAGCTGTCGCGCAAGGCCGCCGCGAAAGTAACCGCGCCGGAGGGCGGCTGGCGCATCGAGTTTTTCGAGAACACGGACGAAGACGTGGCGCCGGGGGACATCGTCATCTATTCGGAGCTGGCGCTGCCCGACAAGCCGGAATACGGCGGCGGCAGCATGACCAAGCGCATTAATACCAGCCGTCTGGCCGGCGAGCTGACCACGTCGCGGAAGTTCGAGGAACGCCTGCCTCCCACGGCGGAGATGGAGGCTTACGCCACCATAGAGTATGAAGACAACGCCGGCCGCCATACGTACCGCATTACCAGGAACCAGGT
>VFSW01005010.1_pt1 | contig 19707 bp, 16 predicted proteins | sample 5358111 | NCBI WGS metagenome assembly VFSW01 (sample SAMN11554181, study PRJNA540505) | mine drainage metagenome | isolation source: sediment from site ElyBrook_90M | place: USA: Ely Copper Mine, Vershire, VT | collected 2017 | reverse complement strand
GGTCAGGATTTAGCAACTGACTGGATGTGGACTTACAATCACGAGCGCCCAACATGGCACTCGCGCCGAATCTACTCTTTTAACATAATGGCGATACAATCCTGAGCAACGACACGGGCTTGTAGCTGAAATTGAAATCAATTTGAACGGGTAGATTCAGAGTACCGCAACATGTTCGAGTCACGACTTCTGTCTGTTATGCAAGTCATAAAGAATGGAGAACCGGCATGCGGACTACGTTGGACGAATGCTACCGCGCCATACAAACAATATGCGTTTTTATACGCTTGAATTAGTAACTAGACTCATGAAATACAGACCAGATATCGACGGGCTTCGCGCACTGGCAGTCATACCGGTGGCGCTGTATCACGCACATTTTCCAGGAATCTCCGGCGGATTTGTCGGTGTCGACATTTTCTTCGTTATTTCTGGATATTTAATCTGTTCCCTCATCACAGCAGAACTTGCATCCAGCAACTTTTCGATCGTTAGATTTTACGAACGCCGCTGCCGCCGAATACTGCCCGCCTTGTTCGCGATGCTCGCGTTTGTCACAGGTGCCTCAGCATTTGTACTGCTCCCACCCGACATGCTCAGTTTTTGCCGTAGCCTGCTTGCGTCGACAGTCTTTGTATCCAATATTTATTTCTGGAAAAGCGCCAATTACTTCGATGGTGCATCCGAATTCAAGCCACTGCTGCACACTTGGTCGTTAGGTGTCGAGGAACAATTCTACATTGTTGTGCCATTGATGCTTTTCGCCATTGCCAAGTGGTCAAAGTCAAAATATACGCCGTGGCTACTATCCATTTCGGTCATATCATTTGCGCTAAGTTTTTGGGCAGAGACACATGCGCCCACAGGCAACTTTTACCTGCTTCCAACACGATTCTGGGAACTAGCGTTGGGCGCAATCGCTGCCATAAGCATACCAACTGGAGTAGTTTCACGTACTGCCAGAGAAATAACCGGAATTGCGGGAGTCAGTTTGATCATCTACTCGCTCTTAGCACTCAACGATGAAACACCATTCCCGGGATTGAATGCGTTATTTCCCTGCTTCGGTGCAGCTGCGTTACTTTACGCTGGAAGCTACGGTAATACAGTTACCACTAATTTATTAAGCACAAAACCTCTGGTTTTCATTGGTAAGATATCCTACTCCTTATACCTTTGGCACTGGCCGCTTCTCGCCTTGGCGAGATATCAAGCTGGTCGGGAATTGACAGTTCTGGAAACGTCAATTGTGCTCCTTGCAAGCCTGATCATGGCGGTTGCTTCCTGGCGTTTTATCGAAACCCCATTCCGAAAAAACACAATTTTATTTAATTCCAGATTCATCTTCGCGAGTTCTGGAATATCGATAATATTGGCTGTTTTAATTGGGTTCGCAGGTATTTCAAGTCAAGGAGTCACCGTTCGTTATCCCAATTTCGCACCGAAATCAATTTCTGGCGTAGAAAGATACAACGGTGATACCTGTTTTCTCAATGAACATCAATCCATCACCGATTGGCAAGGCGACAAATGTTTACTGACTCATATAGAAGGACCAACAGTATTGCTTTGGGGGGACTCTTTTGCAGCGCACTATGCACCCGGAATTGTCGACGAAGCCAAGGAGTTATCCGCGAATTATTTGCAATACACATCATCGGCATGCCCGCCTATATTTGATTACTATTCGAGGAGCATACCTAACTGTCGTGCCTTTAACGATAATGTGCCAAAGATATTGGCACAGTACAAAATTTCCACGGTAGTAATGTCCGGTCGGTGGGAGTCTGTATTTAAACGCGGTGTCTCACCCAGCGACGTTGCCTCCACCGTTGCTCGGCTGAAGAAATTGGGTGTGAAAGTCTATGTAATTGGCCAGTCCCCAGAGTTTTACAACGAAGTACAGATCATATTTGCACAAGCTGGATATGATGCCAATATGTCAGAAGCATCAGCGCCTCTGAGTTTTAATAGAAAGATTAATGCTGAGCTTGAATCTGTGCTGCCAGCTGACGCATTCATTGATCCGCTTAAAGTGCTGTGCGGACCAACTGATTGCAAATATCTTAAAAATGGCCAGTACGTCATTTGGGATTATGGACACTTCTCAGCCTTTGGTAGCAAGTTGGCGGTTGCCAGTTATTTTCCCTTTGTAACCCCCGATAATCCTGTACGTACTCAGTTGCTACGCTAAACAATTATAAAGATGTGAAATGACTTACTCCAGATATGGTTCGCCTTTATCAAATGTCTGCCAAAGCTTGAGAAGTCCAAGATTAATTTGCCCAGTTTATCTTCGCGCCTGATTTGATGAAATATTAGTTGCAGTTATTTCTACCCGACAATCGTGGTAAATAATGGCCGAAGAGATTTCAAATGCAAGTAGTTCCAGTTGCGTATTCCGGTCACTCATGCGCACCTGTTCCAGTAGGAGTTGATCAGGTAATCCGGTTCGAGATGATCACCTAGGCTACTGGTCATGAGCACCGGAATAGTGTGTTTTGAATTCATCCGCCAGCAGTGCCCTTAGTCCGGCGTCGTGATCACTTTTGCATTGCTTGTTTTGCTTTCAATTTTCTCATTGAATCTCCCTTTAGAGCCAGGCGGTGAGACTGGTGCACCACGCGATCAAGGATTGCATCTGCAATGGTTGGATCTGGGAACAGCCCATGCCACTGATCTGTCGGGTACTGGCTGGTAATCAGAAGCGAACCCGACCTCATCCGCCGGTCCACCACATCCAGCAACACCTGCGCTGCCGATGAACTGATATCTCCCAGACCAAAGTCATCGAGGATGAGCAGGCTGGGCTTGATCAGTTCCGCCTTCAGCTTGGGCAACGACCCATCATGCATCGCCATAGCAATGTCGCCATACAAATCGCTGGCACGATGAAAAACGACAGGCATACCAAGGCGGCAAGCCTGAGTGCCGAAACCGCTGGCCAGCCAAGTCTTGCCAACGCCCGTTGCGCCTACGATGACCAGATTCAGTTTCTGCCTAACCCATTCACATCCAGCCAAGGAAGCAACATGTGACTTATCCAGGCCACGGGCGGCACCATAGTCCACATCTTCAAGCGAAGCCGCCTCGGGAAATCCTGCAGCGCGAATCAGCCGGTTCAGTTTTTTTGACTCTCGTGCCGAAGCCTCGTGCTCTACCAACAGAGAGAAACGATCATCGAATCCCAACTGATAGAGCTTGGGTTGCTGGTGCTGCAAGTCATAAGCCTCAGCCATAGAGGACAGGCGCAGTTCCCTGAGCCGATTAATGGTTTGTTGGACGGTACTCATCGTTGTGGTCTCCATAGTAATTGGCACCACGGACATGCTCGTGGTGCACACGGGTTGCGATAGATGCTGCCGGCTTGGCCAGCTTGTCTGGGGACTGCTTCAGAATGGACTCCATGCTGCGTAGCGTTGTGATATTCAGTGGCAGCGCATAGGCACATGCCTCTTCGAATCGTTGGTCTCCGTAAAGGCGTGCGAACTCACGCATGCGGCGTGCTGCCCTCAACCCATTTGTCGCATCGGCACGATCCTCCAGATGGTGGCGAATCATGGCTGCCGCATTGGCACCAACTGATTCTGCCCATTGCAGCAGTGCCCGCGGTTCGCCATCCAATATTCGGGAGTGAGCTACAGGACGATGCTCAGGTAGGGTGCAGACTTCCCCTTCGATGATTGAAATCTGGTGAAGCGCAATACGACGGCTTCTATGCATGATTTCAAGCGTCGCCGAGGTGAACCGCAAATCCACACGTTCACCGCGCAATTGATGTGGCACGGAATAAAAACTGCGCTTGTGTTCCACATGGTAGTCATCGCCTACGCGTACACCATAACGCCAGTCGCAAAGCTCGAACGGCTTGTTCGGTAAAGGCTTCAGCGCAGCTTGCTCCTCAGCGAAGCGATCCTGCCTGGTTCCTGGCATCTTCTTGAACGGGTGGTTGTTCAGTTTCGCGGTGAGGAGTTTCAATTCGGCGTTCAGTTCTTCAAGGCTGAAGAACACCCTGTCGCGAAGGGCAAACAGAATCCAGCGCTGGGCAATCTGAACACCTACCTCAGCCTTGGCCTTATGTTTTGGCTTGCGTGCGCCGGTGGGCATAGGCGCTGTGTCATAGTGCCGCAGGCACTCCCGATAAGCAGGGTTGATGACGACCTGGTCCCGTTCCCGGCGCAAAACCGCTGCCTTCAGGTTGTCCGGTACTACCCACTCCGGTACGCCACCCAACTCGGCGAAGCAATCGATATGGCATTGAAGCCAATCCGCCGTCCTTTGTGTGGCAACTGCCCGCAGGTAGGTGTAGTTTGAGAACCCCAGCACGCCCACGAAAATCTGAGCGAAGATCGACGGCCCACCGTCCGGATCCCGAACCTCCACAGTACGACCGGCGAAATCGACAAACAGATTCTTACCTGGCTGATGGATGCGCCGCATCACGATGTGGAGCTTCCGGGTCCATGAGCGGTAGCCATCCGTGAACTGAGAGTAGCCGATGCCATGCGGACAGTGCTCGCGCCATTCGCGCCACAACTGCTCCAGAGTTGCATCATCGCGCTGCATCTCGCGATGCACCCATTCCCAGTCGGGAGCCTCTTTGCGTTGCGCGATACTACGATTTCCTGTGCCTAGAACCCGGCACCACTCGTCATCATCGAGCGCTATGAGGTCGCTCCAAGGTCGCGAGCTATGCTGCAAAATGGCACGCATGGCGCCAACCGTGTTGGGGGCAATCCCAAGTGTCCGGCCGATCGCACGGTTGGACTGGGATGAGTCGTAATAGTGCAGACGCGCAATCTCGCGCTGCAAGTGAACAGGGAGCCGCATGGGCAAACCTCCATTGGGTGAGGCCCGGTGGTCTGCCCGAGCAATACAAACACACCCACCCAATCCGCGTTTCGGCTTGACGAAAGCGGACTCCCAGCTCATACTACGCAGCAACAAGTCCCACACTTGTCCGGCAGCGATGCTGGGACACCAATGCCCGAGGCAGACCCCTCGGGCATTGGTGTTTATAGGGTGTCAATTCAGATGTTTGAAGTGTTCATTCTCCTTTCTGTTCAGCGTCCAGCCGTATGCTGGCGAGCCAATCTGCTACCTCCTGCGTCAAAGCAAACCAACCGCGCCGATTTGGAACGGTAAACAGAGTGACGGAAACCTGGCCTCGGCGACGTGCCTGCCGCAAAGACGCCGCGTTCTTATGTCCAAGCGCTGCAACCAATGCCTCGCCGCCCAGCAAGGGGCCATGCATGCGCAAAAGCGATTCGCGCAGCTCAAGATGCAAGGATGGGTATAGCCTGTCTGAGGTTTGGTTAGTCACGCTAATGCCTGTGCGATTCTTCTGGTGTCACGCAGTGTCCGGCAATGTCGCTTTATTCACCACCAGCACCGATAATGCGATTTTCGGTACTCCAGAAAAGCATGTCCCACACTGTCATTAAACCCAAAGGTAGAGGCCGTCCGCCCACCCATCCGGTGGATCGCTTACGCACGCGCTTATGGTTCCACGTGGTCAAGCTGCGTTCCGGTCTGCCATCGGCTTATGCCATCGAAATGGCGCTTGACGGCGAGCGTGTTCGCAAGAGGGATGCGGATGTATCGCGACCGACCAAGTGGGATTTCTACAGGGATGGCGACAAGGTCCCATCCGACAAACCCCGACCTAGAAATGCCATCGAACAGGCGGAGGCATCATTCGGAAGGACGGCAAGATGGTTTAGAAGCCCGATCTGGGCTGTGCTTCGCGGTGAAAAACTTGACCGTTATGCTATCGAGCGAGCATTGCGAGAGCTTCAGCCCGAAGTAGTGGAAATCCTATTCGAACCAGCACCTCGTGAGCATGAACCGCTACCCAGGTTAAGGCCATTTGATGCAGACTGTGAGTCGCGCCTTTCTATGCTTGGCAGCTTTGATTCATTGGTCGCTACGGTACTGCTGGCAGTTCTGTCAGAAGAGATCGCGTCACCTGAATTGCGGGAGGCATCTTTAAGAATCTACCTTGATCTTCAACCTTTGCTCAAAGAGCAGCCTGAAACTGCGTCGTTCTATCCGGAGCTTTTCTCCTGGATAGATCAGAGATGCAAGCACTGGATTTACCTGTCATCCAATCAGCGAATGGATGTGGTCATTTTTTGGCAGGGCGTTCAGACCAAGGAATAAGAAGGCCCCATTCACGCTCTCGCTGCTTTTCTATGCGGGCTGAGCCATACACATAGGCATTACAAGGGATGTGCAGCATTCGCGTTAATATTTGCATTCAAATCTCAAAATCAATTAACATGCGGCTATGAAAAGGCATCTTCGCCAAGCTATTTACTTTCTGTTGCTCACGTTTGTGAGCAACACGATCGGCTGGACGTTCAACCAAGAAGCCGTCGCAGACGTGTTGTTCGAAGAGCAGCGTAGCTTGGCTATGAATGTCGAGCACACGGCAGATCAACACGATGAATCAAATGCCATCCAGCCTCAACAGACGTGCAATCACTGGTGCCAAGCAGTTGCGCATTTCATGGGCTTGCCAAGTCAGTCGACCTTTTTGATTCCTGAGTATTTCGGTGAATACACTGCCCCACCTCTGGTTACCCTTCAGCTTTATTCCCCCGACGATCTTTTCCGTCCGCCCAGAGCAACTCTCGCCTGATCCGGCGAGGTTCTTCTAGTATCGTTTTTTTCGCAATCAGCGACACTAAGTCTCGCCGAATTCCAACGTAGTTGCGTCTGGAGAATTCGATGCTTAGATTGTTATTGCCGCTGGGGATGGCGGCACTGTATTCCATCCCAGTTATTGCACAAACATCCGCTATTGCACCTGTCGACTCCGAGAGAGTTCGCGCGGTGACAGCGCCGGCAAAAGAGTCATATGTCTGGACGCTCGAATCGGCAACGCGTCGTATGCTGGAAGTTGCGCCAGAGCGCCGCCAATCCGATGCCGCAGTAGAGACTCGCCAGCAGGAACTGGTTCAGGCGGGAAGTTGGCCCAATCCAAGTATCGACCTGCGTGCAGATGATCGAGTCGGACAAATGAGCGGGCAAGGCGGGACAACACTCTCACAGTTGGCACTCTCCCAACCGCTTCCATTCAGGCGGATTACACGTCAACGCATTGCTGCCGAATCAGGTCTTGCGGCAGCGCAAGCCTATCACCACGCCCAATCTCTGCTATTGGAACACGAATCGGCTCGCGTATTTTATGCAGTGCAATTTGCTTCAGCGAAACGCCAGTTAGCTCAGGAACGTCTGGAGCTTACCATTAATTTCGCTGCAGGCAAGATAACAACCAAGGGAGATCGCCTGCAGCGATATCTGACACCTCTTGAACTTGGACGGATTGCAATCATGCGCGAGGAGGCGCGGCAAGCTGATAATTTTGCGGAGCGCGACTACGAGAATGCACGTATTGAGTTCCAGAATCTGCTTGGACTTGCAGACGAAGTTGCAACTGAGACTGCACTCATGACCCCTCCACCTCGTCCGCCTGTGTTCGAGATATTCGCGCGCGAGCTCGAACATCATCCGTTAATCGAAGCGGCTCGCCTTGAGACAGAAGCTGCAAAGGAGGGAATCGAAGTCGCCAAATCGCAGCGATTCAACGATCCCACGCTGAAACTGTTTCGTGAGCGTGATTTCAATAATGGCGCGGAATTTAATGTAACTGGAGTTGGAATTGGGATGGAGATTCCGATCTGGAACCAGAATCGCTCTCTGGAAGGGAAAGCCAAAGCTGAGGCTGAGGCCAGCCGTGCGCGCTACGACGCGCAGCGTCGAGATGCAAAAACGCGTCTGGAACAGGCATACGCGCAACTGATTCGCCTACAGGATCAGGCTGTGCAGATGAATGCGAACCTGATTGAACCTGCAGGTAAAGTCCTTGAGCTTACGCGCCGCAGTTTTGCTGCAGGCGAATCAAACATCCTGGCCCTGGTGGACGCGAATAATGCCTACTTCGATGCACGAGCACGCTACTTGGATTTGTTACAAGGATGCGCACTGGCCTCGGCTGACCTGCGGCTTGCCGCTGGACTATCCATCATTGACCGGAAGGGGGATCAGCCATGATCGCCGCGCTTATCCGATTTGCATTGATTCAGCGCCTGATGATGTTGCTTTTCGCCGCTGCCGTTATTGTTGGTGGTCTGTGGGCGTTCCGCACGCTGCCCATCGACGCCTTCCCCGACATCTCGCCGCCGCAGGTACAGGTGATCGTCAAGGCCCCGGGGCTCGCGCCCACCGAGGTCGAATCGCGCATCGCCTTCCCGATAGAGATGGAGATGCAGGGCATCCCGCGCCTGAAGATAATGCGCTCGACTACCAAGTACGCACTGTCCAACATCGTCATTGATTTTGATGACACCGCCGACGTTTATTGGGCGCGCCAGCAGGTCGCTGAACACCTCAACCAGGTTCAGGGTACGTTGCCCAAGGATGCCGAAGTGGTACTCGCGCCGATCACTACCCCTTTAAGCGACATTTACATGTACCGCGTCAGAGGGGAGGGTTATTCGAACAGCGAATTGCGCACGATACAGGATTGGGTAATCCGTCCGCAGTTGCGCGCCGTGGACGGGGTGGCTGACGTGAACTCGATGGGCGGGTTGGTGCGTGCTTTTGAAGTACAACCAGACCCGCACAAGCTCGCCGCGCAGGGGCTGTCTATAGAAGATCTGGAACGCGCAATTACAAGTAATAACCGCAATGCCGGTGGTGACCGCGTAAACCGCGAGGACACGATGCTGCTGGTGCGAACTGTTGGGCAGCTGAGGAATATTAACGACATTCGTCGCATCACTGTGGTAACACGTAATGGAGTGCCGGTGCGCGTCGGAGATGTCGCGCACGTTGCGGAAGGATCGTTGGTACGTTACGGCAATGCCACGGCGAATGGCGAAGGCGAGATCGTGACCGGCATCGCATTGCTTCGCGTCGGTGCCAACAGCCGCACCGTGGTCGAGGCCGTAAAGCAAGAACTTGCGCGCCTTGCTCCTTCGTTGCCGAAAGGTGTCACTGTCGAACCTTATTATGACCGCTCCGACCTCATCAATGCTGCTGTACTCACCGTAGAGAAGGCGCTTGGCGAGGCTGTGGTGCTGGTGGTGCTGGTACTGATCGTGTTGCTCGGGAATCTGCGTGCGGCGCTCACGGTGGCTCTGATCTTACCGCTGACGGTATTGTTCACTTTCATTCTGATGAACTTGTTTGGAGTCACAGCAAATCTGATGTCGCTCGGCGGACTAGCGATTGCTATCGGCATCCTGGTGGATGCCGCGGTCGTGGTGGTGGAGAACGTGCATACCCAACTTGCTCACGCCCCCAAGGGTGTGAGCCGCCTGCATCTGATCTATCGCGCCGTGACTGAGGTTGCGACTCCGGTGTTGTCCGGTGTGCTGATCATCATCATCGTGTTCCTTCCTCTATTCTCACTCACCGGCCTCGAAGGACGCATGTTCGGGCCGCTGGCGCTCACCATTGTATTTGCGCTTGTGAGTTCGCTGCTGCTGTCGTTAAGCGTAATTCCGGTGCTGTCGAGTTTCCTAATGCGCGCTGGTGGGCATAGTGAAGGCCGCGTTTTGAAGGCAATCAAACGCGTGTATTTGCCGACGATGCGCTGGGCGCTTGAGTACCGCAAGACCGCCGTGATCGGGGCGCTCGTGCTGCTGGGAGTGGCTGCCGGGCTGTTTCCATTCATCGGGCGCGAATTCCTGCCGACGATGGATGAGGGTACGACCCTGGTAAGTCTGGAAAAGCGCTCGGATATCTCGCTTGAAGCCTCTTTCGAACTGGATAAGCCGATCCAGAAGGCAATTCTGGAAATTCCCGAGGTTACAGGCGTGATTTGCCGTACCGGTGCTGACGAGCTGCGTCTTGACCCGATGGGTTTCTACCAGACTGACTGTTATCTGCAAACCAAACCGCGTAAGGTTTGGGGCTACGGGTTAGAAACTTTCCAGAAGAAGCTGCGCGAGAAGCTTGAGCCATTCGAGGAACAAGGGGTGGAATATGAATTTACTCAACCCATCGACATGCGCGTTTCGGAAATGTTGTCTGGAGTACGTTCAGATGTTGCCATCAAGGTCTTTGGCGACGATCTGGCTGTCCTGGAAGGCTTGTCCGGCAAGATCGAGGACATCGTCAAGCGTGTCCAGGGTGCAAGCAATGTGTTCCGCGCACGTCTTTCCGGCCAAGGTTATCTCACCGTTGCCATCAATTCGGAAAAGCTTGCGCGATATGGGCTCAACAATGAGGATGTAAATGTCGTGGTCGAAACCGCCGTTGGTGGCAAGGTGGTGACCGAGGTCATCGAAGGCAGCCGGCGCTTTGGCGTGCTGGTGCGCTACCCGGAAGGCGCACGTGCTTCACCCGCAGCAATCAAGGCGCTTCTGATCAAGACCCCCGGTGGCGCGATGGTGCCGCTCGGAGAGGTTGCTGACGTGAGCGAGGCCGATGGCCCTGTGCTGATCCAGCGTGAATCGGCGCGACGGCAGGTCACCATACGTACCAATGTCGAGGGGCGCGATGTGGTCGGTTTCGTCGAGGAGTTGAAGGCGGCCATTGGGCGCGAGGTGAAACTGCCCGAAGGCTACCATATCCGCTACGGTGGCCAGTTCGAAAACCAGCAGCGCGCAGCACAACGCCTCGGTGTGGTTGTACCGGTGTCGATTGTGTTGATCTTTTTCATGCTGTTCTCAACCTTTCGTTCAGTGCGCCAAGCAGGTTTGATCATCTTGAACATACCGTTCGCTTTGATCGGCGGCGTCGTTAGTCTCTACCTCTCCGGGCTTTACTTGTCAGTGCCGGCATCGGTTGGCTTTATCACGCTGTTCGGCGTGGCGGTGCTGAACGGTGTGGTGATGGTGGCGTACATCAACCAGCTGCGTGAGGCCGGGCGTACCGTGCTGCAAGCGGTGCAGGAAGGTGCGGAGCGCAGGCTCAGGCCGGTGCTGATGACAGCCCTCATTGCTAGCCTCGGCCTTGTGCCGATGCTGCTTGCCACCGGGCCCGGCTCAGAGTTGCAGCGACCACTGGCAGTCGTAGTCATAGGCGGATTGTTCACTTCGACGCTGCTTACACTGGTGCTGTTGCCAACCCTCTATGCATGGATCGAGACACGCGTAGAGCTGCGCGTCAAGAATTCAAAACGGAGAACATTATGAAAAACCTTACCTTGATCGCACACGCCGATATTCAACGGGTACTGGCGGATACACTCCACAACCTTAAGCAGTTGTCGGAATTTACGTTCATCCAAGTCGAAGGTCATAGCCCTCAGGACGAATATGACCCCACGCTTTCCGCACGCGACCGCGTAATAGGCTACACGCCACACGTGCGCGTGGACATTCTGCTCAAGGACGAGGATGTGGATGATGTCTTGCTGGCGTTGCGTGCCGCCGACTGTGGTCTGGCCGGGCGCTGTACCTATCAAGTGACTGCGGTGGAAAAACGAGGTGCGCTGTGACGATAAGGCACACAAATAAACGGAAATACTGCCAAGTGCTGATGGCAGGTGACGTCGTAAACGATGCCGCCATGGAAGCTGCGGAAGTGGTGTTGATGGCCGCCGCACCTTCTGGCGTGCCAAGTTTGGTTATGAGTTCAACACAAGGAGAAGATCATGGATATTCGTTATGGATTTGGTAAGCAGGTTGCACAGGATTTTGAAAGTGCTTTGGAACAAGTGATACGTGCCTTGCAGGCTGAGGGTTTTGGCGTGCTGACCGATATCGACGTGGCGGCGACGCTCAAAAAGAAGCTCAACGAGGACATGCCGCCCTACCGCATCCTTGGTGCCTGCAATCCACCGCTCGCGCACCGTGCGCTTGCGGCCGAACCTTCCATAGGTCTGCTGCTGCCGTGCAACATAGTGGTGCGCCAAGATAAATCCGGCGCGGTACATGTTGAGATCATGGATCCGAATGCCGTGCTCGATCTTGTGGACAAGCCGGCCATTACCGACTTGGCGCGCGAGGTTCGGCAGAAGCTGGAGCGTGTGCTGCTGGCAGTCCTGTAAGTTAAATTAAGATAGTTGTTCGAGTTATCGGAGAGCGTAGCATGACCATGCCATGACTTGTTTAGTTGAAATGCCAATCTGTCAATCGTCGAAAGGCGATGAACATAGTTTAAGTGTAAGGCTCGCAGTAATTATTGTGTTTGATGTCACAGCATGGTTTGAACCGGGTCGTTCTGGCCCAAGTAGTGAGTTTCCAACCACAAAGGAGAAGTGATCATGAAGAAAACAATCTATATAGCCGCATTATCCGCCGTTCTGCTTGCTGCCGTGCCCGCTTTGGCCGACAAGACACCCCCCGCTGATAAAGGAAGCCAAGCGGTTCAGGAAGCGCCCGATGTCGCAAAATTCGACAAACAGATGGCTCAGATTCAGGAAAACCTGAAAACCATGCAGCAGCAGATGGATAAAATTCGCCAGACCCAGGATCCACAGGAGCGCCAACGATTGCTTCAGGAACACTGGGCAACCATGCAAAGTGCAGGCGGGATGATGAACGGCATGTGGGCGCCGGGACTAATGGGGTGCTGCGCTGGCGGCCCAATGATGGGTGGGCCGGGAATGATGGGCGGTCACATGATGGGGTGTTGCGGTGGTGGCACGATGATGGGTTGGCGCGGAATGGGGGGTTACTACTCCAACCTTACCCCGGAGCAGATGAAACAGCGCCAATACATGATGGATCAATACATGGGTACGCAACAGATGATGATGGATCAGATGATGCAGCACCAGCAATGGATGTGGCAGCAGAAGTAGCATATCGATAGGCATTTGGAATTACGGAATGAAACAGTCTGTATTTGTCATCAGCAACATGGACTGCCCAACCGAGGAGGCACTGATCCGCAAGCGTCTCGGATCAGTGCCTGACATCGGAGAGCTATCGTTTAACCTGATGACTCGACGTCTTACCGTGTTACACACGTTGGACGATGAGCGTCCTATTCAGAGCGCCTTGCGCGAAATAGGAATGAACGCTGCTCCTGCATTACTGGCAGCGCAGGGTGTCGGCTCCTTTCACGAAAGTGAGCATCCAATGGTGTCCCATCGAACTTGGTCACTTATGGCGGTATCTGGTATCGCTGCCATTGTTGCGGAAATCATCTCTTGGGTTAGCGGGAACGAGCAATCATTTGCGGTGATCGCTCTATCGGTGCTGTCCATTGCCACCGGTGGATTCAGTGTCCTAAAAAAGGGCTGGTTCGCGCTCAAGACCTTAACGCTCAACATGAATTTTCTGATGAGCGTCGCCATGGTCGGTGCAGTTGCTATCGGAGATTGGCCTGAGGCGGCGGTAGTGATCTTTCTGTTCGCGCTAGCTGAGTTGATTGAATCGCTCTCGCTGGAGCGTGCCAAGAATGCAATTCGGGGGCTTATGGCTATGACCCCGGAGGTCGCCACCGTGCATCTTGGAAACGGAGACTGGCGTGAAATAGCTGCTGTCGAGGTGCACGTAGGACAAACGGTGCGTGTCAAGCCAGGCGATCGCATTCCGCTGGACGGTGTGGTCACGGCCGGCGGGAGTTCGGTGAATCAGGCACCGATTACCGGTGAAAGTATCCCCGTGGTGAAAGCTGTGAGCGACCCGGTTTTCGCTGGTACGCTGAATGAACGCGGCATGCTGGAATTCCGTGTCACCGCAAACAAGGGTAACACCACGTTGGATCGCATCATCCACTCGGTGCAGGAGGCACAAGGCCAGCGTGCCCCGACGCAACGTTTTGTCGACCAATTCGCACGCTACTACACCCCTTCTGTAGTGGTCTTCGCAGTTCTGGTGGCAACTGTACCGCCGCTGTTGTTTGGCGCCGCATTCGAACCTTGGTTCTACAAGGCGCTGGTCATGCTGGTGATCGCCTGCCCTTGTGCGCTGGTGATCTCCACCCCCGTTACCGTGGTGAGCGGTCTTGCCGCAGCAGCTAGGCAGGGTATTCTGGTTAAGGGCGGCGTGCATCTGGAGAATGGCCGCCTGATCAAGGCTGTGGCTTTTGACAAGACCGGCACGCTCACATACGGCAAGCCTATCGTGACCGATGTGGTTCCTCTGGTTGAATGGCCAACTGACAAGTTGCTGCAGCTTGCAGCCAGCGTCGATGCGCATTCCGAACACCCCATTGCGGCAGCCATCGTATCGGCTTGGCAGGATGGCGAGGTCGCTGTGCGCTCGCTGTTGCCGATCGCTTCATTTGAATCGATTACGGGACGCGGCGCCAAGGCAGTCGTTGAAGGGCAACTCTACTATGTAGGCAACCATCGGCAGTGTGAAGAGCTGGGCGTCTGCGGTTTACATGTCGAGGAGGTGCTTGACCGTCTGGAAAAGGAAGGCAAGACGGCCGTGATACTCGCCACAGAAACCGAGGCGCTTTGCATCATCGGCGTTGCCGACACGGTGCGTGGGCACAGTGCCGAGGCTATCCGCCAGCTTCATGCCCTAGGCGTGAAATTGGTAATGCTGACTGGTGACAACCAAACTACGGCCAACGCCATCGCCGCCCAGGTAGGTATAGACGATGTGCGTGGCAACCTGCTGCCAGAAGAAAAACTGGGGGTGATTAATGAGCAGATGCAGCGCTACGGCAATGTCGGCATGGTAGGCGATGGAATCAACGATGCACCAGCACTGGCAAAGTCGTCCATAGGCTTTGCAATGGGCAGCGCAGGAACCGATACCGCCATCGAGACTGCCGACGTCGCCCTGATGGATGATGACTTGCGCAAAGTGCCGCACTTCATCCAATTAAGCCGCGATACATCCTCGATACTAAAACAAAACATAACGCTGGCAATCGGTATCAAGGCGATATTCTTCGCTTTGGCTCTGGCAGGGAAAGCTACGCTTTGGATGGCAGTCTTTGCCGATATGGGAGCAAGTCTGATCGTTGTTTTCAACGGGATACGATTGCTAAAGCCCAGAGACAACTAAAACTCATCATACGTAAAGTGTGCAACTCAGCCGGTCTGGATGCGCACGTTGTTGGACTAGATGATCAACTTCTCTGGAATACGCACCAGTTACCGCTTGACAATAAAACGTCATATGGGTTTTACTTTAGAATATGTCTGAACTAGCGAATGTAGTATTGACATTAATCGCAATATTTCCGCTTAAGAAATGGAAAATACTCTCCAGTCAAGCGGAGCAACTATTAGGTATAGTCAAAATATGAAAGTGAAACTAATTTCCTGCTGGTTCGCCACTAGTTATGGTGACTACACCAATGGACTTCGCAAAGCTCTTGAAGTTTGTCTTGGGAACGATGTTGGTGTCATTGCAACAAACTGCGGCTGTAACGATTCTGCGGAGATCGAGCGACAGTTTATGAGTAGCCGCTGCGACTACTTTGAGTTACCACAAATTAATTATTACAAATCTGTTAATCCGGTCAAACGTTGGCTTCGATTAAAAGGATTTCAACTGTTGCATCGGGAACGTGCCAGACAATATTTGAAGAGATCAGGTGATGCTGATGTGCTGCATTTCCAGCAAATATTGTATGCCACCGGCTCCGTGCCTCTTTTCAACTGGCTCGCGATTCCGTCAAAGGCAGCGCGCGTTGTAACAGTACACGAACTGGACCCATACCAGCGGGACTATCCAGAAGAAAATAATAAGTATAACTTGGCAGACAGAGTCATTGTTCACACGCATGAACTAAAGCAGAGCCTCATCTCTCTAGGAGTCGATAGTGAACGAATCGACGTTGTGGAGCATGGGGTTGATATTCATCCTATTTCTAACGAGACCAGACAAGGAATCATCTTCTACGGTGGACACAAGTTATACAGCGGCAAGGGACTTGATGTTCTTTTTCGGGCTATGGCACTTTTAAAGGAACGTTTGGGACCGAATACCCCTCTGTTGAAGATACATGGCCCCTATGGTTCTCCCCAATATGGATATCAATGCGCAGCTGAAGTTGGAATTGCGGACAACGTTCGCTGGCTGAACCTTATTAGCCTTGAAGAAACGGTTTCGGAGTATCAAAGATCATTGCTCTGCGTTCTACCTTTTACTGGCAGCTTCGCTGGTTTCCCGGCAGTGAATGCCTTGGCCAACGGTGTGCCCGTAATTGGAACACGTTGTGCAGGCCTGCCGGAACATCTGGGCGAAGCTGGCACATGGATCGAAAAGAATGATCCTGAGGGGCTCGCCAAGGCAATCGGCGACCTACTCAGCAACGAAGTACTTAGACAAGAAATTGCGGTCAAGGGAAGGAAACGCGCAGAAACGCAATTGAGTTGGGATTCCATTGCCCGAAAGACTCTAGACTCATACGAAAAGGCAATTCTAAACAAGAAGCAGAGCAACGACCGTAGTAGCGTCGAATCTGCGACCAAGCGCAGTGTGTGAGCGGCTTGTATTCCGTTGATGAGTTCGAGAGACAGAAAAGAGACATACAAATTGAAATCGACTCGGAAAAATATCTCAATTCATCGAAATTCCAGCTTCTCGTAAGTTTTAAAAACAGAATCAAAACTGACCGACAGCAATTGCTCGCGCTGGAAGCCAATTGACCTGTGTTTCCTTAAGTGGATGAGATGGTTTCGATGATTGGAGGCGATTTCTGATGTGTGTAAAGACCGCGCAATGATTCGATAAGCCGCTCATTAGGTGGTTTAGTACAATGCAGGTAAACCTTGAATAATCCTCCAAAACCCATTTCTTTATAACGGCTCATAATCTCGTCATCATTAGTTCCGTCCGGAAGTCCGAGATGAAGTGTCAGTTTGTGGTGTTCAACTGCGAAGAGCGGTGCAGCCCAAAGAAACCCTGCAACGCCGACCCTTGGTAGTTGAATATAGATAAAGCCCGGATTAGCCATCTTATCGAGCTCGCCTCCTCTGCGTCTCTTCCACTCTAGCAATCCATCACCCGGTCGACCCAAAGCCATGCCCAAATCGTAGTAATCGAAGCCATTGTTGCTCGCCCATTCAAGGCCGAGGTGGATATTGATTGAGTTGGTATCTCTCAGCCGTTTTGAATCTGAAAATATTGCCTCTGGATATCCGCATCGGACAACACTCCAGTAGCGCTTATTAGCACGCATAGACATGCATCCCAGTTGGCAACCGACAACCTCGTCTCCATTTAACAAAATGTCAAGACGTCCCGAATGTTGCGCCAGTCTTTTAACATTTTCAATTTCGATCTGAGCTGCCTCACAGCCATACCTTGCGCTTGCGTAAGGCCGGAGCATTGTATTATCCACGCGTTCGATATCAGCACTATCCATCACCTGTTGTAGACGATAGCGTGTCCGGTTTTTTTTTAGGTCTCGACGTAATTGACTGTGGAAATTTGAAGTAATTTTTTCGACTGGCTCTGAAAGGGGCACAATGGAATCAAGGTACGGAGGCACAGAAAGCGCCCCAGGAAAATACATTTCAGAAACGATTACCCTTCTGTCTGACCCATATCCCGCATCTGGACTAATATTTATACCTCGATTAGCATTCAGAAGAGCTATCGCCAAATCTCGTCGTGTTCTTCGTCCTATATAGATTATTTCGTGTCGGCTATTTTCTGACAGTGTAAATCGAGCGACCTCCCAGTTCCAGATCAAAGTTCGACTTAACTGTTCTTTCAACGAGGCAATCAACTTCCTTATTTCATAACGAATGGATTCTGGCACCATGTCCCGAAATACGATTGCTATGTATTTTTTCATTTACTCACTAATTCCAAGATTGGATATAGATGTAAGCAAAGTCAAGCACGAAATTCAAGCTTAACATATGTATACATTACATTATTCAGTTACGTTGAGGCTGAAATCTGTCTGCCATTTGCGATGGTATAGATTAAATAGTTGCCCCTGCAAAATAACAGCAACCCTTATAAGGAAATGTCGAACAGCCCTCTACGCAAAGCAGGAGTCGCATTGACGAATCCCGAACGTTACGATATTCATTGCAATCACGCACCAAATCACCTCATTCTGGAATATTCTCGTGATCTTTGCTACGCGACGCACCTATCCTGTCAGTGGAGTTCCCACTTGCCCGTCCACTAAATCTGACTCTACTCATTATTGCTGGGCTCGATGGATTTCTTGGACGTAAAAGTAACGGTGAACCTAGAACTCAAACCATCCGACTCGGGTTGCAACGATTTATGACATTGTCGCGATGTGGTGGTGCGCAATAAATATGCAACACCAGTCACCGTGTCCTGTAGCACCGATTCTGGGTAAAGACTAGCAATGATCAGTGTATTTTCCTATTTGGATTATCTCGTTTGCTGCATGCATTTTTAGGCTCACTTGCATCCAATCTTCAATCAATGTAAAAAATTCATAACGCCGCCTATAAACCGCACGTCTCTTTGAAGGCACTTCATCCAAATTTTTCTGGGGTGTATCTATCGAAAGGATATAGAAATCTTCATCACCCGGCATCCCGCCCCGCTCCATCCAAATTTCATTGTAATTCTGAAAAAGTCTTTCAGACTTTCCTATTCCAAAATAGCTACTGCGGAGATGCCTTTTTGCGTCGTTCACAGCATATATTTTGGTTACGCCTACACAACGACAGAAGATGCGGAACACTTCCACCAAGAAATCCCTTGGCCGCATTCCGTGTAGAGACTTCGTTAGATACTTGTAGTCGTCGAGAATGCCCTCAACTTTGACTCCCTGTATACCTCCGATATAGGCAACAATATTATTGTCCTCGAAACCGAAAGAAAATACCAAAGAATAAATTCTATTCTCTAGCGAAAAAAGGTTGATGGTGAGCAATCCATCGCGCATAAGCCATTTTGGTTGATCCAACACTACTTGCAGGTTTGTGGCAATATCACGAAGATCAAGTAGCAGCAACATCTCATTGACCGGAAAGTCCAGAATGGAGCCAATCTTTTCGATCACCCTGAAATGCTCGTCAATTTTCCGCAGACAAGTCTTAGCACTCCAACTCGAACAGATATAAGGCCAGACAGTCACGCCCAACAACTCTGGGCGTTGCTCCATGGCATGTTGAAGCGGACTGCCTTTTCGCGGATGCTTATACACTCCAAGACAACTGATTAACCGCAAAGACTTCACTACGTAATCAAACCTCCGTTTCAATACTCGAATTGACCAAAATTCAAATTTCTTAGTACGAGATATCTCTTGCTCATAAATAATGGCAGAAATCTTCCACAACCATATCAAATTACGCATTCTGTTTATTGAACCAAGATCATGAATGTGGAAATACTGACCTTCCACCGGCTCTTTATCCAAGAGATGGGTAAACTTCCCTCGGCTTTTCCTCTTCCAAGTGGTGAGTTTTATGCTAACAGTTTTTCCTCTTGCTGAGAACAATCCAGTCGCTCAAGAACTGAGTCAGTGAATTGTAGCCCAGCGTCGAGTGCTGCCGCTTCCGGTTGTAAAACACCTTGATGAATTCTACCGCCATTGCCTTCATTTCGTCCCGTGTCTCGAAGCGTTATCCCATCAGTTGCCCTTGCGGATCAGGCGGATTATTTCTCTTTCAACCTTCAATATTCGACATTGATTGCCACCGCCATGTATCGCGGCACATCTCTTCAAGTCCATATTGTGCCCGCCAACCCAGCAATGTTTTTGCAAGCAAGGGATCGGCATAGCATGCGGCTATGTCGCCAGGTCGCCGACCTACTATCTTGTACGGCACTTTTTTCCCGCTCGCCGCTTCAAATGCCTGAATGACATCAAGCACACTATAGCCCTGCC
>VFSW01005009.1_pt1 | contig 19711 bp, 29 predicted proteins | sample 5358111 | NCBI WGS metagenome assembly VFSW01 (sample SAMN11554181, study PRJNA540505) | mine drainage metagenome | isolation source: sediment from site ElyBrook_90M | place: USA: Ely Copper Mine, Vershire, VT | collected 2017 | reverse complement strand
GCTAATAATATTACAGCAAATATTGCAACAATTGGCGCAAATACGAATATTATAAATACTTCAGGAATAAAAACAGGTTTTGGTGTACTTTCTCCAGCCTCAATTATTCACTTGGCAGCCGGAACTGCCATGGCAAATACTGCACCATTGCAATTTAACTCAGGCACGAACGAAACAACGGCCCGCGCTGGAGTGATGGAGTATAACGGTAATCTTTATTTCACCTCTGCTGGTCTGATCCGTTACTCGGTTGGTGGTACGATCTTTGACCATTATGCCGATGCTAATAGTACAAGTACCAATGGCACTTTTGACGACCTCTACTCCGACACAACTGTAGCCAATACCCTCAATACCAATGGCGATAAAATAAAGTCTGAGTACTCAGGGAGCTTCGTGGCCAATGCCACGGCCACCCGCGATATTAAAGTCTTATTTGCGGGATCAACAATTCTCGATAGCGGAGCACTAACTACGACTGTCACTGAGGCGTGGACGGTGCTTGTGACGATTATTCGGGAAAGCTCGACGGTTGTTCGGTGTGAGGCAACCATTATTAGTTCAACAACCGCCGGAGCAGCCCCGTTTACTGATACGACATATACCAGACTGACTGGCTTAACATTATCGGGCACCAATATTTTAAAGATCCAGGGGGCTGCGGCTGGCGCCGGTGCGGCGGGAAACGACATCGTGGCGAAACTGGGGACAGTCAGCCTCATTCCGGCAGCCTGATTTATTAATGTGATAGACTAAGACCATGGAAAATCCAAACCAACCGCCGCAAAAACCACCGACTGAGAAAGAACTGAGGAAGATGGAAGAGGATATGAGCAAGCGCTATACCTTAGTCTTTACCAAGCGTGAACTTATCATCCTGTTTAATGTCTTAAATGCTCCCGACTATAAACTGGGCGACGCCAAAGTGATCCTGCCGGTGGCCGATAAGATCCAGGCCTTAATCGCCGTTGATTCCAATATAAAGGCGTCATAAATTGAAATTTAAAGGAATGGTAAGATTAAACCGTGGATGAGGATCAAATAGCAAGACAGAACAGAGATTTTGAACAGGTCAGGCGGGAATTAGAACGCAGATCCCATGATATCTGGCGCGTCTATAACCCCCTGGACGAATCCGTCAACGCCCCCCAGATCGGGCACAATATGCCCTATGTCGACCACGGCCACTTCATCTTTTATTACGACGGCTACCCCAACCGGATCGCCCCCAAGTCGACCAAGGAGATCGAGTTTTTCAAGGTACGCCATTACTATCCGGCCATCGCCAATTTCATGATCGGACAATTACAAATGATCAAAGGCAACGAAATGATTGAAAAACACGCCAAACAGGGCCAGGGTGACTATTTGGACAAATATGTCGAAAACATCAATGTCTGGGATAAGGTGCCGCGCCTAAACGATGAGACCCTCTTAAAACAGATCCGTGACGAGGTCATCATCGGTTTGGTCGAGGAATACGGCATGGATTTAGCTCCGGCGACATCCGCACCGATGGAACGCACCGATACGCGCTCATTACACGACCAGATCTTAGGCGCCTTTAATAAGAAACTGGCCCCGGAAATAGTGGCCGAGAAAGAAGCCTTAGCCAGGGAGGTAGCCGCCGATGGCAATTAGGGAGCGCGTTTCCGAGCTGTTAGACCTACCGATCCGGCCAGGCCGTTGGATGACCTATTGCGAGGCTTTAAACCGAGAAGGCAGACCCGATAAGATTACCTTAATTCGGATGGTCATGACGGCCTGTGAGGAACTGGAAGCCCTGCAAGGTACCATAGAACCTCTTAAATTACGGATTGAGGCATTAGAGGAGAAGAATGTGCCAATAGTGACGGCAACCACGATTCCCTCAACAACCCTTGAAATAACTGATCCTTTCATCTGCGATATCTGCCAAAAGTCATTTAAAGCCAAGATAGCCCTCGCAGGGCATAGGCGGTCCCATGACAAGATTGCCTGAGGGCCCCGACATTACGCCGAAGCACATCTGGAATCCATTGATTGATGATTTTACGACGACCTATGCCAATGAAGATAACATACCGATTCCCTATACCTGTCCGTCCCTGAAAATCAGCCAGTTTCCGACCTACATTGCAAACCATATCGCCAAGCAACTGGCCCAAAAGATCGTATTTGAGCGCGGTATAAAAACCAATTACGAAGACGAGTTTGCCAAGACTTTAGACGAGATTACAATCACGATATAAAATATGGACATAAGCCGGTTACGGGAAAAAGTTGAAGACATTTGTAAGGAATTCGAAGCCTATCTCCTTGAAACCAAAGATATCGAACACGCCCAGGCTCTGCTTGCGGCCCGTGACCTTGAATTACATGAATTTGAGAAACAGCTTAACCTGCGTCAAGAGCAATTAGCCCGCGATAAAGAAGAGCTCGTAAGCCAGCAGGCTTTTACCGAAAAATCAAATACCCAATTACAAATACGGCAGCGGGAAATTGACTCACAGAAAATTTCCTTAGCCGAGCATCAAAAAAAACTTGACGGTCTTGATGAGCGGCAAATAGAGCTGGAGAGACATGAAAATTTAGTCACGGAACGGGAGAAGGCCGACCAATTGAGAAAAGACTTGCTTGACGCACGCCAAAAAAAGCTTGATGACCAGATTAAACGATTGCAGGCTATGACCGAAATTGATTAGGTGATATAATAACCTTAGCAAACATATTGCACCCGCCGTGGGTGCTTTTTTTATGGTCGAAAGGGGAGTGATTTCTAATTCGCCAAACTTACACAGATATCCAAAGCCAATTCCTGCGCAACATTGGGCAGGCCGGTAATACTGCTGATACCAACCTGATTGCCAATTTCAACTACTTTTTGGGTACCCGCTACCAACTGATGTTAGCCAAGCTCCGTAATTATAAAACGGCCACTTCGACGACCTTCTCGACGGCTGCCAGTACCCAGTTCTACCCATTTCCGTTAGGCACGATCTCGATCATGGGCATGTTTATTACGGTAGGTTCGGTCAATTATCCCCTGCAGATCATTTCGACGATTTTCGGCTGGGAGCAACTTAATGCCATTTTAATCCAGGCCTCGGCGCTGCCCCAGTTTTATTTTCCGACCCGTGACCAGTTCGGGATTTGGCCCATACCCCAGGCCATTTACACCGGTACGATCTATTATCATTACCGTGACCATAACCTGTCGATTGCCGATGTCACGGGCGGTACGGTTACCTTAACCAACGGCTCGGCTACCGTCACCGGTACAACCAGTATTTTTACCCCGGCCATGGTCGGACTGTGGCTGACTGTTACCGATACGACCGTGCCGGGTTGGTGCTATTGGATTCGCATCTCAGGCTACACCGACGCCAATACCTTAACCATCTTCCAAAACTGGCCCAATGCCACAACTTCAACGACCGGGTATAAGATCGGCCAAACGCCGGAGATTCCCGAAGAATTACACCAACTCTTAGCCGAAGGTGTAACGGCTGACTATTATACTTTCATTCAGAAGGATTTAGCATCGGCCGCACCGTATGATAATTTATTCTGGACCGGGGATGCGGCTAATAACGACCGGCAGGAAGGCAACGGTAAAATCGGGGCTGGGTTACTTGGTGGTGTCAATCGTTGGAACGATCGCGATGACGCCCGTGTCATAAAACGTAAACCGAGATTAAATCCGTTGCAGTATAAGGTGTGGGCTGTTTCCCTCTCGTAGCAACATAATTTGCGTTCTTTACTCATGTTTTTATTGTAGCATATTTGACAAATAAATGCAAATATGTTATACTAAATACATTATGAAGTATATTAATCTGACTAAGGGTTATCAGGCAATAGTCGATGATGACGATTTCCTTTCTCTTAATCAATATAAATGGCATACCTTAGAACAACCAAAAGCCACATATACTGCACTTTATGCCTGCCGAAAAGATTATACCAATGATTCTAAAAAACCCATTTTTGTTCGGATGCATCGTTTGATCCTTAATGCGCCTAAAAATTTCCAGGTAGATCATATAAATGGGAACACGCTCGATAATCGACGCTCAAACTTACGATTATGCACAAACCAGCAAAACCAGTTTAATTGCTATGCCAAGAATAATCGTACTGGTTACAAAGGAGTTTCTTGGCTTCCGACTATTCGGGGTAGCAAACATTACCGATCACAAGTAATGGTTAATGGTAAGTATGTTTATCTTGGCTATTTTAAGACAGCTCTCGAAGCCGCTAAAGCCTATGATGCCAAAGCCAAAGAACTCTATGGTAAGTTCGCCAAAACTAACTTCTAGCATGCTATAATAACCCCAGCAAACATATTGCAGCCCTCATCGGCTGCTTTTTTTATGGCACAGACACCAATTGTAAAATTTTCGCAGAAATTATTTCGCGGCATCTCTGACTACCTCAAAAGTGATGTCACCGAAGAGGGTACTTTTGTTTTTAGTAAAAGTATCAACTACCGCCATGATCCCAATGCCCTAACCCTGTTACCGGGAGCCGTTAAAGAATCGGGCTCGGTCGTGACCGACCTTTTAAAATGGGGCGATACGGTACCGACCCTGACTAAATACTTTTTCTATGGCAACGGCGGTAATCTTTACCAAAGAACGAGTGCCGGAGTCTGGTCGAATCTCCACATGGCCGCTTCGTCCCATGGTAATGGCTTAGCCTATTTCACCGGTGACGATTATCTGTATTACCCGACCGACAGCGCCCTTGGCCGTTACGGCCCGGTGTCCGGGTCAAGTCCCCAGTTTTCCGATAATTTCCTGTCCGCCCAAGGCGGTATACCCACCAATACCGCCTCAATCCTTTTAGCATCGGCCTCCACGATGTACGGCCACGCAGCCGATTCGGCCTCTTTGGACATAACCGGCAATATAACACTTGAAACCTATTTTAAGGCCAACTCACTACCGACCGTGGGCAATTCTATGACCTTAGTCGGCAAGTGGGACGAATCGGGGGCTACCCGCTGTTATAAGATGGACCTATTTGCCGTGTCGGGCTATTTCGGCGACGGCTCAGACCTCAGTTTGACTATTTCTTCCAATACCACCGAATCTCCCATTGATTCGGCCTGTACCGGGACTGCGGGCACCCAAAGCCTCACGGCCACCAATGCCGCTTTTGACCAAGGCGATGTTATTTTAATCCACCAGACCCAGGGCACAAATGCCGGGCAATGGGAACGTAACACGATCCAGGGCTATACGGCGGGGACGATTACCCTCGGTACACCGCTTTTAGGCACTTATACGACGGGTGCCCAGGTTAGGGTTTTACCGCAATATACGACTGTCACTATTAACACCGGAATTACTTATACCGCCAAGGCTTGGAACGGTACCACTGGCGGTATTTTAGGGTGGTTGGCTTCGACATCCACAACCGGTCCCGGTAATATTTCTGGCAATTCTGCCGGTTTTCGGGGCGGTAGTGCGCCAACGGCCGGCGGTAAAGGTGGGGAAGGCGAAAATGGTGGCCATGATGTGGTCAGAAGTGCCGCAAATGGTATGGGAGGCGGAGGCGGCAATGCCTCTACAAATAACCAATCTGATGGAGGCGGAGGCGGTGGCTATGCTACATCCGGCACCAACGGTGCGGTTGAAAATCCGGCTAATGCTTCTCCCGGCCTTGGCGGTGGCACAAATGGCACAAGCGGACTTACAACACTTTTCATGGGAGGCGGAGGCGGTTCGGGTGACTCGGAATCGGGAGCCGGTACGCCCGGAACCGGCGGTAATGGCGGGGCAATTATTTTTATTAGTTCAGTTGCATTGACATTAACCGGTACTGTCACTTCTTTGGGGGCTGTCGGTGCTAATGCCGGCGGTAGTCCGGGTGGTTCGGGCGGAGGCGGTGCCGGTGGATCAATTAAAATAAATATCCAAACCGGTACCTTAGGCACTTTAACTGCCACCGGCGGATTGGGAGGCAGTATCGGTCAAGTTGGTGGTATTGGCGGTAATGGCCGGATCGCAATCTCTTATTTGACTTCTTATACAATTAGTAGCGCAACTCCCACTGCAAATGTCACCCAGGATAATACGTTAGTCACGACCGTGACCCAACAAGCCCGCTTAGGTATTTCCAATGACGGTACGGCTTTTGAATATTTGACCATGAATCTGCCGACTTTAACCACCGCTACTTGGAACCGCCTGTCAGTTTCATGGGTAGCAGCCACTGCAACGGCCACGTTTTACTTAAATGCCGTGTCATTGGGTACATTCGTCGGTACCAAAACGGCAATTGCCAATACCGTTGCTTTGTTATATGCCGGAGCTAATAAGACTACGGTGATTGCTAACTATTTTGACGGCCTCTTAAATGATATGCGTATCTGGTCAAACGCCCAAACCGCAGCCCAAATCTACGCTAACCTAAATCAGCATATTCCGGTAAACTCTCCCGGTTTGGCCGCCTATTACTACTTTAACAGTGCCGCGACCGATGCCACGGCCAATACCAATAACTTAACCTTAGTCAATACGCCGACCTACTCAACCGACGTGCCGTTTCCGGCGCCGACCACGAGGCTTGACATCGACCAGAGCTTCACGACGACCGGCTTTGATTATGACCTTTTAACGGCCATTTCCGAAAATGCCGCCGATACCTTAACCTTTACGCCCGCCCAAGATCCCCAAAAAAGTGTTGATTTTAATATCAATGCCAAAGGCACGGGCGACTGGACGGTAACCGTCCATGACCAGCAAAATACCGTTATCGCAAGCAAAACCATTACCAACGCCAATCTCCAAGTGTCAGGTTATCAGGAATTTACCTTCAGTACCCCCTGGCGCATCGTCATCGGTAAGACCTACCACATGCACTTAACCTCGACCGTCAATGACGGCTCGACGGTCTCCTCAGTTGCCGACAACTTCTCAAACGCCGATTTCCATACCTATTTCGGTTTTTTAGTGACGGATACGGCCTACCATCCAGCCTCCCAGTTTTTAAATTTTATCGCCATCGGCAATGAGCGGTATATCGCCAAATGGGATGGGGCCTTTTACACCCCCAACGCCATTTCATTCCCGCCAGGCTGGCGCGTACGTTGTTTTGCTACCTGGCGCGAGTATTTGGCAATTGGCGTTTGGAAGGGGACTAATATATACGACTATGACTTTGGCCGGATTTATTTCTGGGACGGGATAGCCCCGACCTTTAACTTCTATATCGACGTCGGTGACGGCCAAATTAACGCCCTCTATGGCGTGGATACCGATCTATATATCATGGCCGGTTTTCGGGGTTACTTACTCGATTACGCCGGCGGCTTCTTCTATAACACGGGCAATACTAAGTCTAATAAGTTAAAGCGCATTCCCAATAACCGGGATTTTGCCGATACCGATTACGCTGAGGTCTTTCCGGGCGCTTTTCGGATGTGGCGCAACCTACTGCAAATCGGCCTGGCGGGCGCTTCCAATTCGACGACGATACAACGCGGCGTCTATTCCTGGGGCAGCTATAACCAAAATTACAAGGATTCACTGTCGTACGACTTCCCGATCTCACCCCGCAATACCGGCACGCCCGTATCAGTGGGCTGTGTCTATCCGGTCGGCAAGCAGTGGGTGATCGGCGGGCAGGACGGCATTGCCTTCGGGGCCTATATTATCGACTATGCCAATAATCCGGCCGCATCCGGCTATATTGAAACGATGATCCAAGACGACGGTACCATTTACAAAAACCATTTGCAGTTAGTAGTTCGGGCCGACCATTTAGCCTTGACAGCCGGCCAGTCGGTCGATATCGGGTATCAGGCTAACCGTTCGGGCAGTTATAATACCTCGGCTAAAAACAGCACGACGACGCTGCCGGAAGCGACCTTCACGAAAAAGAATATCGACCAGTCGACCAACCTGTCACGGGCCAGGGAATACCAGGTTAAGGCCACGTTATATGCCACCGGCTCAACCTCACCGACCCTTTTGGGCATCTCAGTCTGGGGTCAGCCGCTAGCGGAGGAGCAGCCGTTTTGATGGATAATGATTTTACCGACCTCCAAAATAGAATTGGGGCTTTAGAGCAAAAGCTTGCCCAAGGTGGCAACGCCGCCCTTTTAATCGGCCAGCAAAATATCCTACCGGGGGCTATTAAAACGCGCGCCCTGTCCCCAACGACGGCCATCGGCGTCGGCGACCTCTACTATGGCGACGGCGACGGCAACTTTACCCGTCTGGGTGCCGGCACAAAAGGTCAGTTTTTACAGACCCAAGGGGCTGCAGCCCCCCTTTGGCAGGGATTAGGCAGTTGGACCAATTACGACTGCCAACCGGTCGGCTGGGCCGCTACCCCAACCCAAACAATCAGCCAGTATTATACAATCGGTAATCTCTGTTTTGTTAATATCGATGCCGTGGGAACTAGTAATGCCACGAATGCTGATTTTACCGCACCGGTTGCCTGTGTCGGTGCCGATTCCGGTGTAGCCGCCTCGTTTGCCAAGGACAACAGTATAACCTTAACCACTCCGGCCGGGGTGTTTGTCAGGGCCGGGGGTACCACTATTAATACCTACAAGGATATGTCGGGAGCGGCCTGGACTAATTCCGGAACTAAGCAAGTCCAGTTTACCGTAATTTACCGTATCTAATTTGCCAAAAGATGCTATAATCGAAATATAGGAAACATATTCCGTCCCAGCTAAAGGGACGGTTTTTTTTGGAGGAAAGCACCATCGCAGACTTACCGGGTTCGTCACAAGTTACAGATGCCATGGGACAGGGCCAATCGGCCGTGAATGGTTTTGATCCAACAGCCACGGCTAATAACCTCAATCAGGGCTTCACCGGACTTGCCAAATCGCAGTTAGGCCAAGGACCGCAAAATGCCGGGGACTATCTCAATGCCTATGCCAGCCAGGTGGCCAAAAATCCATCGGTCACATCGCTTTACACCACGGCCAATCAGCAGTTTAATGTGCCCCAACAGCAGCAGCAGGCCACCTATTTACAAAACCAGGTCAACCAAGCCGTACCCCAGGCCTATCAACAGGCACGCGGCTTTGACTATTCCGACGCCCAAGTCCAAAACCAGGCCAATACTAATTTACGGTTCTTACAACCCCAGGCCAATGCCGCCCAGGCCAATGCCAACACGGCGGCCACACTGGCCAGTAACTACGTCCAAGCTGGCCAGCAACAAAATCTGCAAAACTTACTGCCGATCCAATCATACCAGACCACCATGAACCAGGCCTTAGCGGCTCAGGCGACTGGCTGGACGCAGGATGCCCAAAACCAGTTTGCCGGTTTACAAGCCAAGATGGCGCAGGGAGTGGCGTTAAGTCAGCAGGAGATGCAATCAATGGCCACCTTAACCCAAGCCAAAGAGCAATATGACGCGGCCATTGCCGGACAACAAGAAGCTCTACAGCAGGCCCAGCTGCCTTTCACACAAGGTCAGCAGATTACCGCCGGCAACTACTTCTATAATCCGAGCATGCCGGGGAATACCGGCGTTAAGAGGTTCCCATAATATGGATGAGGCAAGTCAATTTATGGCGTCAGTCGGCGCTACCACAGATAATCCGGATACAAATATACCCCAAACTTCTGATAGTGGAGGTCAATTCCTCGCCGCCGTCGGAGCTAGGCCTGACACGGCTTTATCTGACTCCCGTTCGTCCGATACCATCGCCTTAATTCATGAGTATTTCCCACCCCACGAATGGGATAATGCGATACGGGTCATGCATGCTGAATCCGGAGGCAACCCTCATGCCATCGGCGATAATTATCCGATTAACGGCCAGACAATCCCCAGTTACGGCCTCTTTCAGATTCGCGGTCTACCGGGTCGCCCGGCACCGGAACAACTCTTAAATCCTGATTTTAATGTCCAATATGCCGCCCGGATGCAAGCTCAGCAAGGGTGGGGACCTTGGACAACAGCCCATAAACTTGGTATTGTGAGGAGTAATTAAATGAGTTTTCTGGACGATATTAAAAACCAGTTTGTCAAATCTATCAATGATATACCAGTCATCGGCCAAGTCGCCCCGATCCTGGAAAATCCGTCGGTTCAAAAGACCATCACCGGAAACTTAGCGCAATCGCCGGATTTTAACTATAGCGCCAATCTTTTACCCTGGAATTTTCACCCGCAACAGGCGGCAGATCAATATGTGACAGGCATGAAGCAAACCTTACATGCTATCCAAACAGATCCGACCTGGATTCCCAGACATGTCTCATTCGGCGGTGACATGGCCGTGGAGGGGCCTGTATCGGCATTCAATGACATCCCCGGCGGTACGGTGGCCGAAAGACGGGCTAATGCCGGGCAATTTGCCGCCGCCCGACAGGCCGAAGGACCACCAGTCATTTCAGGCGGTGATTTTAATGCCGGCAATCCCAATAATCCCAAAGCCCTGAGTCCAGATATGCAAAATACGGCATCAGTTCCCAATAATTACGACTGGCTGCATAATACGCCCCCTTCCCTGACACAAGGGGGGACACCGCCGGCACCCGATGCAACGGGAGCCAAATTCCAACTTTTTCCCGATCAGGTTTCAGCATCTGATGCCGTCCCGGCACAGAGAAACGGCTTTAAAATCCCCGGCAGCTTTGACCCGATTGACCAGATAGCCGCATCAGACGCGGCCAAAAATTCACGGGCTTATGCCGTTACAACGCCCCAAATCCAAGACGCCTATCGCAGAAACGGTATTACCGATCCGGCCCAGGTTAATCAAGTCAAAAATAATCTTTTTACCCAAAAAATTAACCCAGTATTACAAAACGATCCCACCCGGATTCCACTAGGCACCATGTCGGGTACCCAGGACGGTATCGTACCGCAGATCATTGCAGAAATGCAGCAGCTTCAACCGGCTCTAGACAACGACGCGGCCGGGAAGGCCGCCTCTGGGATTATTACAAAACTCAATAAAGTGGCCGGACTCGAAACGGACACACCGGGTGCTACCGATCTCTCATTGAAGGGAATATTAAACGCCAAAACCGATCTTAATCAGTCCGCCATCGTCAAAAGCGGCCAGATGCCGGTAGAGGATCGAGATATTGCGACGGTGGCATCCCGAAACGTTCTCCAAAAGACCCTCCAAACGTATGCACCAGCGGGCATTACCCAAGCCGTCACAGATTATGGTTTGTTAGAGGAAGGTTTTCCGTCCTATTTAAAGGCCGTTGAGAATCCGCCAGCGGGCCGATTAAGTCAACTGGCTAAAAATCCCTGGATACGGGCAACGGCGTTAGGGCTTGGACTTGCGGATTACGCCCACGGCGGCAATCCTATCGAAGGACTGGGACAATTAGCGGGAACGGGGCTTGGACTTGCCGGAAATGCCATCCATAATGTCGCCGAAAAAATCGCCCAGAATACGCAAAACAATAATCATGGCCAATATCCACAGGGCCGCCAACAGCAAACAACCGGCGGCGATGGCCAATTGCAAAATCATAATACTCATAACACCATTATACCATCGTCGTACAGCACGATTAGCGCTGACGGTCATGGTCACTATGCGGCCGCCCAAACACCGACTGCGGACACCAATACACGACACTATATGAATGAGAGCGATTATCAAAATCAATTATACGCGATAGCGCAGCGGGCCACTCCGGGCACTCCCCAATATCAAGTGGCGACTAAAGCCTTAGACCAGCAATATGCTGACGAAAAGCAGCAGGCCTCTCAGGCATTACAGGTCCAAAACGGCGATATTCTGGGCTATATGAACCAATCCCCGCAATATATCGATGACGGTAACCAATTAATTGATAATTTACACGGTGCTCCGACCGGATTTTGGAACGGACTGGGTAAGACCAAAGGCATTAAGTCTTACACTGATCCTATCTATTCTGAGCAGTTGCGTCAGATCGCCAATTTTAATGCCGAATATGCTGGAGCATATAAACAGGCCACAGGCAAAGATCCACTGCCCGATCAGCTATTGGCAACCGAGAATTCACCCTCCCAAGTCGGGAATAAGATTAAGGCTATGATGCAATTTTTGGTCGGCACCCATGATAAATATCTTGATCCGTATCTGGCCCTCACCTCGGCTACCGGCAGCCAGACATCATACGGCACGCCTCAAACGGCCACTTCCGGTCCGGCCGCAGGATTACCCCCGGCGGCTAATGCTATGCCGGCCGATACCGGTGGTCCGGCACTGTCGCATATCACACCATTTATCCCGCAGGGACAATCTTTTGAAGGAGGTGCACCATGAGGAATATAAAAGGATACCACGCCGTGACCGTTAAGCGCGGCGGTAAAAAAGTCGGAGGCTTTCATCTGCCCAACCGCGGCAAGATGACATTAAAACGCTTCCGGAAAGGAAAAAAATGAACCCAAATCAACGGCCAAGTTTTGGCTCGACATCCCCGATGGTAGGGGGACCGATGGTAGCAAGCCAGATGCAATCAGGCGTTCCGGGTATGGGCCAGCAAGGCACCCAAAGCCCCGGATTTGTGCCGAACATGCAGGCACAGCCTTTACCGGGTCAATTACCCCAAGGCGGCGGCATACCGCCGTCAATCCTGCCACAACCCGGTATGGCCCAGAGCCCGGCACTTCCGCCCGGCGTGCCTCAAAAGAACCAGCAACCGGCTATCCCTAAAAGCGAAGTCCAGCTGATTATCGAGGCCCTGTCAAACCACTTAAAAGCCAAGGCTGACATGGAAAAGTATCGGCACGAGATGATTGCCCATGCCATCGGTCTACCGCCAAAGGGACAGGATGGACAATCTCACTGAGTTTTATCTTGCGATCCATCGGGATTTGGGGCACCGGTATAACCTCTCAAGCCACCAAGTCAACATGATCCGGTCGATGGTCTTAGGCGAGCATTTAGACGTATCCGAAGTGGCCGAGTTTTGTAAGGATAAACTACGCAAAACCAAGCGGCAGCGGAGCCACTGTAAGGCGTTTTACGCCCGTATTTTACAATTCCTGTCCGAAGCTACCCCTTTGACCTTTAGTGACCTTTTGCAACGCCATGGGAGGCATTTAAATGGACGGGAATAATAACCATTTTAACAGTCCGGAGGGGGTATCATTAAAAGAATATATCAACGACAGGCTGTCAAACCTCGAAAAGTCAATTGATATGAGATTTAATAGTGTTAATTTAACGACTAGCTCAGCTTTAACGGCCGTGGATAAAGCCACTACTAAAGCGGAGTCGGCTGCTGAAAAACGGTTTGATGCAGTGAATGAATTTCGGGCGACCCTAGCCGATCAGCAACGAAGTTTAATGCCACGGGCTGAAGTTGAGATTTTGATAAAAGCCGTCCACGAAAAGATTGATAACTTAAATATGATAACCATCACACGCCAGAGTGAGACCAGAGGCCACGGCCTCGGTGAACAAATGGGCTTAGCATGGGCGATTGGTATTGCGACTGTCGTGTCCGCCATTATTATCGGGATCAGTCGGATTTTGAAATAAGCTTTAATATCAAGCGGGAATATACGTATGATGTCTGGTTTCTCTCGTGTTATAATAGAAGCGTGATAACCTTTGACGAATTTACAGCGGAACATAACAACCAGTTTGACCCAATACCCGGAACCAATACGCGTCCCAATGAGATACCAAACCAATGCGTTTATAATGTCAATTCCTATATCCTGGAATGCTTAAACGGGGTTCCCGAAATCCACGATAACGCGTTAAAGTTCTTTGTCGATGCCTCAACGGATTACTTTGACAAAGTCGTCAATAGCCCAAACAATGCGCCGCCAAAAGGTGCGATTGTCGTTATGTCGGCGTCAGTCAATGAGCCGTCAGTTGATCCGTGGGGACATGTCTGTTTGGCAACCGGCAAAAATCCGGACAATAATACTTTTGGTTCATTCAGTGCTAATTGGCCCCTTAATGCTCCTTGTCATTTTATAGACTTACCATATACCGATATACCAGGAATTGATGTGATTGGCTGGCTCATCCCTAAAAACATTCAGCCACAACCGCAGGGGGTGATATATACGCAAGACGAACAAAACGCTCTAAATGTTCTGGCCCAGGCCCAGAAGACCTATTCCCAAGGTAACTTGGAAGGCACGGCCAATTTCTTAGTCGGGCAATTGACAGAGCTAAATAATACCCAACAAGGACTTACCAATTGCCAAAATGAAACCAGCCAGCTGACGGCGGATAAAGCGACCTTAAACCAGACCATTGCAACCTTAACGCAGGAAAATGCGGACAGCGGTTTAAAGGAGCTAGAAGCCGAGAAAGCTTTAGCAGCCGAACAGTCAGCCCACAAAACGGACGTAATGGCCTTACAGTCCCAACTGACGGCCTTACAAGGGCATTCTGGTGACTTACCAGCGCCAGTTCCGATACCGCAAACAAACAGATTCTTTGCATGGTTAACACATTTATTCGGAACAAAAAGCGGGTGATTATTCTGGACATTAAAACACTCTATAACAGCCAAACTACTGTCGGCAAATCGGGTAAAGCGGCCATCTTTTCAGGCCTATCCGTCCTTATCTTAACCGCTGTGGCAGCCGGGGCATCCTACGTTACCCAAAACCCGGCCCAATTTCCCTGGAAAGCCGGTTTGTTAGTGGTATTGGCAAACGTGCTGTTGGTCTTTGTCAAGAACCTTGCTGACAAAACTACACCGAACGTATAGAATAGCGCATAGTAACGATTGGGGGGATTATACCCATGGCTGCGCTTGAAGAGGAACACGAATTTAAGTCGGAAATAGCCAGGGTTAATTACGCCCATGACAAGGTCAATCAGTATTACCGGATGGTCAATTGGGAGCATGACGAACCCCCCCAGTTCATGCCCCATCCGGTTATTAAACGGATTGCCGAAGGGGCGGCGTACCATTTAAGCCGGGAACTCAATAGTATCGGTGTTTTATACCGTGCTCCCGATTTAGGAAAGCAACCCGATGGAACATGAAAGCCATATATATCGGATCCATCTCGTCCAAGAGGAACGGGTTACAGAAGTCAGAGAGGCCCATGAGCCGCCACCCGATTTTACCCGGGACCGCATCGAATACGCGTCATCCATGATTACTATTATGCGTCAGGAGCGAGATATCATCTTGTTTCGATTGCACGCCTTAGATAACCAGATCGCCCAGACTGAGTCCTATCTCATTGATTTAATTGAAACTGCAAGACCAACCACCCCCTAATCCAGCCTTAAGCCTTCGTTTCTTCCTACACTTCCGTCTTTATAATCTCTACCACCCTTTACGGCTATGTCAAATATCTTATAAGCAGGAGTGGTTTAGTTTTTCCACGGGGGAGATAATTAGGAAAGAAATCAGAGTAGTAATCTGTTGTCTCTCAGTACTCTTAAGTATGCTATCTAACCAAACCGCTATTACCTGCAATGAGGTGGGAAGGACGAGTGCATAGCACGAAACACTTTCTCGTCACATTTTTCATGTCTTACCATGGAAGGTATCTGTTATCCGGGTTTATTTTTTACAAGTTATCGTTGATAACAAGGTCGCTTTACCGTTTGAGACGGACTAACAGCTCCCCTTCAAGAGTTAGGTATCCGTATCCGATGCATATATTCTTTTCGGCGCACTATTTTGAGACCGGCGTTTCCATTTCCGGAATTCTTGATAGCCAGTGACGTATTGCCAAGGTGTTTGTCTGATTTTTGGCGGAAGGAGATTATAACAGATTTCTTTAATGAGAGAGGAACTGAGATTAAATTCTTGGGCAAGCTCATCATATTCTTTACCTTCAATCCAGGAAAAATAGATTTTCCAATTGCGTTTCTTGTTAAACTTGTCTATATGTGGTATAATAGTAATATTCATTGGGCAAGTGAATTGTATCCCCCCAAGGGATATAAAGTCAATAGGGAGTTGCAACCCGACGCTAGGGAAGGGAAGGGAAGTGACTCCCTTTTGCATGGTGTACAATAGTGAGTGGTCTGCTGCCGGGTGAGGCAGACAGGAAGTAGGTTTCTCTAAAATCTAAAGGAGTGCTGTTTTGCCAACGGCGACCAAGGTTCGGATCTACTCAATCCCGGTTGAAGTGCCGGACGGCACGACCGTCAATCCCGGTGGCATGTTCGTGTCCGACCGCTCGGACTTTACTCCGGCCATGTTGGAGCGCTTCGAGGCGGTCAAACGGGCCGTCGTCGAATGTTGCGGCCAACAGGGCCAGACGGTCAGCTTCGAGCGGCGTATGCGCGAGTTGTACGCCTAATCTTTCACGGGAGCGGGTTCACCCACCGCTCCCTTTTCTTTTACCCCTTGACAAAATATTTATGCTGTGGTAGAGTGGGTACATATGGGACTTCGAGGACCGCGCCAAAACCTAAAGCAACAGGCCCGCCAATATAAAATGTTCTTCACCCACGGGCTGTCAAAGATTGAGATCGCGGCCAAAGAGGGCGTAACGCGCCAAGCTGTCCAGTATAACATTGTGCAATACCAGAAATATCTACAAAAGAAGGAAGGTGAGAAAGAAGATTGAAAACACAAAAGGAGTCGAGACCGACCCCTTTTCGCGTCATACAATAAGACTACATGAATAATACCACACCAACGCAAGTAAAAACAATCAATATCCAAGGTAATGAGTATGTGACAGTGGCCGAACGGGTGCGCATAGCTCACGAGAGTAAAACCTTAGAATCGGTCGTTACCGAGATTATTTCCCACGATCCTGTCGTCATCCGAGCGGTCGTGACAATAGCCGGAAAAGACTTTACCGGTATCTCGGCCGCTAATCCTAATAAAGCGATTGAGAAAGCCTCTCCCTATGAGGTCGCCGAGACCTCGGCGGTCGGTCGGGCTTTAGGATTTGCCGGATTTGGGGCAATCGACAGTATCGCCAGTGCCGACGAAGTACTTGTGGCGCAAAATGCCGCCATGAAAGTAAAAATCGCCGCCAAACCGGTTATTGGCAGTCAGGTACCCGCCTCCGGCGGTGAAAAATGCGTCTATTGCCAATCGTGGTGTACGCCGGCCGTCATTGAGTACGGCAGTAACCACCACCACCTGATCAAACCCTTGTGTTTCAGCTGTCAGAAGCATCCGGAGCGCATCGCCATGTACGTAAGCGAAACGGCCCCGCCGGGCGAGGAAGCGGGGTTCGACGATTTGTTTGAAATTAACAATTAATAGATTTTAGGCCTGAAACGGCGGGTCGGCAACTGTCCATCTATCAAGCATTATTTAATGCTTCCAGGGCAAAAAAAGCGGAGCCGCCCGTTTCAGACCACACCATAAAGGAGTATTGCAATGTACAAAGAATTAAATTGTCTTGAAGAACTAATTTATCAATCTGCGGTTTCTGCTCTCAAACAGGCGCAGCAAACCATGACTTCCGAAGACGTGGCCCGCGCCGATGCTGTCATTTCAGTCTTGCAGGCAGTCCACGGCCACATCAAGGAATATTACGAGGATACTCAGTCAATTTTACTCTAGAGAGGATGTGATTAAGACATGATAGGTATAAAGATACAAAACAAGCGCAAAACCATCGGCTTTATTACCATGGCCCTCGTTTTTATGGCTCTTGGTAATATGACGCACGATAAGCTTTTAGAAATGAAAAATGACGTCAGCCGAGGCCTTTTGGCCATGCAGGGTAAAGTCATGGTGGTAGACCCGAAACAATTAAACCGGGAACTGAGAGCCCAAGCCCAGGCTTCCTATACCCAGGGAGCGCTTGAAGCGACGTCTGACGCTAAATTAACGGCTATTTACCAAAATTCTCTCCATTATAACTCGCAGACGGGGGCCGTGGAATCGTCTTTAGCGAAGTAACGAAAGGAAGTGGTGTAAATGAAACTAACGCAAAAGTACGACCAACAAGCCGACCTAATTCGAGCTCAATGGAAGGAAACGACATCGGACAAAGTAATCCGGTTGTTGACTTGGTTAAAGCAAAAACTGTTCAGACATGGGGCCAAGAGCCTTGGCCGGCGATGTATCAACTTATTAAACGGGAATCGAACTTTCGGCTCACAGCTATCAACAAAACAAGCGGAGCCGCAGGAATTTTCCAGGCACTCCCATTTTCAAAAACAGGGTGTCGGCTTGAAGATGCCAACTGCCAGATCGACTGGGGCATCGGCTATGTTCAAAAAAGATACAAGAATCCCCACGCAGCCTGGGAGCATGAAGAGCAAACCGGCTGGTTTTGACAGGGAATATATAGACGCCCTCTGCGATATTGAGGGATACGGCTAAGCCATGATTATACAAAGGAGGTGAAAAAATATGAAAACAACCAAACCAGATCAAGAATACGAGACCTTGTCCAACCAACCTGTCTTTGAAACGACCGATTACGGCCAGTTTAAGACTCTGTTAGGCAACCGGGCGGTTAACAATACCCATGTTAATAAGCTGATTGCCTCGATTATTAAGCAGAATATGCTGGCTGGAAACCCGATTATCGTGACACCCGATAAAGTGATCTTAGACGGCCAGCACCGCTTAATTGCTGCCAAAGCCCTTAAGCTGCCGGTTTATTATGTTCAGTTTAAAGGGGACTTAACCGACGTCCAGCTCTTAAATACTAACGCCAAGACCTGGACATCGCGGGATTATTTGGACAGCTATTGCGCCCTGGGCCGATTAAGCTATATCCAGTTTCGGGCGTTTATCACAGAAAATGACCTGACACTCCAGACCGGTCTTATACTCCTGACGAGAAATAATAGTGCACCAATATACCGATTGTTCCGCGAAGGAGGGTTAGGCTTTGACGGTACCGAACTTAACCGGGCGTCGGATATTGCCAAATACTTGGGGGAGCTGCGCGAGTATATCGCGGATGAATCGCCGGGCATTATTGCCAATAACCCGTATTTTGTCCGGGCCTTTCTGGTAGTCTATAATAAGGACCTGACACCAATATTGCTTAAGAAATTATCGTATAAGACAATAAAGGACAAGCCTTTAGTACGCCAGGGCGGTCTATTAGGCTATATCAGGCAGTTTGAGGATATCTTAAACCGGGGAGATAGGAATATTACCCGGTTAGTATAATATATATTGAAAGGAGTGTTGTATGAATACTGTTATGCACCGTCAGGGAGATGTTATGTTAAAGCCCGTTTCCGACTTACCGAAGGATAAGACGGTACTGGAAGATAAAGTGTTGGCATACGGGGAAATGACCGGCCACAGCCACCGGTTTGCCGATCCGAGTTTCATTGAACGGTATCAAGGTAGCGATGGCTTGCTATATTTGGAAGTACTGCAAGATGCCGAACTTATCCACGAGGAGCACCATCATCAGATTATTGAAAAAGGGATCTATCAGCAAATCCAAGAGCGTGAATTTGACTATTACGATGAGGCGCTGAAAAAAGTGGTGGACTAAAATGCTTAACACACTTACCCCAAAACAGGAAGCTCTTCTAAAAACTGTTCGCGAAGAATGGCTTAATGACTTTTTTAGTGGTAAAACCAGGCTAAATAAAACCAAAGTGAAAAAGTCAGTTAACTGGCTTTACAAATTAGCGGGTTTGAAGCCGCCAGTAATCATCTTTGTTGATAGTCCGCTAGCTTGCCAATATGCTGTGCCTATCCTCAAAAAGCTTCTCGATAAGATGCCGTCTCAAGCTGGGGCTCACGTCTGGGATCAAGTCTGGTCTCACGTCGGGGATCAAGTCCGGGATCAAGTCAGGGCTCAAGTAAGGGATCAAGACAAGGATAAAAAAAACAATCAAAAAAAGAAT